>Ga0182018_10004995_pt1 | contig 10872 bp, 12 predicted proteins | sample 812P2MmetaG_FD_120490 | JGI IMG/M metagenome (GOLD analysis project Ga0182018, IMG submission 120490) | Permafrost microbial communities from Stordalen Mire, Sweden - 812P2M metaG | ecosystem: Environmental > Terrestrial > Soil > Wetlands > Permafrost | place: Sweden: Stordalen | collected... | reverse complement strand
GGCGGGACGCACCGCAACATGGCCTGGGTCGAGCCGCACACCCGGTTCGGGTCGGCCGTCGCCGAGGCTGACCGGCTGCTCCTCGCCGACGCGCAGACCAGCGGCGGCCTGCTGATCGCCGGGGAGGTCCCGGGCGCACCGGTGATCGGCGAGCTGGTGCCGCGCGGCGAGTACGTCATCGAGGTCCGCTGACCCCCGGGCCTGGCTGGCCGATGGTGACGCTAGCCGACGGCGACGAGAAGGCCGACCGCCATGAGCGCGATTCCGGCCAGGTACTCGGCGCCGAACTGGAGGACGGCGCCGATGCGCCGGCCGAACTCCAGGCCGATCACGACCAGGCACACGCTCACCAGGGCGAATACCACGACTGCCTGGACCAGCGATACGTGCTCCGCGCCGAGGCTGAACCCGACCACGAGGTTGTCCAGGGAAAGCGCGAAGCCGGTTAGCAGCAGCCGGGCCGTCTTGGGGGGCGGTATCGCGGTCTGGTTTTTGCTGGCCCGGAATGCCTGGACTAACTGCCAGCCGCCGATCGCGATGAGCAGCGCTCCGCCGGCATAGCCGGAAACCCCGCCCAGTGCCCGCGCGACGCCCCGACCAGCCAATAGCCCGACCAGCGGCATCCCGGCCTCGAAGACCCCGAAGATGAGTCCCACCCGGATCCGGGTCGCCATGGTGGCACCGGACATGCCGATGCCGATCGAAGCCCCAAAGTTCCCGAAGCCCACGGCGAGGGCGGCGACAATCAGCGCTAGCACCGACGTACCCGTCCTGCAGAGAGCCTGGTCATCTTCTTAATCCTACCGGCCGCCCTCGCGGCCCTTCGCGGGCGCGCTTGGCGGCCGGCCAGCGCCATCCGCTGGCCGGGGTCAGAAGGACACCAGGCAGAACGGATGGCCGGCCGGATCGCCGAGCACCCGGAAACGCTCGCCCCCGCCGGGCAGTTTCCGCGCGCCGGGTGCCAGCGCCGCCTTCTCGGCCGCGTCGAGATCGCTGACGCGCACATCAAGATGCATCTGCTGCGGATGCTCCGGGTCTGGCCACCGGGGCGGCCGCATTCCCGCCACTCGCTGGAAGGCCAGGCCCGGACGGTCCGGTGCGTCACCGATCACCACCCAGTGCTCGTCTTCCTGTACTCGCTGCATACCCAGGAGATCCTGGTAAAACCTGGCGAGCAGCGAGGGGTCGGGGCAGTCGATGACGAGGCCGTGCCAGTTTCCGATCATGACGCGAGTATGCCCAGGGCCTACGACAGAGGCTTTTCCTGGCGGCTAGCGCCGGCCCAGCGCGATCTGGCGGCGGATCACGCGACCGCCTTGCGGAACACGCTGGTCGCCCAGACGAGCACCAGCGTGCAGAGGGGAACCAGCACGGCGAGGGCCTGCCAGACCGCCGGGCCGGTGAGGGTTCCGGCTGCTAGCACCCGGGATGCCTGGACCAGGTAGAACAGCGGGTTGAAGTGCGCCAGGATGCGCATCCAGGCCGGTCCCAGCGAGATCGGCAGCAGTACCCCGGCCAGCAGCAGCACCGGCAGGTTGATCCCGTTGACGATCGCGGCGAAGCCACTGATCTCCTGGGTGATCAGCGCGGTCGCGATCGAGAACGCGGCCATGACGATCATGAGCAGCCCGAGCAGCAACGCGAGCATCGCCAGGCCGGGCCAGTGCACGGAGAACCCGAACGCGGCGCCGACCGCAACCACCACGGCGTCGAACACGAACATCATCAGCATGGTCGCCAGGATCGGGCCGGTCAGGATCGCGAACCGGCTGGCCGGAGTGACCCGGAGGCGCTCGATGACGCCGGCCTTCAGCTCGAAGATCGTGTTGAAGCCTGACCACATACCGCTGGCGAAGGCCAGCAGCGAGAGGATCCCCGGCAGGAACAGGTCAAGCACGTTGCCGGTCGGCAGGCCGCCCGCACCGGCCAGGTGCTTCAGCAGCGGCGTGAACAACGCCAGGTACACGATCGGGGTCGAGAACCCCACGAACACCCAGACCGGGTTACGCAGCAACTGGGTGACGTAACGCTGGAACAGCAGGCCGATATCCCTGACCGTTTTCACCTGGCCACCTCCTTCTCGCCGGACCTGGCGGCGTCGTGGCCAGCCGGGTCGCCGCCGCTCGCGTCGCGCAGTGACCGGCCGGTCTGGCGCAGGAAGACATCGTCGAGGGTCGGCTCCGACATGGAGATCGACCGGATCCCGATGCCCGCCTGGTCGAGTCGGCGGATCAGCTGCGGCAGCGCGGTGCCGCCGTCGTCGACGTACAGGCGGACCTGGCCGTCTTCGGCCGTCAGCTCCCGCACGTACGGCTCCTGCCTGAGCAGCGGCGCGGCGCGCCCGGCGCCGTCACCGCCGCGCCGCAGGCTGATCACGATCGCGTCGCCGGCCACCTCCTGCTTGAGCGCCCGCGGGGTTCCCTCGGCGACGACCTGGCCATGATCGATGATCATCAGCCGGTCGCAGAGAGCGTCGGCTTCCTCCAGGTAGTGGGTGGTCAGGAACACTGTCGTGCCGCGATCGCGCAGGGCGCGGATGTGGTCCCAGAGGTTGGCGCGGCTCTGCGGGTCAAGCCCGGTCGTCGGCTCGTCGAGGAAGAGCAGCGCGGGCTCGTGCACGATGCCGAGCGCGATGTCGAGCCGCCGCCGCTGGCCGCCCGAGTAGGTGCCGACCCGGCGGCCGGCGAATCCGCCGAGGTCGAGGAGCCTGGCGAGGGCATCCGCGCGCGGCGCGACCTGCGCCCGGCTGGCACCGTGCAGGCGCCCTTGCAGGATCAGGTTCTCCCGGCCGGTGGCCAGCTCGTCAGCGCCGCCGAGCTGGCTCACGTAGCCGATCCGGGTCCGGACCTCTCCGGGCTGGCTGGCGACATCGAAGCCCGCCACCGTCGCGGTGCCGGAGTCGATCGGCAGCAGCGTGGTCAGCATCCGCAGGGTGGTGGTCTTGCCGGCGCCGTTCGGGCCGAGGAAGCCGAACACCTCACCCTGGGCGACGTCGATGCTGACACCGCGCACCGCCTGCACCGCGGCGCCCTTGGCCCGGAAACTCTTACGCAGGTCTCTCGCGGCGATGATGCTGTCCACGGATATCACGGAGTCCTCTCACCGGCTGGTCCGGAACCGGACGGCCCGGAGTCAAATGGTTCCGAGCCGGACGGCCAGGAGTCAGCGAGCGGCGGCGGGCTGGCCGGCTCGTCGTCAGCCCGGGCGTGCAATTCACGCCACCATGCCGTGCCATCCAGTGCGCCCGAGCCGATGTCCCGGATCAGCGAGCGCACATAGCCGAGCTCGGCCTCGCGCAGCACCAGGCCGAACTCGCCCTCGACCCAGAACAGCCGCGGCAGCCGCTGTTTCTGGGCGAGTTCCCTGGCCGCGCCGGCCTGCGCCAGCTCGGACTCCAGGTGCCGGGCGCGTTCCTGCAGGAGCGCCATCACGTCATCGGGCGGCAGCGCGGGCAAGAACGACAGCGCCGCCTGGAAGGCCGGGTAGTCCCGCACCGGCGTGGAGATGAGCTCGGTCAGCCAGTCGTGCGTCTCGATCAGGCCGGTGTCTGTCAGCGCGTAGACGGTCCGCTCGGGCAGCCGGCCCGAGCGCCTGGTCTCCTGCGCTGAGATCAGCCCGCGCCGTTCCAGCGACTCCACCACCCCGTAGAGCGAGCCGTAGTTGAGCCGGACGCTCTCGTGCTTGTGCCGCTGCCGGAGCGTCGTTGCCACTTCGTACGGGTGCATGGGCTTCTCGGCGAGGCAGACGAGCACGGCCAGCGCCAGCGGGTTCGAGCGATTCCGGGCGGGCATTGCTTACCTCCATATCGGATACTTGGAAAAGAGTACCCGATGCAGATGACCGAAGTGAACTGGCAGTGCTGATTTCTGCCGTCCGCGGACGGTCCAGACGACAAAGCGCTTTAACGAGCGCTTTCCGCTAGCCGCGACCTGCCGGGCTCATGCCGGGCAGAGCCACTCGCCGGGACCGCGCACCGGCTGGTCACCCGCGCCGCCGCCCTCCCTGCCGTCCACGCCGCCGGGCGGCGGGTAACTGACCCGCAGGTAGCGGATCCGGTCCTCGGCCTCGCCGGTGCCAGGGCGATGCCCGGCCGGGACCCACCAGCACGCCAGGTACGCCTCGCGCATCAGACAGAACCATTCCCGGCGCCGGCGCATGATCTGGCGGTGCATCTTGCCGTAGACGAACGCGCCGAGGTGCTCGGCGCTGGTCCACACGGACATGTTGACGATGACGCCGGCGCTGCCGGCCGCGTCCCACTCGAACGCCCGGATCGCCGTCGCGTTCCCGTCCTCAGTCTGCAGCCTCCAGATGAAGCCCGGCGCCTGTTCAGCGGCCGCGTTGACCGGGTCGAGGGCAGCCATGAAGCCGGCGGCGTCCGTCCCGCCCGCCTCGCCAGTGCCGTGGCCGGCCAGCAGCACATCCAGGATGTCGATCCAGCCGTCCGGCCCGGCCAGTGCCGCCACCAGCCGCGGGTCGTGCGCGCCGCCGAACCCGTTGGCCCCGAGCTCGATGATCCGCGCGTCGCAGATGTCCGGTGCCACGGCCAGCACCGCATGCCCGGTGAACGCCACGATTCCCTCGAGCCCTGGCCGCCACGGCGGCACTCGCCGCCAGCCGCCATCGGCCGCTGGGTATCGCCCGGCCGCCGCCTCGGTGATCAGCGCCGCCAGCGGATGCGCCCGGGGCTGATGCATTCCCGGCGGACGCGCCATCGGCTGGGCATCCGCTGGCGGACGGCCCTCGGGCGGCAGCGGCGGCATGCCGTCAACTTTGCCAGGCTGGACTGTCAGACCCTCCCGATACCGTTAGGGGATGGACTGGAAACTAGAAGTCGTACCTGTTCCCGTTACCGACGTCGACCGTGCCAAGGCTTTCTATGTCGACCAGGTCGGCTTCAACGCCGATCATGACATTCAGGTCAATCCGGAGCTGCGCTTCGTGCAGCTCACCCCGCCCGGCTCGGCCTGCTCGATCGTGATGGGAACCGGGATCACCACGATGACGCCAGGCACGCAGCAGGGCGTGATGATGGTGGTCGCGGATGTCGCGGCGGCCCGCGAGCAGCTTCTCGGCAACGGCGTGAAGGCCAGCGAGATCGACGTCCAGCCCTGGGGCTCGTTCATCTACTTCGGCGACCCCGACGGCAACACGTGGGCACTGCAGCAGCTTCCGCCCCGGAGCTAACGGCTGGCCGGTGCTAGCCCGGCGGCCAGCCCGCCAGGCTTCCAGGGACGTCGCCGGAGCTTGGCCCGTCACGTTTCTAGCTCGACCGCAGCGGTGGCCTGCCGGCTGCGGAATAATCCCAGGGGCCTGCAGCGGAGGGTCCGGATTATCCGCAGGCATTAACGAGAGGGACCGGCGTTAATGATCATCATCTGGGGTTTCCGGGTCTTCTACCGGACCGTTGGCGAGGGCGAATTCCACTGCCGCAAGTGCGGCGGCGACCGGCAGTACCGGCACCGCACCGGGCGGCGGTTCTTCACCTTGTTCTTCATCCCCATCATTCCGCTGAACAAGGTCGGCGAGCATGTCCAGTGCACGACGTGCAAGTCGCGTTACGTCATGGATGTGCTCAGCCTGCCGACGGCCGCCCAGATGCAGACCGCGCTTCCGCTCGGCATGCGCGCCGCTGCGGTCGCCGTGCTGCGGGCCGGTGATCCAGGCAGTCCAGCCGCCAGGCATCGTGCGCTGACCGCGATCCAGGGTGCTGGCGCTCAGGAATACACGGACACCGACCTGGACGCTGATGATGCCCAGCCGGCTGAGGACGCCCGCAGTGCGGTCGGCCAGGTCGCCCGGCAGCTCACGCCCGACTCCAAGGAATGGTTCCTGGCCGAGATCGTGCGGGTCGGGATGGCCGACGGGCCGCTGACCGAGCGGGAGCGGCAGACCGTGCAGGTAATTGCCGCGGACCTGGGCATGACCCAGGCGCAGACGCTGGGCGTCGTGACCATGACCGAGCAGGCTGCGCAGCAGAACTGAGCGCGGTTGCCTGCCGGTGACATGACTGATCCGAAGAAGCTGGTGATCCGGCCGCCGTGCCTGCTGACGTGCTGAGCTTGCAGGCACTGAACCGCGCTCTGCTCGCGCGGCAGCTGCTGCTGAGCCGGGCTCCCCTGCCGGACGCCGGGGCACGGGCCGATCGGGTCATCGAGACGGTAGAGCAGCTGGCCGGCCTGCAGGCCCAGGCGCCCTTTCCGCCCTACTACGGCCTGTGGTCCCGGCTGGCGGGCTTCCGCCCTGACGATCTGGCCGAGCTGATCATCGACCGCCGGGTGGTCCGTATCGCGCTGATGCGCGGGACTATCCATCTGGTTTCCGCCCGCGATTGCCTGATGATCCGCCCGCTGGTCCAGCCGGTCCTGGACCGGGCGCTGAAGACAATTTTCGGCAAGCAGATCGAGGGCGTGGACACCATTGCCCTCACCGCCGCCGGACGGGTTCTCCTGGCGGAGAAGCCGCTGACTTTCAGCGAGCTTGGCGGGCTGCTCGCGGAGCAATGGCCTGGACATCCCCCCAATGCCCTCGCCCAGGCTGTTCGCGCGCTGGTGCCGCTGATCCAGGTGCCACCCCGGGCAGTATGGGGCGCCGCGGGCCAGTCTGCGCATACCCCAGCTGAGGCCTGGCTCGGCCGTCCGCTGGATGGCAATCCGCCGCTGGAGCGTCTCGTCACCCGTTACCTCGCAGCGTTCGGTCCCGCGGCCGTCAGGGACATCCAGGCCTGGTCCGGCCTGACCCGGCTAAGGGAGCCGGTGGAACGCCTCCGGCCCAGCTTGCGGACTTTCCGCGATGAGCAAGGAAACGAGCTGTTCGATCTCCCCGAATCCCCGCGGCCGGACCCTGCCACGCCTGCCCCTGTTCGCCTGGTCGCCGAGTTCGACAACCTTGTCCTGTCTCACGCCGACCGCACTCGCGTCATCAGCGAGCAGAACCGGAAACGGCTATTTACCAGGAACGGCATCTTCCCCGGCACGGTGCTCATCAACGGCTTCGTCCTCGGCATATGGAGGATCACCCGGTCCAGGGATGCCGCGGCGCTGAATATTGACATGTTCGAGTCCGTCAGCGGACGTGACCGCGATGCTGTCACCCGCGAAGGCGAGCGCCTGCTCGCTTTCGCGGCGCCCGAAGCGCCGGAATACGACATCCGGTTCGCGCCGGTCCCATGACGCGGACCTGCCCGGTCACGTCAGCGCGAGGCAATGGCATACGGCCTGGGCGCGCGCCGCAGCCATTGCCAGAACGTGCGCCGTGGCGGCCGTGCCGTGATGTTGCCGCTGCCGACCTTGCCGGACACGTCGATGCGCAGCGCGACGGGCACGTCGTGGCCCCACGGCGCGCGGACCTTTACGTTGCCGCTCCGGATTGCCACATCGTCGGTGTCAACCACGATGCCTGGTTTCGTCACCAGGGTCAGGTTCCCGCTGCGAACCTCGGCGTCGATCTGCAGCGACGCCTGAGACACCACCGCATTGGTGAAGTCGAGAGTGACGTTGCCGCTGGTTACCCGCACCTCGAGCCGCTGCGGCACAGCCCAGCGGCCGTCGCGCTTCACGTTGCCGCTATGGCAGTCGATGTGCACGACATCCTTGGGCTTGGCGACCTGCCCGCCCGCCGGGAAACCTGTTGCGACGGGCAGGTCCGTGGTCAGCGCCGCGAGCTCGCCGTAGGTGCGCGCCGTGAGCGCTACCTCCAGCCGCTCGTCGAGTTCCTCCGCGGTCAGCCGGCCGTCACCCGCCGCCACCCGGAGCATCTCGACGAACCGGTCCCGGTCCTCGTGCGAAGCGCGCAGCTGGCCCGCTGACACCACGTCATCGCCGGACCCGGACCCGGACCCCAGCGGGGAAACCTCTCCAGCCATGGACAAACTGTAAGGCTGCGGCTGCTCGCCCTTGCACCCCGCCGCCCCGGAAGGCCAGCACCCGCCCGCGGAAAGCCTGCCCAGGAAGGCCTGCCCAGGGAAAGGCCGCCTCCCGCCGCCGCAGGCCACCCCGGGGCTGCGGGCGCCATCAGCTGCCGTCAGTGCCTGCGGCCAGCTCCTGCCAGGTCCTGCCGCTGCGCACGCTCGCGGGGTACTCGGTGACGATGTCCGAGCCGGGCCGGGCGCTGTCATCGCGAGCCTTGACCAGGATCCAGCGACGCTCGCCGGTCCGGATCAGGGAGAACCGGCCGGAGAGCTTGCCGCCGCTCAGCACGAACGACAGCTGGCCCGGCTCAGCACGCACGATCTCCACCGTGCCCTCATCCCAGATGATCACTGCGCCGGTGCCGCGTGACTGGCCCTCGTGCACGCCCTCGAAGTCACCGGCCGCCATGGAATGGTCCTCGACTGGCACGGCCAGCCGCCGGACGCCGGGATCTAGTGATGGTCCCTTGGGCACGGCCCAGGAGCGCAGCACCTCTCCCATCTGCAGACGCAGGTCGAAGTGCAACCTGGTTGCGTCATGGAGCTGTACCACGAAGCGCGAAGCCGTCACGACGCCCTAGTATGCCGAGCGCCGGGTCCGATGCCGAGTTTGCCGATGCCGAGTTTGCCGATGCCGAGTTTGCCGATACCGGGTTGCTAGGAGACACGATGACTTTGTTCGACCTGTCCGGGAAGACGGCCGTCGTCACCGGGGGGACCCGCGGGATCGGGCTCATGATGGCGCGCGGCCTGCTGGAAGCCGGGGCGCGCGTGTACATCAGCTCGCGCAAGGCCGGTGCGTGCGCAGACGCCGCACAGGAGCTCTCGCGGTACGGGACAGTCACCGCGATCCCCGCCGACCTGTCCACCGAGTCGGAATGCCTGCGCCTCGCCAGCGAGGTCGGCGACCGCGAGCAGGCCCTGAACATCCTGGTGAACAACGCCGGGGCCACCTGGGGCGCGCCCCTGGCGGAGTTCCCCGCCGCGGCCTGGGACAAGGTCGTCGACCTCAACCTGAAGGCCCCGTTTTTCCTCACCAGGGCATTCCTGCCGCTGCTGGAGGCTGGCGGCACGCACGATGACCCGGCCCGGGTTATCAACGTCGGGAGCATCGACGGGCTGCACGTGCCGTCGCTCCCCACCTACTCCTACTCGGCCAGCAAGGCCGGCCTGCACCACCTGACCCGGGTGCTCGCCAGGGAACTCGGCCCCCGGCAGATCACCGTCAACGCGGTCGCGCCGGGGCCGTTCGAGTCCAAGATGATGGCCGCGACGCTGAAAGAGTCCGGGGACGAGATCGCCGGCCGGGCCCCGCTCCGCCGCATCGGCCGCCCCGACGACATGGCCGGAGTGGCCGTCTACCTGTCCTCGCGGGCCGGCGCGTACGTCACCGGCGCGGTGATCCCGGTTGACGGCGGACTCGCCACCACCGTTTAGCCGGCCGCGAGCTGGAGCGCGCAAGATTGGCCCGCCCGCGCTCCGCGACTATTCACGGCTAGGCTGGCCGCCCGGCTGCGCACCTGATGCGCGGCCTTGATCTGTCTCATCCAGGATTTACGAGCACTCCCGGCCCGTCCCCGACGGCCTCCTTGATGGCACCGGGGCCGGTCAGGACCCGCGCCGCAGGCGGCAGGGCAAGCCTGCCAGGCAGCCTCCCGCTCTTTTGTCGCTTTGTCGACCTTAGCCAGTCAAGCTCGCGGCCCGCTCGCCATCAGCAGACCGCCTGGTAGCCGCAGACGAGGAACATCCGCCGGATGCTGCGCCCAGCCAGCAGGAACCGGAATGCCCCGAGATCACACGGCCCTCCTGAGCCCAGTGACGGCAGGTCCAGGTCAGCGATGCCGTGGAAGAGGCACGGCCATTCGGGACTGGCAACGCATTCGATCTCCCGGCCCGCGCACTCGCAGTCCTCGTCAGCAGCGTGCACGCGCTCGTGCTCGCTGACAAACCGGACCAGGTGACCTGCCACGCAGCCAGGATCGTCCACCTCGAAGAACAGCTCGAGCCTGGTAATCCGCACATCCCGGTGGCAGGGCAGGTAGGGGAAGTGCTCGCGGCCGAGCCGGAATGGCAGCCAGGCGCACTGCCCGTCATCCGGTGCCCGCTCGCCGTGCCCTGGCCGCTCGCCGTGCCCGGCCCGCTGGCCGCGATCCGGCCGCCGCAGCCTGGCCCACTCCTCCGGCAGGTCATGGCGAACATCGAGAAGCCGCGCTCCGGCTCCCGGCAGGTGCGGCTGAGCCTCCTCGCTGGCCGCGCGGCGCAGCACCTCGCCGCCCTCACGCGCCGTGTAGTTCAGGTGAATCACGAAGTCGCTGAGGGTATCGGTGTCGAACCTGTTATTCTCCGGCGGCAGTTCGATCCGCCAGCGGCTCACCGCGCCGGCGAGTTCGAACGGCAGGTACCGCTCGTCCCGGAAGCTCAGCTCGAACAGGCCAGCGTCGTTCTGGCCGCCTGACGTGGCGATCGCCTGCGTCGCGGCGTACTCCCGCACGACCCGCGGGTCACCGGGCAGCGCCAGGTACCCGCCGCACGGCTCGTCGCGCTCGCAGCCGCACCGCCCGCACTCCTCCCGGCAGCCGCCCCCGGCACCGCCGCAGCCGCCCCCGGCACTGTCGCGCCCGCCGCCGCAGCCGCAATCGCCGCGGCCGCCGCCGTGACCACCTACGTCACAGCACCGGGCCAGCGGCCCGGCCAGCCTCGGGTCCACCCGGGTCGCGCTGCTCAGCAGCGTCAGCCTGCAGTGCACCCCGGTGTAAGGCCCGGTCACGCACGGGATCGTCAGCGTGACGTTCTTGATCCGGCGCATGTACTGCCCCGGGTAGTCAACGTCGAACATCCACTCCGGAACCTCGATCTCGGCCCAGCCTGCCTGCTGCAAGTGCAGGAAGGCCAGCGGGAAGTCGAGTCGCAGCGACAGGTGCTTGGTCAGCTCGTACTCGCGGCAGTTCAGGTCGGCGTACGCG
>Ga0182018_10004993_pt1 | contig 10875 bp, 4 predicted proteins | sample 812P2MmetaG_FD_120490 | JGI IMG/M metagenome (GOLD analysis project Ga0182018, IMG submission 120490) | Permafrost microbial communities from Stordalen Mire, Sweden - 812P2M metaG | ecosystem: Environmental > Terrestrial > Soil > Wetlands > Permafrost | place: Sweden: Stordalen | collected... | reverse complement strand
ATGCCGAACCAGTCTCTTTTTGGCGCTGGACAGATGTCGAGTGCCGTGACATGAACGAACTTCGCAGCGTATTGACGATCCAGGGTCTCGATCACCACGTTGTCAGACTGCATCTCGACATGACCGTGTCCCTATCGGAAGAGAGCGAGGTCGAGCGCATTCTAAGGGACCTTCAGGGAACGGACGCGACGCACGGCCGCGCGGGCGTCTTGGTGGTCGACCGCACGAACCTACGGTTGCAGGTCGGGTCGGCGGACGCCTTTCCTGACGACCTTCCTACCGTGCTCAAGGAAACCGTTGACCGACTCGACAGGCTCATTGAGGAAGCAACGGAGGAATCTGAAAAATCCAAGGCTACGAGGGCCCTGGCACACCTGTACAAGCTGCTGCAAAACCAGCATGCGACTGGCGGGTCCGGATTATGAAGCTGCGGCGACTGCATGCCATGAACTTCGCTGCTGTCCGGCAAGCGGACATCGAGTTCGGGCCAGGACTTAATGTCTTGTATGGACCCAATGACCTGGGAAAATCCACTTTAGTCGATGCAATCCGCTTGGCCCTGTTGCTTCCTCACTCTTCGACATCTTGTGAACAGTACGTCGGTTGGACCGGTGGCGGCAATCCCATCGTCGAGCTGACTTTCGAAACCGAACCGCACCGCATCTGGCGGGTACGGAAAGAGTTTGGAAAGAATGGTTCATCACTGTTGCAGGAATCGAAGAATGGTAGGGACTTCGATGATGTTGAGAGAGCGAGAAAGGTCGATGGAAAGCTGCGCGAGATATTACGCTGGGGCATTCCTGAGCCCGGCGGTTCAGGCGGCGGAAAGGGTATTCCGACGAGCTTCCTTGCAACTGCGCTGCTGTCGACACAAGCGGATGTCGCCGCGCTCCTCGGCGACAGCTTGGATAACGATCCAACCGCTAGTGGAAAGGAACAGATCGCTGCGGCGTTACAGGCCATCGCGCAAGACCCGCTGTTCGTCGCGTTGCTCAAGAGTGCGCAGTCTCGGAGAGATGAAGCATACACCGACAAAGGTGCAAAGAAGACTGCCAAGGGCAGTGTGTTCAAGGCGGTAGCGGAACGCGTGAGGGAAACAAGAGATGAAAAGGAAAGATTTCAGAGAGTTGTGACCGACTCGGAAGGGGCCGAGAACCTGTTGCGAGATCTGATGGAGAAGAGAGACCAGCGGCACGAGGCGTTGGTTGTCGCAACGGAACGTACTACAGTCCTTGAGCGGTTCGCTATGCAGTCTGAGGAACGTGCGGCCGCTAAGGAGTTAGTTCGCGTTGCGCAAGAAGAGGTACAGCGCGTCCACAAGATCGGTATGGACGTGGAGGACGCGGAGCGAAGGGCAAAGGAGCTGCTCGCGAAAGAGGAGGAAATGACGCAAGCACTGGTCTTTGCTCAGAAGCAGCAAGTTGAGGCCGAGACCGCGCTGAAGTCTGCGGAAGAGGCTACACGAGCAGAAGGACCCGACTCCGGCGTCACTGACACTGTGGTTCGTCAACAGCTTGAACTCCGAAGGGCAGCGGCAGATCAGGTAGCGAGCACTGCGCAACAGCGAATCGACGTAGCGAATGTTGCAGAGAAACTCGTCGATGCTGCCGTTGTGGCGGAGCGCGAGCATCTTGAGCAACAAGCAATAGCCAATGCCGCGCGCGATTCCGCGTCGGAAGCAGCGGCCAAGGAAGAGGCTCTTAACGATGAACTCCGTCGTTGTGATCTACTCGAACGCGCTCTGGATTTACGACTCGCCGACAGGCAGATAGTAGATGCTCGAACTGCAGTTGATAAACATGCTGGCCTACAAGCTCGTCTTGCTGCGACGTTGAAGGAACGGGCCGCGTTCGCGGGACAGCGGGCTGCGATGACGGTTCCTACGCCTAGTGCGCTGACTCCAATGCGGCGGCTGGCGAATGAACTGGCTGCCGCGCGAGGCGCACTTGACGTAGGCTTCGTCGTGACGGTGAGCCCGACCGAACCTCTCGACCTGCAAATCCGAAGAGACGGGACTATCGAATCCATCTCAACCGCGCAACCGCTGGAAATCGAAGCCGCAGCCGAGGTTCAACTCGATATAGCTGACATTGCGACGGTTCGCATCCGCGGAGGCCGACGCGACGCTCAGGAAAAGGCTCGGGCATTAGAAGAGCGCTGGAAACAGTCCGTCGTGCCGCATTTAGCTGCAGCCGGAGTGAACGATCTTGACGGCCTCGATGCTAAGGTTGCGGAGGCTCAGGAGCTGAACGTCGGCATGAAGGCGAAAGATACAGATCTGGATTCCCTGCGAGCGCAGATCAGCTTGCTGACAGATGCAGAGGAGTTGTTGCGGCAGGCATCCGAACGCAGAGAGACTTGCCGAGCTGCACTCGTTGACAGTATCCCGGACACTGTGTCTGCCGATCTCGACTCGCTGGGAGCCGATCCGGTCTTGGGTTTACGAAAGCGGCGACAACAGTTGTCAAAGGACTTCGACATCGCAAGCACAATAGCCGCCGAAGCTGCAAACGCTCACAGTGTCGCTGAGGAGCGTACCAATAACTGTCGACTGGCCTTTGATGCGGCTGTCTCGAAGCGGGATGTGGCACTGACATCCTTTCCCGAGGGAATACCTGCAGCACTCGCCACCGCGCAAGCTCACCTCTCTACGGCGGTCTTTGAGAAGCGCACCGTTGATGCTGAGTTCGCGTCGTTGGAAAAAGGAATCACCGCACGAACTATGCGGATTGAGGAAGCGTTGAGAGGCGCCCGCGCGAAAGCCGAGATTGCAAGGACTGAGGTAGAGGCAGCGCAAGGAAAATTAACGGCGGCAATTACTAGCCACGCACAGCATGGCGGCCGACTTGTCGAATTGCGAAGACTTCGTGAGGCAGAAGACCTAGTGGCAGCAGAAACAAGACTCCGTGAAGTCACGGGGCGTCACTCCGCTCTACCTGTTCCCGACCGGGATGTTCCTAAGGAAGAGGTAAATGCCGCCAAGAGAATTCAAGCTGGCGTAAAGTTGGAACTCGAAGCGAACGAGCGAGAGATCCAACGTGCGCATGGTGCGTTGGAGCAAGTTGGCGGCGCGGTGGCACGCGAACGTCTCCGTGATGCAACCGAAGCGTTCGAGATGGCCGAGCGCCACGAAAGGGAAATCGAAGCCGACTATGAAGCGTGGAAATTATTGCTTGAAAAGATGAAGGAGGCTGACGCTGCCCAGGCGAGTAATCTTGGGCAGGCCCTCGCGCCAGCTATCTCAGATAGATTTCAAGTGTTGACCGAGCGACGCTACGAGTCGGTGCAGCTTACATCGCAACTTGGTACCGAAGGCGTTGTGGTCGGCGGAGCGGCGAGATCGACGTCACGTCTATCCGTCGGCACGCGGGAACAATTGTCCACTCTGTACCGGTTGGCGCTGGCGGAATATTTGCAGTCAACGATCGTTCTGGACGACCAGCTAGTCCAGAGCGATGACGGTCGTATGGACTGGTTTCGCTTGCTGCTTATGGAGAAGGCTCAAATCTTTCAGATCGTCGTTTTTACATGTCGGCCCAGTGACTACCTTGCAGCGACATCGATGGTGCCGGAAGGTCTGGGCATTCATGTGGACACGGATAAGGGGTTCATCCGAGCGATCGATCTGGGGCGAGCGTTGGGGCGACGAAAATAGCCGCCGAAAAGTTTGTTTGTAGGCATGTTCCTACCCCGCAATTTATACAGAAAAGCCCTTTCTCACAGTCGATTATCATTCGTCGTCATTCTGCGCATGGACCGAACCACCTGACCAACGTCAGTCCGTTCTCCGACTTGTTTTTCGTGTTCCATCTTTTAGCACTCCCGCATCGACAAGAGCGTTGCGCCATGAGCCAAACAGCTCTTTCACACGACCTGTTGTCGGTTTGCTCTTGAGCACCCGCAGTACTGCAAGTCGTTCTCTGGTGCTTAAATCACGAAAATCATCCATACCCTCTCCAAAACTTTGGGAAGGCGCGCGCTTTAGTATTTCGGACAGATTTCGTAGATGAGTTCTAATTTCCTCTTGAGTAAGCGCATTATTGCCCGAGTTGAAAAATATTTCAGCGAGGCAGGGAGAACAGAAGTCCAACTGATTGATACCCAGCCTCTTAACAAAAGGCATCGGAAGAGAGTCTTCAACAAACTTCTGTTCACACAATGGGCAGACCTTCCATTCAGCTTTTCTTATTGTTTTGGTAAGCCCCAGCTTTTCTGCCCGCGAAATGGCGAAGTACATTAGTACGTTGTACCAAGCATATTGGGCACATATGGGATCCTCCGATGTCCATTGATCAATTATTTCCGAGGCTGTGATCTCAACAATTTTCGGGGTAATAGTCCACGGCCACACCCACTGCTCCTCGCTGATACGCTCAGAAAGTAATTGATCATGCACCGGAGACCACCATTTCAGAATCAGCGGGTTTTCGCAGTAGTGCGGATCCGACTTAAAGTCCCCGTACGCAGATTTATCTCTGGAGTCGTAAATGCTCATAGAAGGCGCTTTTCACGAAGCCTTGCCGTTCGATAGTCATTTTCAAATACCAAGAAATTGATTTAGACACTGTGCTACCAACACCCGGCGCTGCTGAAGGAAGACTTTGTAGCCGTCGATCCCGAGAAGAGACGGGTCCGTAGGAATGCACTGCGCTTCGAATGCTGCTAACCCAGACTTCTCGATCATTTCGGGAAAGTAAACCTTGGGCGGCTTGTCGCTGATCTGTCGGTTGGTCTTACCAGCGATGAAACACAGATTCGCGATGTCGTCTGCCTCGCGCCCAGTGTAGCTGGCCTTGAGCACTGCTTTTGGGAAGATATGATGGAATTGGAGCTTGTGCTGAGAGCCGGAGTGGTCGAGCGCGATGGCCACCTGGGAACGCCAGTCTTTCGCGCCTGCCGCCCGAAAGACGAGGAACATTGTCTTGAAGAGTGCGCTCCTTTGATTACGGCCATCGAGTTCGTCTGGGGAAATGTCCAATCGGCCGACCTGCTGCCGAAGGCGATCGATCATCTCTTTCGTACCACCGCCGTCTCGAAGTGTCGCTATGTCCTGATCGAGGATCGTCTCGCTGGACCCGCGCGAGTAACGTCCCTTGGCGTTGGCTACGAGTACCCAATACCGCAAGCTTTGCGACTCTTCGGGCGACAACTGGTAGTCACGCTTGTGTCCGTAATAGGCAACCGCAATCAACATGAACGGCGACGAAAGTAGCGCCGGGCTATCAATCCCCGCATTGTTCTTCAGAAAATTGAGCGCAAACTCCATTCCGAGACAGCTCTTTGTCCACCCCGTTTGGAGCGCTTCGAGCCGCAGGTTGCCCACAGTGAGAAAACGTGATTGCCCAGTTGTGAAGACTACGAGATTTTTAAGATACAGACCGAGATCGAGATCGAAGCCGGTCTTGCTGCATTGGTGTTGAAAAGCCTCGAAGGTTTTGAGCGAGTTACGCCACTTTGCGGTGATCTGCGCGAGTGCCAGGTCGGAACTGCGGAGTTTGGCGCCGAGGGAGTTGACGCGGACGAAAATCTCGGTGACTTCGTCATACGAGAGTCGCCGCTCAAGCACATCCATGCGGTAGGAATATTTGCGGATGCCGCGCAAGCGTGCCAGCCGCTGGCTGTAGCGCTCATAGTTGGGGTCGTCGAAGCTGCTTACACCTGCGCGCTTCAGAAAGCCGGCGTCACTGTCTGTTTTGAATACGTCGGTGACCTTCACCCATTGCGGCAACTGCTCCACCTTCCGCGTCGTAACCAAGAAGGTCATTCGGTCGAAGCGTTTTTGCAGCTCGTCTTCGCTCGAATCCGCTTCGTCATCAGTAAGCTCATCATCGTCCTCTTCGTCACTGCCAGCTTCGTCCACTTCGGTCACAACTGCCAGGTGATCGGGATGGTCAAGGTTGAAGAGGAGATCGATCGGCTTCTTGCGTCCGCGCACCTTGACCGACTCGCCACGAATTACCGCTGAGAGGGATGTTAGCCGCTGTTGTCCGTCGAGCAACAGACGTGTGCTTTGGTAGGGGTTGGTCTGTTGGGTGACCGCCATTTCCTGCATCGGCACTACCTCGTCGGTTTCCCAGAGCAAGATGGCGCCGGAAGGGTACCCTCGATAAAGCGAGTCGAGCAGGTCGCGAACACGTGTCGAGCGCCATACGTACCGACGCTGCATTTCCGGCAGGCGCAACTCGCCCCGCTCGATCATTCCTACGAGTTCTTCGACTGATGCTTCAGCCTTGGCCATGCCGTACTCCTGTCATTCCACATCACTCAAAAACACAATTGCCCAATAACAATTTAGAATCGCAGCCTGGCCGACGTTACGAGAAAAGCTACGTGCTCGACAATATGTCAAAGCAAATCAGCCGTAGATCTTCTCTCGTAAATGTCGGGACTGTCTCAGACTGCCTCTCAGAAACGGTTGTCGTTTCCGCTCCAAACGCTGAACGCATCGCCTCGACTCCGGTTGTCAGTTCGGTAATACTTTGGGTCTGCTGATACAGCCTATAAATCTTTCTTAATTCAGCAACCTGGACGTTCCGCATCGGCCCATTCAAGAATGCAATCTCTGATATCGCCCGCTTGCGATCAACCTGCGGGTGATTCAAGAACTGTTGAATGATTGTTGCTACCGTCTGCTGAAGCGGATCAATGGCTTGGGGAGCTACTTGCAAAGCAGCCTTCTCCTCTTGTCCTTGCAGCAAGTTTGCCAAAACTTTCTCTTGAATCTCGAAGATTGCTTTGTAGGTGTCCTGATCGACAATCCTCGGCGTGTCGGGGCCACAAGCGATCAGATTCGCTAGGACATGACGATTATCAAGGATGGTGTTTGTTTTCAGATCGTAGTACTTCCAGAAGCTCTGCTCCTTAGTTACATTCTTGGCTCGGAAATAGAAGAATACTCCGCGAGATCCTGTTCGCTGGAGACCCGAGTGAATTCCGTCAGGGATGTTTGCAATTGCCTCTCGGCCGCCCCCATCCAAGAACGCGCGAAGCTGCTGCACGAGAACTTCACTGCTGGCAAGTTCGGTAAACTGCTCTTCTTCGTCAATTACGCTATTGTCTTCGTTGTTAATGCGTTTCAGCGTGTTGAAGGTCTGTGGATGTACCTCTTCGCCAAGCACGCTAGCATCCAGCATGCCAAGGCGGTCGATGTCGGCAATCTTGCGCGATAGACTGTCAACCAAGTTCAACAGACGATCGAGCCCGCGGTCGGGAAACATGTTGTAGATCCAGAGATTGTCGAAATCTGTTCCGATGCGATCGATTCGTCCGGCACGCTGCACCATGCGTGTTGGGTTCCAATGGAGGTCGTAATTCAAGAGATAGCCGCAGTCCTGAAGATTCTGGCCCTCCGACAAAACGTCCGTCGAGATAAGCACATCGATTTCGCGTTCAGAACCGGCCCAGTCTGGCTTTCCATTTGCCTTTGGAGCAAAGCCTTGCACAATCTTCACCCGTTCGTCCGGATGGTTTCCACTATCCATACGTCGAACAGTAATATCTCCGGCTTGCTTGCGGAACTTTTTGGCGTCTTCGTTATCTGGATCACCTAGCTGCCGATAGAGATATCGTGCAGTGTCCTTGTAATAAGTGAAAATCAGGACCTTGCGGTCCTTAAGGTCGCCAGTCAGGAGAGTCTCTAGGCGTTTGAGCTTCGTATCGTGCTTGGGATCGATGTCCTTCACCTTAGCCCATACTTCCGTGAGGACACGCACATCGTGCTGCACAGCCTTATGCAGACGGCGAAGATCGTACAGGGATCGATCAACAGTGGCCATGCTGGCGAGGATGCGCTTTGCGTCGTCGTTGTCGTCGAGCGCGTCGGCAAGGGATTCAGGCAACGCGTCGTCTTCCGCCTCTTCGCGTTCCAAGTACCGCAACGCCTTGTGGAAGTCGCTACTCTTAAGTAGCCTTCCGTCAAGCATATAGGATTCGAAGGTCTGGAGAAACGCAAGTGCTCGCCGCACGCTGATTCGAAACGCCTCAACACTTGACTCAAAGCGTTTCAAATAGCGGCTCTTGAAGATGCCAACAAGCGCTTGCTCGCGGCCAGCCTCAAAGTCGTCCACTTCAATGCCGGATTTCTTGAATTCCTCCAGGTTGTACGGAGCGAGGCTCAGGCTCCCGATTGCGTTCACGATGAACTCGTAGATTCCGTTGTACGTCTCTTCGAGATTGTAGCGAACCGTCTTTAACTCGCGTTTCGGGAAGTGAATCCTTTTACCGGCGATCGTCGCTTCCGGGTATGCCTTCCGAATAAAGCTCCGGGTTCTACGTATAACGACTTCTTCTAGCAGGTTGAACAAGGCTATGCCTGGCATGTCGTGCCGTGCCTCGCGACGAGCTTGTAGAAAATACCGATAAAGATCACCGATTCCGGCTGCAGCAAAGTAGCTGCGGTCGCCCTGAGTGATTAAAGAGAACTGGTTGTAAAGATCGAACAAGTCGTTGCTGACAGGGGTCGCCGTGAGGAGGACGACTTTCTTTCGCATACCATCCCGGCCTCGCCCCGCATTTGCTCCCAATACACGTTCGAGATTGCCAAACCGCTGAGCGTTGCGGTTGCGGAAATTGTGGGACTCGTCTACCAGGACAACGTCCACATCCGCAAAGTTCGAGACGTCGAATTCCTCGCGCCCGAGTTCTTCCTGGGACAAGATGCTTGCGGAAATCGTCGCCTCTCCCAGCTCCTTCTGCCACATCGGCCGCAAACTCGCCGGACAAACGACCAACGCCTTCTGGCGCATGTGGTAGGCGTAATCTTCCAACAGCTTCTTGCCAATCCATGTCTTGCCGAGCCCGACGGAGTCGGCGATCATCACGCCGTCGTATCGAGCTAAGATCTTACGGGCCTTCTTGACGGCGTCTTCCTGAAATTCCGCCAACTCCAGGGCAGAGCGCGTCGGTCCTTGCTGCTCATCGCTCAGTTCGTCCTTGAAGTATTCGTACAGGGCTTTCATGTAAACCTCGTAAGGCGTGTACTCCTTGCGACCGAACTTTGAGGCATCCAGCAGCTCAACCAACTCGGACTTGAAGTTGCGGCTGTCCTGCCACTGGCGCTCATACCACTCCTCAAGGTCAATGATGGCGCGGGCACCTACTTCACTCTTAAGCAGTTGACGGTTCTCGATGGTGATGTTCGGACTTGGTTTGACATCACTGAGCCAGCGAACAGCGTATGCCGCGTGACTGTCTTCCACCTCCGCAGGATCGAGGAGAACTTTGTGTGCGAGGTTCAACTCCCGGTTGGTGGTCAGGCCTGGTGCCGTAAAGTTTGACGATCCAACAATCGCCAGGATCGGGCGGAAGCGGTCAAAGAGGATCTGCTGCCCAGGGCGGTCGGAATAAAAAAGCCAACACTTCGCATGGAGAAAACCCTTCTCATAGAGTCGGATCTGCACGGACTCGCGTTGCAGGTAGGCAATCAATTCCTCAATGAGCCGGAGGGTCTTCTCATCAAAGGCAAGGGATTCCAGGTCGCCTTCGATGAGGCCTTTTATGACGCCAGGATCAGGGTGCAGTCCAAGCTGCACGCCCGACGTCGGTTCCGCCCCAAGTATCAGACGGAAATTGCCAAGAGCGTGAAGACCGTTCTTGAGTAGGCCGAAGCCGCCTGCGGTGAAGTAAGCAGACGCCACATCGAGTGAACGCCCCTGATGTGACGCCAAGATAGAAGTCAGGATGTCAGCGAGTTTATGCGCTTGGTTGTCAATTACGTATGGGACGCGCTCGGTGAGTCTCGCTGGCATTGCGGAGTCTTCTGATGTCACAGCATTACCTTCAAACGTCGTTCTATGTAATTCTGCTCACTATCTGAGAGACCGTAATACCGGAACAAGGCCGCATCAATTACATCCTGTATTTCCTTACTACCCGGAGCCAAATGAGAACGATCTGATCGTGTTTTCATAACGCGTGTCGCCTCGATACTCTCAATTCTCTTGCACAAAAGAATCAGAGCGTCCTTGACTTCCGCCGGCATCACTCCGGGCTCCGTGTAAAGGCTAATCATCGCGTCTTGTAAGCCCTTCAGGTCGGCAATGTCAACGCTTTTCAAGGCGGTTTCGTTTGCGTCGTGTTTCTGTATTCGGGGAACAGGAAGCGCATTGAATTGGTATTCATTCACCTTTGAGTTTGTACTGCCAAGGCGAAAATACCAATCAAGAATTTGGGAATTCAGAAGGACGAGGAGAAACTCAAGAGCAACTGTCGAGGATTCTGAGGTAACATAGCTCACGGTATCAAGACAATAGCTTTCCTTGGGTAGGCGCGCTGCAATGATGCGCCTAAAGTTGTTCTGAGGCGCACTTCGCTGAAAACCAATCCGAGCCAATCTAAAATCAAAAGCCTTCGAATCCTCACGCTTGCCTTCCAAGAACTTCTGCACATCCATGTGCAGGTCCTCGCCTTGCGATGCATCCCTTGTCACATAGAGACAAACACCCGCTCCTCTTAGGGCAATAGGAAACTTAGTGTCTTCGGTGAATACGCCTCTCTTACGTTCGTTTGTTTCGTTGACTTCTCCCTGGTACGAGGTTGCAATATCAACCATGCGCTGAATTGTTCCTGAGCCCACAATTCGCACCGCCAAGTCGAAATCCTCTTGGGTACACGAGGGAATGGCCCAATTCAATGGATCAAACGCTAAGACTTCATATGGAGCAATAGAAAGGCTTCCAGAAACCTCGCTCAACAATGCGCCTGGATGAGTCGTTACAGCAAACTTGGAGCGCTGTGCGCTGATTCGACATTTGAAAACCGCAGTTGATAGCTTAGCTTCAGGAAATACACGACGTGAGGGATCGTCCTTTTGCGGAAATGCTTCGATGGTCTCTAATGTTGTTGAGTCGAGAAGCTGCTTGCGGACGCCAGCAGACT
>Ga0182018_10004992_pt1 | contig 10879 bp, 10 predicted proteins | sample 812P2MmetaG_FD_120490 | JGI IMG/M metagenome (GOLD analysis project Ga0182018, IMG submission 120490) | Permafrost microbial communities from Stordalen Mire, Sweden - 812P2M metaG | ecosystem: Environmental > Terrestrial > Soil > Wetlands > Permafrost | place: Sweden: Stordalen | collected... | reverse complement strand
TCATCGAGTTCGGCGACACCGTCGTCCGCGAGGTGATGGTGCCGCGTCCCGACATGCGCACTCTGGACGGCGATCTCTCGGTCTCCGAGGCTCTGGGCGTGGCCATCGAGGCGGGGCTCTCGCGCCTGCCCGTCCACGCCGGCAACGTCGACGACATCGTCGGCGTGGCCCATGCCAAGGACCTGATCCGCGCCGAACGCGAGGGCCACGGGAGCGAGCCCGTGCGCGACGTCGTCCGCCCCGCCCACTTCGTCCCCGAGACCAAACGGGTGGCCCGCCTCATGCGCGAGATGCAGGATCTCAAGTACCACCTGGCCATCGTCGTCGACGAGTACGGGGGAACGGCCGGGGTGGTCACGCTCGAGGACCTGATCGAGGAGCTCGTCGGGGAGATCGTCGACGAGTACGACGTCGAGGAGCCTCCCGTCCAGCCCCTCGACAACGGCGCCTTCTCCGTCTCGGCGCGTCTGGCCGTCGACGAGTTGAGCGAGCTCGTCGACGCCCAGCTGCCCACCGGCGAGTGGGACACCGTCGGGGGGTTGCTCTTCAACGAGCTCGGCCGGGTCCCCGTCGAAGGGGAATCGGTCGACGTCGACGGCCTCACCATGGTGGCCGAGCGCGTGGAGGGCAACCGCGTCGGCCGGATCCGCATCGTCCCCCGGCCGAAGACCCATCCGTCCAAGCCGGCCGACCATGACACCACCGAGCGCCGGGCGTGAGAACCGGGTGACAGTCGACACCCTGCACTCGGGCTTCGTCACCGTCGTCGGGCGACCCAACGTGGGCAAGTCCACGTTGATCAATCAGGTGCTCGGCACCAAGGTCACCATCACCTCGCCGCGACCGAACACCACCAGGCGTTCGGTCCGCGGCGTCCTCCACCGCCCCGGGTACCAGGCGGTGTTCGTCGACACCCCCGGCCTCCACCGCCCCCGGACGGCCCTGGGCCGCCGTCTCAACGAACAGATCGGCGAGGCCCTGGACGACGTCGACGTGGTCGTCCCCGTCCTCGACGCCACGGCCTCGATCGGACCCGGTGACCGCCTCGTCCTGCAACGGGCGGCGGCCTCGTCGCGCGCCGCCACGGCCACCGACGCGGGCCCCGGCGATCTGTCGCGACTGCTGCTCGTCGTGAACAAGACGGACAAGGCTTCGGCGGCCCAGGTCCTCCGCCAGTTGACCGAGGCGCAGCGCATCCTCGACGGCGACGATGCGTCCGGCGACGGCGCCGCCGACAGCGACGGCGAGGACGAGGACGGGGCCGATCTCGATGACAGGGCCGACGGTGCCGATGCCGACGACAGGGTCGACGCCGACGACAGGGGCGATGCCGACGACAGGGCCGACGCTGACGACGCCGGGGACGAGTCGGTGCCGGCCACCGACTCGGGAGCGCAGTACTTCCCCGTGTCCGCCGCCACCGGGCGGGGTGTCGACGCCCTCGTGACGGCCGTGCTCGACTTGCTGCCGGTGGGGCCGCCGTACTTCCCCGAGGAGATGATGAGCGATGTTTCCGAGGGGTTCTGGGTCGGCGAACTGGTTCGAGAGCAGCTTCTGGCTACGGTGCGCGACGAACTTCCGCATTCCATCGCCTGCCGCGTCACCGAATGGGAGTGGCCCCGTATCCGAGTCGAGATCCTGGTGGAGAGGGAATCGCAAAAAGGCATCGTCATCGGGCAGGGCGGCCTGGTGCTGAAGGCGGTGGGCAGCGCTGTGCGCGCCCAGCTCCCCCCGGGTGCTTTCGTCGAGCTCTTCGTGCGCGTCGAGAAGCGGTGGCAGCAGCGGCCCGAGACGATCGAGCGCCTGGGTTACTGAGCGCCCGGGTTACTTAGCGCCCGGATCGGCGGCGGCGTGTCGTGGCGCCGACGCGTCGGCGTCGGCGATGGACCGGAGGAAAGCGACGGCCTCGTCGTGCCTGGTGGTGAAGCGCATCGGAGGGAGGGCCTCGATCATCGTCCGCCGGTAGCCGGCCGTGGCCAGCCGGCGGTCGAGGACGGCGACCACGCCGGTGTCGGTCGACGACCGGATGAGGCGGCCGGCGCCCTGGGCCAGGAGGGTGGTGGCCCGGGGGAGATCGACGACCCGGAAGGCGCTCTCGCCGGCGCGTTCACGGCGCGCCTCGAGAAGCGGATCGTCGGGACGGGGGAACGGCAGGCGGTCGATGGCCACCAGGCTCAACGTGGCCCCGGGGACGTCCACCCCCTGCCAGAACGACATGGTTGCGAACAGGCACGACGACTCCTCGGAGGTGAAGGCCTCGAGCAGTTTGGCCTTCGGCCACTCGTTCTGGGCCAATACCCGGAAGGGGAGCGCCGGGCGCAGCGCCTCGACGGCCGCCTGCATGGCCCGCCAGCTGGTGAAGAGGGCGAGCGCCCGTCCGCCGGCGGCCGAGATCAGGGCCCAGAGCTCGTGGTGCAGGGCTTTCGTCGCCTCGGGGTTGCGGCGGTCGGGGAGATGGGCGGCGCAGTACAGCAGCGCCGACTCCCGGTAGGGGAAGGGGCTGCCCACGTCGAGCCGCCGTGTCGTGGCCCGCGGCAGTCCGAGGCGGTCCTCGACGAGGGGCGGCACGGTGGCCGAGGTGAGGACGGCGGTGACGGTGGGCCACAACGCCTCGGCCAGGACGGGACCGATCTCGATCGGGGCGCGGCGAAGAGTCACGAAGCGCCCGCCCTGGCCCGATGACTCCACCCAGGACACGTGATCGGTGTCGGGCGCCTGCAGGGCGGTGAGGTCGTCGACGAGATGACCGGCGGCGAGAAGCATCCGGGTACGCCGAGCCGTGCTGTCGGAGCCGTCGCCCCCTGCTGCTCCCCCCGCACCCTGATCGAGGGTGCCCTGCTCCGCCTTCTGGCGCTGGACGGCCCCGCTCAGGGCCACGACCCGGCCCCGGGCCAGGTCGAGGACGCCTCCGAGCTCGGCCGTGTCGGCCGTCACTGTGGCCGCGTCGACCCGAGCGCCGGTTGCGGTCCCGTCTCCCGGCGGACCCCCGTCGCCGGCAGGGAGGATCCGGCGACCGGCCAGGGGGCGCAGGGCCCGCTCGAGGCGATCGGCGGCATCGGTGACGGCGTCAGCCAGGGCGCCGGCGGGGAGCGCCAGCAGAGTCCGGGCGGCCACGGCCAGGGCCCGCAGCCGTCCCGCCGTCAGCTCGATCCCGAGACCGGCGATCATGATGTCCTCCACGGCGTGGGCCTCGTCGAGGACGAGAACGTCGTGCTCGGGGAGGACGGCCCCCCCGCTCGCCACATGAGTGGCGTAGAGATGGGTGTTCACCACCACCACGTCGGCCGTCGCCGCCCGCGTCCGGGCCCACTCGGCGAAACACGTCGTCCCCGACGGGCACCGGAAGGCACCGGGACACTCGCGCGCCGACACCGACACGGCCGCCCACGCCCGCGGATGGGGCTCGAAGTCGAGCTCGGCGCGGTCGCCCGTCGCCGACGTGGTGGCCCAGGCGATGAGGTCTCGGATCTGCGTGCCCAGGCGGCCGAGCTCGTCGGGCCGCGACTCGCCGTCGGCCATGGCCGGCGTCTCGCCTGCGTCGCCGCCCGAGGCGTCGGGCTCGGCGGCGAAGAGGGCGACGTCGGTGGCCGCTGATCCCTCGCCCCCGACACCGGCCACCTCGGCCGCCCGCTGGCGACAGAGGTAGTTGGACCGACCCTTCAACACGGCGAACGAGAACGGTGGACGGCCGAGATGGGCGGCGAGAAAGGGCAGCTCCTTCGTGGCCAACTGGTCCTGCAGGGCCTTGGTGGCCGTCGCCACCACGACCCGGCGCCCCGACCGCACGGCCGGGAGGAGGTAGGCGAGCGACTTCCCCGTTCCCGTGCCCGCCTGGACGACGAGGTGCCGGGCCTCGTCGATGGCCCGGGCCACGGCGTCGGCCATGTCCCGCTGACCGGGTCGGTCCTCGCCACCGCCGGGCAGGGCGCGGGCCACGGCGGCCAGAACATCGGCGAGGTCGGTCGACGGTGGCACCGGCTCGACGGTAGCCCCGTTCGTGATCGCGGCCCGACGGCGCGCCATGCGTCGGCCCCGCCCGCCGCACACGCGTCGATGTCGCGCCGCGGACGAGGACACCCGCCTCGGCTACTCTTCCCGCCAGGGTTCGGAGGGTCACGCAGGCCGGGTGCCGTTGTCGGTTGACGTTGTGTCTCCCGCAAGTGCAACGTGCGTGGAGAAACGGGAGCAATGTCATGGCCGAAGGCACGGTGAAGTGGTTCAACGCGACGAAGGGCTACGGATTCATCACGCCCGAGGACGGTACGCCTGACGTCTTCGTGCACTTCTCGGCCATCGACGGCACCGGATACCGCGAGCTCACCGAAGGCGATCGGGTCGACTTCGAGTCGACCGCCGGGGCCAAGGGCCCGCAGGCCACGAAGGTCCGCAAGCTCTAGGCAGGCGGCGCGTCGCGCCGCCGACGAGCTCAGCCCGCCGGTGGCCCGCCGGCCGGGGGCGCGGTCCCGTTGCCGCTGGCGCCCGATGCACCGGCTTCGGGTACGGCACCGAGGACCGAACGCAAAGCCTGCGCCGCTCCGAGGAGCCCGGCTGTCTCCACCGGTACCACCAGCTTGCTGTTCTCGCTGGTGGCGATGGACCTGAGGCCATCGAGCTGGAGCACGGCCAGCAGTTCGGGGGTGGGATTGCCCTGGTGGATGGCGGCATAGACGGCGGCGATGGCGCCGGCGTGACCCTCTCCGAGGCGAACTTCCGCTTCCTTGTTGCCTTCGGCCCGGAGCACGACGGACTGCTTCTCGCCTTCGGCGGCCAGGATGACGGACTGCTTCTCGCCTTCCGCCCGCAGCACGTTGGCCTGCTTCTGGCCCTGGGCGGTGTTGATGGCCGCCTGCTGCTGACCCTCGGACTGCAAGATGGCGGCTCGCTTCTGCTGATCGGCCTCCTTCTGCAGGGCCATGGCGTCGACGATGTTCTGGGGCGGAACGATGTCGACGATCTCTATCCGGTTCAGCCGCACACCCCATTTCTCGGTGGCCGACGCCATGTGCGCCTGGAGCTCGGCGTTGATCCGCTGGCGCTCGCTCAGGGCCTCGTCCAGGGTCATCCCGCCGAAGACGGCGCGCAGGGCGGTGCGGGCCAACTGGTCGACGGCCACGTGGTACTCGCTGATCTCGTAGAGGGCGAGGCGGACGTCGACCACCTGGCTGAAGATGGTGGCGTTCACGAGGACGCTCACATTGTCCTTGGTGATGACGGCCTGGAGGTCGCCCAGCCGCGGCTCCTCACGCATGTCGACGCGGACGATCGTGTCGACGAAGGGCACGAGGAAGGTCACGCCCGGATTCCGGATCGAGTTGAACTGTCCGAGCCGCTTCACCACACCGACGAAGCCCTGTTGCACGAGCCGCACCGAACGCGACAGCACGAGGACGACGAGGACGACGACGATGATGCCGACGACGATCCCGGTGACCGCACCACCACTGCTGGCGAACATGGAAGCTCCTTCTGTTGGGACGGCGGCTGCCACCGAGGACGGCCCGGCGCCGGAGGTTACGAGGCGGTGACCACGAGTCGGGTCTTTTCGATGTCGATGACCTCGACCACCTGGCCCGGCTCGCACGGTTGGTCGTCGTAGGTGATGGCGGGCCAGTCCTCGCCCCGGGCGTGGACCCGACCGGCCACGTCGGTCCGGTCGATGCGATCGACACGGTCGACAACGGTGGCGCGTTGACCGACGAGGGCGGCCACCCCGGACTTGAGAGCACCTTGGCGGCGGTGGCCGAAGGCACCGAGGAGCGGCCGGCGCAGGACGACCAGGCCGCCCAGGGCCACCACGGCGAACACGACGATCTGGAGGACGGCCGGACCACCGGCGGCCGACACGATGGCGGCACCCACGGCGCCGGCGGCGGCGAAGAGGGCGAAGAAGGCGAGGTTCGTGACCTCGATCACGATGAAGACGACGGCGGCCAGGAGCCAGAACCAGGCGCTCATCGTCGGGGCCCGGGCGCCGGCGAGCGCGGCCCGCGTCCACGGAGGGGGTGTGTCGCCACCGTCCCTACCGTCGCTCCGCTCATGATGCCGAGCTCACCTACCTCGTCGTGAATCTCCAGGTCCGACGCTATCCCACGGCGTCGACGTCGCGGGCTCGGGGAAGGAGGTCGGGCGCCAGGAAGTAGGTTCAGGACGTGGTCCCCGACCCCTCGCCGCCGCCCGACGGCGTCGATCTCACCGGTGTGCCGGCCCACGTGGCCTGCGTCATGGACGGCAACGGACGGTGGGCCAGCCAGCGTGGGCTCCCCCGGACGGCCGGCCACGCCGCCGGCGAGGAGGCGCTGCTCGACACCATCGAGGGGGCCCTGGACATCGGGATCCGGTGGCTCACCGTCTTCGCCTTCTCGACCGAGAATTGGCGCCGTCCCCGTGACGAGGTCCGCTACCTGATGGGCTTCAACGAGTCCCTCCTCGTCCGTCGGCGCGACGAGCTCCACGACAAGGGCGTCAGGATCCGGTTCGCCGGTCGGCGCGATTGGCGGGTGCCGCGCCGGGTACTGCGACGGATGGACGAGTCGACCGAGCTCACCCGGTCGAACCGGGTCATGACGCTCACGATGGCCTTCAACTACGGAGGCCGGGCCGAGATCGTCGACGCCGTGCGTGCCCTGGTGACCGAGGGCACCCCGGCGCAGCGGATCGACGAGAAGGCCATCCGGGCGCACCTCTACTACCCCGACCAGCCTGATCCCGACCTGGTGGTGCGGACATCGGGGGAGTACCGGATCTCCAATTTCCTCCTCTGGGAGCTGGCGTACTCGGAGCTCGTGTTCACCGACGTCCTGTGGCCCGATTTCCGTCGACAGCATCTCTTCGATGCCGTCGCCGAGTTCCAACGACGTGAGCGCCGCTACGGAGGGGTGCGGGGGTGAAGACCTTTGCCTGGGTGGGCGGCGTGATCATCGTCGCCGGACTCGTCGTCCTGGCCGTGGCCGGGACCACGGGCGCCACCGCCGTCCTCGTCACCGGGGTGGCCCTGGTGGCCATGATCGCCCTGGGGGGCACCTTGGGTGGACGCCACACCCCCGATGCCCCTCCGGCCTCCGCCGGACCCGAGAGCGGGGGAGAGCCTGCCGCCGGTGCCGTCGAGGAGGACAGTGCCGTCGAGGCGGACAGTGCCGTCGAGGCGGCCGGCGCCGCCGCCGAGAGTGCCGGTGGCGGTGGCACCGACGGTGCCGACGACGGAACCACGACGCGGTGAGCCTCTACCGCGAGGACGGGATCGTCCTGCGGACCTTCCGTCTGGGGGAGGCGGACCGGATCGTGACGCTCATGACGCGTGGCCGGGGCAAGGTGAGGGCCGTGGCCAAAGGAGTGCGCCGGACCCATTCGAAGTTCGGGGCCCGGCTGGAGCCGCTCAGTCACGTGACGATGATGTGCTGGCAGGGCCGCGAGCTCGACATCGTCAACCAGGCCGAGGTGCTCGAGTCGTTCCGGGCCGTGCGCGAGGACCTGGGCCGCGTGGCCAAGGCCTTCACGTTGCTCGAGGTCGTCGACCAAGTGGCCCAGGAACGTCACGCCAATCCGCGGCTCTACGAGATGGTGGTGGGCGCGCTGCGCGTTCTCGAAGAGCGCGACGCCCCCCTCCTCGTTCCCGCCTTCCTGCTGAAGGTGTTGGCCCTCGAGGGGTCGGCGCCCACCGTCGACGTGTGCGTGTCCTGCGGTGCGGCCGACGATCTCGTCGCCTTCGACCTCAACGAGGGCGGCGTGCTGTGCCGGTCGTGCCGGCGGGGACGCTCGCTGTCGCCCGAGGCGCTGGAGGTCCTGCGCGGGATCCTCGGTGGGGGGCTGACCTCGGCATTGCGCGAACCGGCCGGGGCCCTGGCCGACGAGCTCACCGAGCTGGCCACCGAGGCGACCGAGGTCCACCTCGACCGGCGCCTGCGCAGTGTCCGTTCGAGCCCCACGGAGTAGCGCCGGCGTGGTGTGGGCCGGGAGCGAGGCGTTCGGCGTCTACGTGCACGTGCCGTTCTGCTCGTCACGCTGTGACTACTGCGCCTTCGCCACCTGGACCGATCGCGATCACCTGATGGACAGCTACGCCGATGCCTGTGTCACCGAGATCGGACGGGCCGCCGACGACGAGGGTCTGCCGCTGGCCACCAGCATCTTCGTCGGCGGGGGAACGCCGTCGCGGCTCCCCGCCGATCTGCTGGCCGGGATCCTCGGTGCCATCCCCCGGCGCCGCGGCGCCGAGGTCACTGTCGAATGCAATCCCGAGGACGCGTCGGCCGCGTTGTTCGCCGTATGGCGATCGGCGGGGGTGGGCCGGGTCTCGTTCGGCGTGCAGTCGATGGTTCCCCACGTCCTGGCCGGCCTGGGACGGCGCCACGACCCCGACGCGGTGGCTCGTGCCGTGGCCCTGGCCGGCGAGGCCGGTTTCTCCTCGGTCAACGTCGACCTCATCTTCGGCGGCGCGGGGGAGAGCGACGACGACTTCCGCCACAGCCTGGAGGCGGTGCTCGGTCTCGATCCACCGCCGGGGCACGTGAGCGCCTACGCCCTCACCGTGGAGCCCGGCACCCCGCTGGCCGCCGACACCGCCCGCCACCCCGACGACGATGTCCAGGCCCACCGCTACGCGTTGGCCGACGAGATTCTGACGGGAGCGGGCTTCGAGTGGTACGAGGTCTCGAACTGGGCGCGCCCCGGCCACAGCTGCCGTCACAACCGCCTCTACTGGGAGCAGGGGGACTACCGCGGCATAGGGGCGGCCGCCCACTCCCACCGGCGCGGGCGGCGGTGGTGGAACATCCGGACACCCGAGCGCTACATCGACGCCGTCACCGCCGGACGTCCGACGACGGCCGGGGAGGAGGTGCTGTCGGCCGAGCAACGACTCTTTGAGGGCCTGGCGCTGGCCTTGCGGACGTCGGCTGGGGTGCCTGCATCGGTGGTGCCGGACGACCCCGACCTCGCTGCGCTGATCGACCGTCACGGCGCGCAGGCGGTGCTGACGGTGCGGGGGCGGTTGCTGGCCAATGAGGTGACGACACGACTCGTCCTTCCGGGACGATCGGACCGAACCGGTATCCTGCGCCCATGACCGAGGAGACCGGAGCACAGCAGCCCGACGACCTCGTGGAGCGGGTCGTCAACCTCTGCAAGCGCCGGGGCTTCATCTTCCCCTCGGCCGAGATCTACGGCGGCTTCCGCTCCACCTACGACTACGGACCCCTCGGTGCGCTGCTGCTGCGCAACGTCAAGGACGCCTGGTGGCGGGCCATGGTGCAACGGCGTGACGACGTCGTCGCCCTCGACGCCGCCATTCTCTCGGCGCCGAAGATCTGGGAAGCATCGGGACATCTGAGCAACTTCACCGACCCCCTGGTCGACTGCCGGAACTGCCACGAGCGGTGGCGGGCCGACAAGATCGAGGGCCAGTGCCCCAACTGTGGGTCGACCGATCTCACCGAGGCGCGGGCGTTCAACCTGATGTTCAAGACCTTCGCCGGTCCCGTGGAGGAGGATGCGACTGTCGCCTACCTCCGCCCCGAGACGGCGCAGGGAATGTTCGTCAACTTCGTGAACGTCCTGCAGACGACCAGGAAGAAACCACCGTTCGGCATCGCCCAGGTGGGGAAGTCGTTCCGCAACGAGATCACGCCGCAGAATTTCGTCTTCCGGACCCGCGAGTTCGAGCAGATGGAGATGGAGTACTTCGTCCGGCCGGCCGACGCCCAGAAATGGTTCGACTACTGGCTGGACGAGCGGTTCCGGTGGTATCTCGACCTAGGGATCCCACCCGACAAACTGCGGCTGCGCCATCACGAGGCCGACGAGCTGTCCCATTACTCGGCGGCGACGGCCGATGTCGAGTTCCTGTTCCCGTGGGGGTGGGACGAGCTCGAAGGGATCGCCAACCGGACCGACTTCGACCTGAAGGCCCACAGCGCCGCCTCGGGGGAGAAGCTCGAGTACTTCGACCAGGCCTCGGGCGAACGGTACGTGCCCTACGTGATCGAGCCGGCCGCCGGAGCCACACGCACCATGATGGCCTTCCTCCTCGCCGCCTACGACGAGGACGAGGTGGGGGGCGAGAAGAGAACGGTCCTGCACCTCGATCCGCGGCTGGCGCCCTATCAGGCGGCTGTGCTGCCCTTGTCGAAGAACGACGCCCTGGTGCCTCTGTCCCGGGAGGTGCTCGGCCAGCTGCAGCCGATCTGCATGTGCGACTTCGACGTCACCCAGTCGATCGGGAAGCGGTACCGGCGCCAGGACGAGGTAGGCACCCCGTTCTGCGTGACCGTCGATTTCGAGTCGCTCGAGGACGGGGCCGTGACGGTGCGCGAGCGCGATACGACCGCGCAGGTCCGGGTTCCGATCGACACACTGGCCGCCGAGATCGGCGGGCGTCTGGGCCGCTGAGGCCGCCGCGGCCGGCCAACCCTCGAGGTGGCGGCCGGTAGGCTCGGGGGGTCCCGCTCCACCCCTCAGGAGACCCCCCATGCCGTTCGTCTACGACTTCGACCACAAGCACCGTCGGCCGCCCATGGAGATGAAGGACCTCCTCGGGGGCAAGGGCGCCAACCTGGCCGAGATGACATCGGTGCTCGGGCTCCCGGTGCCTCACGGCTTCACCATCTCGACGGACGCCTGTCGCGCTTACATGGAAGGCGGCTGGCCGTCGGGGCTCGACGCCGAGCTCAAAAAGGCGCGGGCACGCCTCGAGGACAAGATGGGCAAGCGGATCGGCGACCCGGCCGACCCGCTTCTGGTGAGCGTCCGCTCCGGAGCCAAATTCTCGATGCCAGGGATGATGGACACGGTGCTCAACCTCGGTCTCAACGACGACTCGGTCGAAGGGTTGGCCAAGCAGACCGACGACGAGCGCTTCGCCTACGACTCGTACAGGCGCTTCGTC
>Ga0182018_10004991_pt1 | contig 10881 bp, 6 predicted proteins | sample 812P2MmetaG_FD_120490 | JGI IMG/M metagenome (GOLD analysis project Ga0182018, IMG submission 120490) | Permafrost microbial communities from Stordalen Mire, Sweden - 812P2M metaG | ecosystem: Environmental > Terrestrial > Soil > Wetlands > Permafrost | place: Sweden: Stordalen | collected... | reverse complement strand
CACTTCGTCCGCTACCCCGCACCCGATCCTTCCGCGGCCAAGACCTTCGACATCTGTCTCATTGGCCGCAACGACATCGCCCCCACCCTGCAATCCGTCGTGCAGAACGAGAAGGTCAATGGCCAGCCCGTCCGCATCCTTCAGCTCGACCGCGCCGCCGACGCCCGCCCCTGCGCCATCGCCTACATGGGCTCTTCCGAAGCCTCACGCATCGAGAAAGACCTCGCCGCCCTCGAAGGCTCCGGTGCCCTCACCGTCAGCGATGTCCCCCGCTTCACCGATCGCGGCGGCATGATCCAGTTCGTGCTGCAGAACAACCGCGTCCGCTTCACCGTCAACCGCTCCTCCGCCGAGCGCGCCCGCCTTACCCTCAGCTCCGAGCTGCTCAAGGTCGCCCTCGCCGTCACTCCCGCTCCCCCCACGGAGGTCCAATGATCCGGCCTCCCATCCGCCGCTCCATCGCCGCCCGCCTCGGCTGGATGAACGCCCTCGTCAGCGGCGTCGCCCTTCTGCTCGCCTTCGTCTCCTTCCTCGCCTACAACCTGCTCGCCTACCGCCAGGCAGCGGTTGACACCCTCACCGCCGAGGCCCAGATCGTCGGCGCCAACAGCCTTGGCGCCATCGCATTCAACGATCCCATCCAGGCCGAGACCACCCTCTCCGCACTCAGCGGCTCCCCCGGCGTCGTCGAAGCAGCCATCTTCACCCAGTCCAGCCAGCCCTTCGCGCAATATCCCGCAAACGCCCCCGCCATCAAACCCCAATCATTCTCCCAGGGCCAGATGCTCTCCAGCTGGCTCAACGGCACCGACATCCTCGTCGGCGCGCGCGTCGTCGACCAGGCAGGCAAGCGCGTCGGTACCGTCTATATCGAGGCCCACCTCGGCGGCCTCCGCCAGCAGGCCGTCCACTACGCCCTCATCGCCGCCGCCATTCTCTTCATCTGCCTCGCCGTCGCGCTCCTGGTCGGCGCCATCTTCCGCCGCATCCTCTCCGAGCCCATCGTCGCGCTCGCACGCACCGCTCGCCTCGTCTCCCGCTATCGCGATTACTCCCTGCGCTTCGAGCCCACCCAGGTCTACGACGAGCTCGCCTCCCTCACCGAGGCCTTCAACGAGATGCTCGCCGAAATTCAGCACCGCGACTCTGCCCTGGAACAGGCCCGCACCGAACTCGAACAGCGCGTCGAAGAGCGCACCGCGGAGCTGCGCGCCGCCAACCGCGAACTCGAGGCCTTCTCCTACACCGTCGCCCACGACCTCCGCGGCCCGCTCGAAATCATCAGCAACATCTGTTACCTCATGCAGACCCAGGACAGCGGCGCGCCCAAAGACGATGCCGCGCCCAAAGACGCCGGCGACCCCATGCTCCAACGCCTCTCCGCCTCCGTCGCGGAGATGTCCAACATCATCGACGACCTGCTCAACCTCTCCCGCGCCTCCAGCGCCGGCGTCCACCTCAAACGCCTCGACCTCAGCGCCATGGCCAGCTCCATTCTCGAAGACCTCGCCGCCGCCAACCCCGGGCGCAACGTCAACGGCGTCGTCCAGTTAGGCTGCCACGCCAACGCCGATCGCGGCCTGATGCAGATCGTCCTGCAGAACCTGCTGCGCAACGCATGGAAATTCACCGGCCATCGCGAAGCCGCCCGCATCGAGTTCGGCTGCATCCAGAATGGCCCCGAATCCACCTACTTCGTCCGCGACAATGGCGCAGGCTTCGACCAGCGCCTCGCCGGCCGTCTCTTCAAGCCCTTCCAGCGCCTGCACACCGAGAGCGAGTTCTCCGGCACCGGCATCGGCCTCGCCACAGTCCAGCGCATCGTTGCCCGCCACGAGGGCCGCATCTGGGCCGAGGGCGAGATCGGCAAGGGCGCCACCTTCTACTTCACCCTCGGCTCTCCCTCTTCCGGCCCGCTCTCCTAACTATCACGCCGGACTGGTTAGCTCTTCCGTCCTCGCGACTCCGCCTGGCCCGCTCCCAGCGCCCGCATCCGCCGCGCCTTCACATGCACCACGCCATCCTGGTTCTGCAACACCCCCTCCACCCACAAGAACCTGCTGCGAATCACCGTTAACCGCTCCCGCTCATACAAATCAGGCGTCACAATCACATTCGCAATCCCCGTCTCGTCCTCCATCGACAAAAAGATGAACCCCTTCGCCGTCCCCGGCCGCTGCCGCGCAATCACGCACCCCGCCGCGCGCACCGTCTCTCCATCCCTCCGCTCGCGCAGCTCCTCCGCCGAAAGCACCCCCTCCTGCCGCAACTCTCCACGCATATAGCTCATCGGATGCCGCCCCACCGTCAGCCCCGTCCCTGCATAGTCCGCCACCAGCCGCTCCTCTATATTCATCTGCCGCAGCGGGGATGCCCGCAAGGGCGGCTCGCGCACCGTCTCCTCCTCGCGCAGCCACTCGCTGCTCTGCCGCAGTAGCGGCCCCTCCATCTTGCCCGCGCGCTCCACCTGCCACAGCGCATCCCTCCGATGCGCAACCCCCTCAATCGAATTCAACGCTCCAACCCGCGCCAGCAGCGTCAGTTCCCTCCGGTTCAGCATCGGCACACGCAGCGCTAAATCCTCCGCCGAATGAAACTCCCCACCCGCCCGCCGCGCCTCCACCAGCGCCTCCGCCGCCAACCGCCGCATCCCCTTGGCATACCCCAGCCCCATCCTCAGCGACAACCCTCCATCCGCTTCATGCTCAATCGCACACGCCCACCCCGAAACCTGCACATCGATCGGCCTCACCCGCAGCCCATGCCGCTGCGCATCCTTCACCAGCACCGCGGGTGTATAAAACCCCATCGGCTGGTTGTTCAAAATCGCGCACGTAAACGCCGCCAGATACCGCACCTTCAGATACGCCGACGCATACGCAATCAGCGCAAAGCTCGCCGCATGGCTCTCCGGAAACCCGTACAGCGCAAACGAGCTGATGTTCTCCACAATCGTGTCCTGCGTCTTCGCATCGATCCCGTTCGCCGTCATCCCCGCGCGCAGCTTCGCCTCCAGGTTCTTCATCCGCTCCCAGCTGCGCCGCATCCCCACCGCGCGCCGCAGCTCCTCCGCCTCCGCCCCCGAAAAGTTCGCCGCCGTCATCGCAATCCGCAACAGTTGCTCCTGAAACAACGGCACGCCCAGCGTCCGCTTCAGCACCGGCTCCAGCGACGGATGCGGATAGCTCACCTCCTCCTTCCCCTGTCGCCGCCGCATATACGGATGCATCATCTTCCCCACAATCGGCCCCGGCCGGATGATCGCCACCTGCACCACCAGATCGTAAAACCGAGTCGGAAAATTCCTCGGCAGCGACGCCATCTGCGCCCGGCTCTCCACCTGAAACATCCCCACCGTGTCCGCCCGCTGCAGCACGCGATACACCTCGTCTTCCTCCGGCAACTGTGCCAGGTCGACCCTCTCGCCATAGTGCCGCGGAATTAGTTCCATGCAGTCCTTCAGCACCGCCATCATCCCCAGCCCCAGCAGATCGACCTTGATGATGCCCAGGTCCGCGCAGTCCTCCTTGTCCCACTGGACAACAGTGCGCCCCGGCATCGACGCCCGCTCCAGCGGCACGACCCGGTTCAGCTGTCCCTGGCAGATCACCATCCCGCCCGAGTGCTGCCCCAGATGCCGCGGCAGGTCCTGCACCCGCATGCACAGCTCCAGATACTTCGCAATCCGCGGATGCCGCACATCGAACCCCGCATGTTCAAACGAGTGCGCCATCGTGTCCGTCTTGCCCCGCCACTCCCACTGGCTCACCAGCCCCGTCAGCCGCCCCAGCGACTCCGGATCGAACCCCATCGCCTTGCCTACCTCGCGCGCCGCCGACTTCCCGCGATACGAAATCACATTCGCCGTCATCGCCGCGCCCAGCTCCCCATATCGCCGGTAGATGTACTGGATCGCCTGCTCGCGCTTCTCCTCCGAAGGCAGATCGAGATCGATGTCCGGCCACTCCCCGCGGTTCTCGCTCAAAAACCGCTCAAACAGCAGCTCCATCCCCACCGGGTCGATCGCCGTAATCTCCAGCGCATAGCACACCGCCGAGTTCGCCGCGCTGCCTCGCCCCTGCACCAGAATCCCATGCGCCTTGCAGAACTCAATAATGTCCCACACGATCAGGAAGTAGCCCTCAAACCCCAGCCGCGCAATCAGCTTCAGCTCATGCTCCACCTGCCGCCGCGCTCGCTCCATCAACCCGCGATCGTTCTTCGGCCCATATCTCCGCCGCACCCCCTCCTCCACCCGCTTGCGCAGAAAGCTCTCCATCGTCTCGCCCTCCGGCACCGGATAGTGCGGAAACTCATACCCCAGATCGTCCAGCGCAAACTGCAATCGCCCGGACAACTCCAGCGTCTCCTCCACCGCGCCCTTCACATCGCGAAACAACGCCGCCATCTCCCGCGCCGGCCGCAGATGCCGGCAGCTGTTCACGCACAGCAGCCGCCCCGCATGGTCGAGATCGGTGTGGTGCCGCACCGCCGTCAGCACATCCAGCACCTCGCGCTCATACGCCGTCGCATAGCGCACCCCATTGGTCGCAACCACCGGCAGCCGCAGCGCGCGCGCAATACCCAGCGCGGCCTGATTGCGCCATTCCTGCTCACGCTGACGATGCCGCTGCACCTCCACATAAACCCCCTCGCGCCCGAAGATCTTCACCAGCCGCTCGACGACATCTCGCCCCGCCGCCTCACCCCCATTCGCCAGCGCCGCCGCCAGCGGCCCCTCATCCCCGCCCGTCAGACACACAAGCCCCCGCGCATACTCTCGCAGATCGTCGAACGTCGCCGCCCCCTCAGCCTTCCCCGCCTCGCGCATCTTGAACTGCGTCACCATCTGGCACAAATTCCGGTACCCCTCCCGCGACTCGCACAGCAGCGCCACCCGCGCCGGCTCCGCAGGCCACGCATGAGGCAGCCACGCCGCCGGCCCCATCCGCGCCCCAAAGCTCTCCACCGCAACCTCCGCCCCCACATGCGCCCGCACTCCACTCCGCTTCGCACTCGTATGGAACCGCGCCGCCCCATACACCCCGTTGCGGTCCAGCAGCGCCATCGCCGCCATCTCCAGCTCCGCCGCCCGCGCAATCAACCCCTCCGGCTGCGACGCCCCCTCCAGAAAACTAAACGCACTCGCCGCATGTAGCTCCACATACCCATCCATCGTTGTCATCCCGCACCGCGCTGCGATTTTTTTAGAAATTGTCATCCTGACCTTATTTTTTTGATTGTCATCCTGAGCGCACCGAAGGACCTGCTTCTTCTTTTGCCTTTGCATTCGCATCAGTCATAAATCCCCGCCATCCGCCACCCCAGCTCCTCCCGCTCCACGCAGCAACACAACAACCCTCCCTCCTCCGCCCGCGCCACCAGGTCCCACTCCTCCCTCCCCCACAACGTCGGGTTCCACCAATCCCCGCCACTCACCCACGGCCCATACGCCCGCTCCACCGCATACCGCCGCTCGCGAAACGCGAACCCTCCCGGGCGTCGCCCCTCCACCCTCACCGCAATCCGCTCCGCCGGCCGCATCTGCCTCATCGCCGCAAAACCCCCGTCCACCCGCTCCCTCCTCTTCACCCGGCTCAGGGCACCCAGCACAGAAAACCCCTCCATCCGAAACCCCTCCACCCTGTGCGTATCCTCCAGCACCGCCCGCCCCACACCCTCCTCGCCCACAATCGCCCGTATCCGCGCCAGCGTCACATCCAGCCTCCCCGCCTCCGGCACCTGCGGCGAGAACAGCCCCAGCTGCACCTTGCTCGTGCTCCCCGCCTCCGCGCGCAGCTCCACCTCCACCACCGCGGCCCCCGGCGGATGCGCCTCCAGATCGAGATGCACCAGCTTGATCCACATCGCGCGATCATTGCTCGCGACCGCCAGCCGCACCGTGCGCTCATGCGTCCCACCCCCCTCCAGCCCCATCGCCACCGTCACCGAAGCCAGCGCCAGCACCCGGGCCGACGCCCGCACCACCAGCTGCTCCAGCATCGCGCCGATCCCAAACAGCAGCGACTCCATCAGCTCCACCGGCGTCTCCAACTCCATCCGCTCCTCCAGCCGGGACTCCGCCTCCACCGGCACAAACAGATGCGCCGCCTCGCCCCGCGCCATCGCCCGCAGCCGCCGTCCCTCCTGCCCCAGCCGAGCCACCAGCTCCCGCTCTGGCAGCGCCGCCAACTCCCCCAGCGTGCGAATCCCCCACAGCGAAAACACCTCCGCATGTCCCTCCTCCATCGCCAGCACCCCAATCGGCAACCCACTCAGCGCCTCCGCCTCCGGCCCCGCATCAATCACAACCGCGCCCGCCCCACTCCCCCGCGCCGCACACACCGCCGCCCAAAAATTCCCGCTCACCGCCACCGACGCCGCAACCCCTAGCTCCCCCACCCGCCGCACCAGACTCCGCGCCACCATCCCCGGCGGCCCCAGCAACCGCTCCGTCCCCGCAATATCGATCGCGCACACAAACTCCCCACCCCCGCCACACTCCTCCACCCGCGGCGAAAAACTCCCCGCACACTCCAGCAGCGCCGCCCTCGCACTCGCCTCCTCCTTCGCCGCCCGCGCCAGCGGCACAACCTCTCCAAACGTCTCCACCTCCACCCGCGTCATCCCCCGCACCACCCCCATCCCACGCGCCCGCCCATTCACTGCGCAGACCACCTCCGTCGGCGGCTCACCCTCCATCACCGCAACCGCCCGCCCGCGCAGCTCCGACCGCAGCCGCAGCATTGCCTGCGCGGCAAACTCCCGCGCCACCACACACGCATACATCTCGCCCGGCTTGCTACTAAAGCCGCAGATCATCGCAACCCCGCCCACGCCGCCCGGCTCTCCCACGTCGCAACCCCCGCCCGCTGCGGCGGCTTGCGCATCGCCACCACCTTCTGCTCCGCAAACCTCTGCCGCGCCACATCCATCCGCCGCGCAAACCCCGCCAGCACCGTCCCCTCCCGCGCCATCACCTCACCGCTCTCCATCCGCAGCACCAACCCCGCGCTGCTCTTCGCGCACGCATGTTGCGTCAGCAGCACCACGCACGCCCGCGTCCTCTCCGCCGCCGCGCGATACCGGAACCACGTCGCCAGCGGAATCCGCGACACACACTCCGCCGTCACACTCCCCAGGTCCAGCACAATCACCGCAAACCCGCCTGCCTGCAGCAGCAGGTCCGTCACCCGCAGCCCCTGCTCCATCCGCGCCCACACCCGCCCACTCGGCACAACCAGCCCTCGCCGCTCGGGTGCCCCATCCATCGCAGCCGTATCGCGATGGGTGGGATGGTATCGGCTCACGGGGAGTCCCTCTGGGTGCCCCACATCTCGATTCTGAGATGTAGGATTGCCGCCACATCCTCTCGGTGTGCCCACAACCCTGTCCACACCCGCCCCTCGCAACAACCCTTCCACCGCCTCCCCCATTCCCTTCCCCTCACCCCGCGGATGCCCGCCGAACCCTCCCCCATGCAGTCCCTTCACCGCCGGCGGCGCCACCCGATACTTCGCCGGCAGCGAAAACTCGCTTCGCCCCTCCGCAAACGACTCTCGACTCTGAGATGGGTGCCTCCCGCACCGCACCCACAGCATCCTCCCCAAATCCACCCCACACGCCGCCGCCGCCTCCGGCCGCAGCGCATCCGACACATCCACCCACGCGCACACCCGCCCCTCCGCCGTCATCTCCGCCACAAACTTGAGCGCCAGCGACGTTCGCCCCGACCCCTCCGCCCCCACCATCTCAGTCAGCGCGCCCACCGGGAGCCCACCCCCCAGCTCCTGGTCCACCGCCCCCACACCCGTTGCCGCCACCTCCCGCTCCCCGCGCGGCACAGGCGTCAGCGCCGCAGGAATCCGCGCCGCTAAAGCAGCTTCAATCTGCGAGCGAAGGGCAAAGGCAGTAGCAGTCATAATTCGCCTTATCTTCGCCTATCCAACCCCGTGACTCAACCCGCTCCTGCCACGTAATTGGTGCAACCCAACCCGCAAACAAGACACCCGCAACCGCTTACCGCAGAAAAATTATTTTAGAAACCCTCAATACCCATTCGCCAGCAGATACTCCGCCGTCAACTCCCACCCCTCTGCCCGTTCCCGCCCCTCCGCATACTTCGCCAGCACATCCACCTCAACATTCACCCCCATCCCCACCGCCAGCGTATGCAGGTTCGTCGCCCGATACGTATGCGGCAGAATCGCAATCCACACCTCGTCCCCCTCCACCCCCGCCACCGTCAGACTGATCCCCTCCACCGCAATTGACCCCTTCTCCACCACATACCGCTTCAGCCCCCCCGGCAGCCGCACCCGCAGCACCCAATCCGAACCCTCAACCCCCGGACTCACCGCATCCAGCGCGACCAGCGTCCCCACCCCATCCACATGCCCCTGCACCACATGCCCACCCAGCGGCGTCCCCGCCGGCGTCGGCAGCTCCAGGTTCACCACCGACCCCGCCTCCAGCCGCCCCAGCGTTGTCCGTGCCAGCGTCTCCGCCGCCAAATCCGCCGAGAACCGCGCAGGAAACGCCTCCGCCTCAATCTCCAGCGCCGTCAGACAGACCCCACTCACCGCCACGCTGTCGCCCAACCGCAGCCGCGCAACCATCCCCGCTCCCTCCCGCTCCGCAATCGTCAGCCGCGCCACACCCTCCCCGCGCACCAACCCAACCACCTCGCCCATCGCCTCAATCAACCCAGTAAACATCCCTCTAGCCTAGCCCATCGCTGGACGCGACCCCATCCCACGGATCGCGCAGATATCCACTCACGCACAGATCCCCCCCAAACTCCCTTCGCGTCATCCCCTTCATCTCCTGCTCCAGCGCAAACGGCGACCCCACCCCCACCGCAAACCGCATCGCCCCCTCGCCTAGCTTCGTCTGCGCATAGAACAGCACCGCCCGGTCCACCAGCCCCTCCCGCAAAAACGCCCCATTCAGCTCCGATCCGCACTCCAGCAGTACACTCAGAATCTTCCGCGTCCCCAATTCCTCAAGCACCGCACCCAGATCCAGCCGCCCCGCCGAACTCGCCACGCGCACCACCTCCACACCTGCCGCCGCCAACGCCGCCACTCGCTCGCCCTCGGAATCCGTCCCGCAGAAGACCAGCACATCCTCCCGCGCAGTACGCACCAGCTGCGAATCCAGCGGCATCCGCAGCCGCGAGTCCAGCACCACGCGCAGCAGCGGCCTCCGCCGCACCAACCCCGTCCTGTCCGTCAGCAGCGGATCGTCCGCCAGCACCGTATCGATCCCCGTCAGCACCGCATCCGCGCCATGCCGCATCCGTTGCACCTCGGCCTGCGCCTCCACGCCTGTAAGCCAAAACACCTGCCGCCCGGCCCTCTCAGAAGGCGGCGGCGCCAGCATCCCATCCGCCGAGAGCGCCGCCTTCAGCGTCACCAGCGGCCGGCCCGTCCTGATCCACCGCGCAAACCCATCGTTCAACGCGCGCGCCTCGCGCTCCATCACCCCCACCGCCACCTCAACCTCGCCCGCCCGCAGCTTCGCAAACCCCTCCCCGCCCACCATTGGATTCGGATCGATTGTCGACGCCACCACCCAGCGCACGCCCGCCGCAATCAGCGCATCCGCGCACGGTCCCGTCCGCCCATGGTGACTGCACGGCTCCAGCGTCACATACGCCGCCGCCCCGCGCGCCATCGGCCCCGCACGCCGCAGCGCCACAATCTCCGCATGGTCACGCCCCTCGTACACATGCGAACCCTCCCCAACCACCACCCCATCGCGCACCACCACGCATCCCACCTGCGGATTGGGCGAGGCCAGCCCCACCGTTGCGCGCGCCAGCCCCAACGCCCGCGTCATATACTCTTCGTCGATTTTCGTCCGAAAGTCCCCCGTCGGCGGCCGAGTGCTCCCCAATCCTCACCTCACTGTTGAAGTCAGCAAACGCTCCGCGATCGGACCGCAGAGTCTGCAGCTTCAAGAACAGGATTCCTGGGAAGATCACAAGGCCAAAAATGCTTCGAGCGTCGCACAACACGACTGGGACGATGTGAATCGTGGTCCACACCGGGGCACGCCAACTCGCGAAGCAATAGCCGAATCATATAGGCGGATCAGCCGATCGGCACAGAAGTGAACCATCGGAATCATTGGCAGGAACAAAACCAATCATCATAGCCAGCCCGAAGCTATGGCTGTCTGCATGATCTATCTCGCCCCACGAACCTCGTCCCTCCCTCACCTCACCATCGAATCCACAAACGCCCCACTATCGAACGGCAGAATGTCCTCCATCTTTTCGCCCACCCCCACATACTTCACCGGCAACCCCAGCTCCGTCGCAATCGCCAGCACTATCCCGCCCTTCGCCGTCCCATCCAGCTTCGTCAGCACAATCCCCGTCACGCGCGCCGCCTCCGTAAACAGCCGCGCCTGCTGCAATCCGTTCTGTCCCGTCGTCGCATCCATCACCAGCAGCGTCTGGTGCGGCGAACCCGGGACCAGCCGCTCTGCCGTCCGCCGCATCTTGTCCAGCTCCTTCATCAGGTCCGTCTTCGTGTGCAGCCGCCCCGCCGTGTCGACGATCAGCACATCGGTCCCGCGCGCCTTCGCCGCTGTGCACGCATCGTAGAGCGCCGCCGATGGGTCCCCGCCCGTCTTCGTCTTGATGATCGCCACATCCGCGCGCCCCGCCCACACCTCCAGCTGCTCAATCGCCGCCGCGCGAAACGTGTCCGCCGCGCACAACAGCACCGTCCGCCCCTGCCCGCGATAAAACGCCGCCAGCTTGCCCGTCGTCGTCGTCTTTCCCGTCCCGTTCACCCCCACCATCATCACCACCTCCGGCGGAGCACCCGGCGCAACCGTCTCCGTCGCCACACCATCCAGCACGGCTTT
>Ga0182018_10004990_pt1 | contig 10883 bp, 9 predicted proteins | sample 812P2MmetaG_FD_120490 | JGI IMG/M metagenome (GOLD analysis project Ga0182018, IMG submission 120490) | Permafrost microbial communities from Stordalen Mire, Sweden - 812P2M metaG | ecosystem: Environmental > Terrestrial > Soil > Wetlands > Permafrost | place: Sweden: Stordalen | collected... | reverse complement strand
TGAAAAGGATGTTGCTCAGTAGCAGAAGCTTTCCCGATTCAACCCTTTAACCAAAATACCAGCATTTCCGATCTCATGGAACCCACCCCTCATATCAGCCAAGGTTCCAGGGGGCGGTTGCGGGAGGGGTCCGCTAACGCATTTTCCCTTTTTAGAGCAAACCGCTTAAATTGATTTCCCTACGGCTGCTTCGACGATAGCATCGCTGGCCGAATATGTAGACGGAAAAGCCGATCCCTTCGCTTACATCTACAGGGAATCTAGTCAAATCGAATTCTATTTGCTATGGACCAGCGATATTATTCTGCGCCTTCCGGTTAATCGGCCCCGGTCCTCAAATCTTCCCGCTGCATGACCGTTCTGTCGATCCCATTCAGCCGCGGCGCTCCCGGTCCCTTGATCACGCGCTTATCACTGCTCAGGTGAAACTCTACGATTTTGAGCATGCAGCGAGCGGCAACTGCCGCACGAACCAGCAGTTTGAGCAGCCGGCTCGTCCCAAAATAGTCGTAATGCTCATTGAAATCAACCATCGCCCGATGCTGCTCGATGATCTTCTTCCTGGGCATCTGATTGATGCTTTGGCTCCCGTAATGAATGACTTCCCCGGTTGGCGTGTAGTAGATCTTGTAGCCATTACGCTTAAGCATGAGGTTGTAGGCCAAATCCACCTGGAAGTGGGGCAAGCGTTCGTCGAGCATGCCCAGAGTCTCCCATGTCGCGCGACGGAGCACATAGGCAGTGGTCCCCAGGCTTTCCACCTGCTGTTCTCGCGAATAATCGAAAGCGCAGGCGTAGTATTTCTTCGAAACCTGACCGTTGGGGAAGAATTTATGCCAATTGAGACCTTGAAGAATCATCGTTCCGAGGCCGGCAAAGCTGCGAACGCACGATTGCGTGGTGCCATCGGGATTGAGCAACCGCGGGCCGCACGCCGCCGCGTCAGGATGAGCATCCATGAACGCGACCAGAACCTTAAGGACGTTCCCTACCAGCTTGGTGTCGCTGTTCAGCAAGCAGGCATAACGAGCCCGCGACATCTTCAACCCCAGATTGTTGTTCTTGGAGTACAGCAGCGCTACCTTGTTGCGCACCAGGGTGACATCGGGAAAGGCAGACTCCACCATCTCCGCGCTTCCATCCGACGACCCATCGTCGATGCAGATTACCTCGAATCGAATGCCCTTGGTGTAATTGTAAATCGACTCTAAACACTGCTGCAGCAATGCTTTGGTGTTGTAATTGGGTATGATTACGGTTAGGTCCAAGAGATTCATCAAGCTTTCTAAACCTCAGACACTTCTATTCCGATGAGTGGACTTCGCGTGCGGGAATGCCGGCGACGGTTGCATTCGCAGGCACGGACCGGAGCAGGACGGAATTCGCGCCCACCCTTACATTATCGCCTAATGATATTCCGCCGAGAACCTTGGCACCGGCTCCAACCACAACATAGTCACCGAGTTCAGGCCTGAGAGCCGGGTCGAAATTCATGTCCATCTGCCTGGCCCCCAGGGTCACGCCCTGGAAGATAGTCACATTCCTTCCAATTTTGGATGCACCAATGACCGTCCCTGAGGTATGGGGAAAGAATATACCGGGACCAATAGCACATCGGGGAGAGATCTCTATCCCAAACAAAACAAGATTCAAGTAGGACAACAAGTGTGCCACTGCGGGAATTCCTGTAAGCAAGGCCGCCCGGCTGGCGCGGCAAAGGGCAATGGGCAAAAACCTGGGATGAAGCAACCTTTTCAAGAGGCGGGGCCAAGAAGCCTGGGCCTCTGGCTGGCCCCCCATTTCCAACTGACGTTCGAGATCTGCATAAAGCAGCGACTTCAGCATCTGGTCAGGCCTTCATCAGGCCGCGTTCGATCAACTCGCGATTGGCGCGATCCAATCCGCCCTCGGCGCCGTCTTCGGCGATAGGTTGCGTCTTCACCCAGCGCACGAAGCGCTCGACGCCTTCCTCCAGCGGCACCTTCGGCGAAAAACCCAGAGTCTGCCCAATCGCTGAAATATCCGCACAATTGTGGCGGATGTCGCCCAATCGATATTGTCCCGACACCACCGGCGCGCTCGCGTCCGCGAATTGCCTCTTCAGGCTCAGGGCGATGGTTTCGACGCTCACCTGGACCCCGGATCCCACATTCATAATCCGGCCATCCCCTCCGTCTCCTGTCAAGCCAAGCGCCACCACCTCAGCCACGTCGGACACGTGCACAAAATCCCGGCTTTCCTGACCATCCTCGAAGAGGGCAATCGGCTTGCGTTGGCGGATCCGATTGGAGAAGATCGACAGGATGCCGGTGTAAGGGTTATTGAGAGATTGGCCTTCTCCATAAACATTCTGCAAACGGAAGATCAAGAAGGGGATGCCCAGTGCACCGGCTGCGATGCGGACCAGATCTTCCTGGGCCAGCTTGGTGGCAGCGTAGACCGATGCAGGGCTGGTCTTGGCGATCTCGGGTGTGGGCACCGCGTGAATGGGGCCGCAACAGCAAGGGCAAATCGGCTCCCACTGACGCGCCTGCAATCTGCCAGGGCTGCGCGTCGCGGGATAAACCAAGCCGCAGCGTGCGCAGTGATAGGCACCCTCCCCGTAGACGGCCCGGGTAGAGGCCAACACCAATTTTGTGACCTTATGGGTGTCGTTGGCCAGGACGTCCAGTAGCAAGGCGGTGCCAAGAACATTGGTGCTGGTGTAATCGCCGATCCTGTACATGGACTGGCCTGTGCCAGTCTCCGCCGCCAGATGAACGACCGAAACGACATCGCGCACAGCGCGAACCCAATCGCGGCGGTTACAGACATCGCCGCGCATCACCTCAACGCGGTCGTTTGCGAGCAGCGTCCCCAGCTCGGGCTGCGGTACGGCACCGTGGATCTGCGGGCTCAGATTGTCCAGGAGGCGCACGGTCATGCCGCGCCGGACCAGCGTTCGGGCAAGCGCGAGCCCGATGAACCCGAGCCCTCCAGTAATCAAGACCTTTTCGGCCATCTCCTCGATCTTAAACTGTTTCTTATCAATAACGCCCGCATCTATCCGGTTAGTGCAACATTCCCCGGACGAGGTCAATCAGCCAGTCAACGCCGCGCGGTAAACGCCCAAGGTGCTGTGCGCGGTCCGGCTCCAGTCAAAGAGCTTTATCTGCTGCTCGCCCAGGCGCCGCTTCGCCTTGAGAGCCTCGGCATCCCCCAAGATAGACACCAGGACGAGAGAGAGCGCATCGGCATCGGAGGAGTCGAAGTAAAAAGCTGCCCCTCCACAGACTTCGGGCAAGGATGAGGTGCGATTGACCAGAACTGGACAGCCGAGGCTCATCGCCTCCAGCGGCGGAAAACCGAAACCCTCATAGAGGCTGGGGTAGACGAACAGGACGGCGTCCCGGTAAGCGCGTGCCAGCGTGGCCTCATCGGCCTTTGGAATGAGGGTGATGCAGGCGGAGATGCCGAGGGAGGTGATTCTCGCCTGTTCTTCCGCCGAGAATGCTCCTCCGCCGACGACCAGCAGGCGATAGTCGCCGGCCACGCCGCTGCGCGCAAAGGCGTCGAGGAGGAGGGCAAAGTTCTTGTACCCGGCGCGCGACCCTACGTAGAGCAGATACGGAGCGCCCGGAGTAGCCTTGTCCTGATCGCCATCCGGCGGGAGCTGCAGGGGCGAGAAGCCATGGGGAACAACGTGCGTCTTCTCTTCCGCAACCTGGTAAAAGTGCAACAGATCGCTTCGGCTGGATGCGGAGACACAGAGGATGGCGTCGGCTTGCGCAAATAGCTTCCGCTTGCTGTTGACGATGGAAGCAGCATTGGGGAACAATTGGGGAAATCGCTCATGCGTGCAATCGTGGTGGGTAGCCACGATACGACGGCGGCGCACCCAGGGAAGAGCGCGATAGAGCGTCGGGTGGTAGATATCGAATCTTCCCCGAAGCGGAGCCACGAACGAGGAAAACAGCTCGTTGGTTGCATAGCGAGCCACCCCCGGTTTGATCCCGGTGCCACGGGCGAAAACCCTGGTTCGATCGCGCTCCAGCCCGGCAAAGGGCATCACGGAGGCGCTCAGCCCCATGAGTAAGTCGATTTCGACCTCGTTTAAAGTCTGAAGATTCCGAATCAGTTCGTAATGGTAGCGCGAAGCGCCCCCGGCATCCTGCAGCGAGAAGACCTGGTGGTCATAGAGGATGCGCATAAAGCTTTCGCAAAAAACTACTTCTGCTCCCGCCGTACATGCTACCCCGGACTTCCTCAGGGGCTAAAGCCCGACGCATTCTCAATCATTTACGGCACGACTAAAGTCGTGCCCTGATACAAAACAGAGTTTTTCCGCAGCCTGTTTAGCCCCTGAGGTATGCTTTCCGAACGATTTCACCCGAATCCAGAGTTTTTTCCGCAGCCTGGTTCGCTTAACGTTGACGGTTTTGTTTCTTCTCAAAAACCGCAAACGCGGCTATTAGCATGCGGCCATTAATAGTGTCACGCAGCAGGAAATCCGAGTTTGGTTGGAAACTTTGACGGAAAGCGCTCTGGCTCAACCTTACATCCGATCCGGGCAAACACCACGCGGGAAGGGGGCACGCGCCGCTGCGGACATATAATAATCTTTCCGCGATGAAGGTTGTCCTCGCCATCCCGTCCGTACAGCTTCCGCGAGCACCGTCGTTTTCTATATCCCATGAAGCTCCGAAGCTCCGAATCCCCTTCCTTTCACTTCTCTTGCAGCCACGGTCTCTAGGTAAGTGGCTTTTCATGTGGACTTTCTGTCTTTATCTCGTTGTCTGCATGGGTTTCTTTTTCGTGTTCGAGCTGCCCCGGCTGAACCACGAGAACTTTGTAAGGTTCGGTGCGGATTCACCGACGTATTGGGACGCAGTGGAATACCGGGACCAACACGCGGATAGTGGGAACAACCTTGTCTCGTTCACCGGAAACCTGCTCGGGCCGGTTGCGATTGGCATGGTACTCAAGAGCGGGTTTGCCGTTGCCCTCTTCAATATTTTTCTTTTCTTTCTCTCCGTCGAGATTGCCTGCTCCATACCCGGAGTGGACAGGTACCTTCTCCTCTTTCTTCTGGCGATCAATGCGGAGACAGCCCCCGCTCTGGTCACCCTGAACAAGGAGATCCTGGTACTGCTCTCCGCCTCGCTTTTGGCCAAGTACATTTACTCGGTGAAACGTTCCTGGTTCCTCTTGGGGGCGACTCTTCTGGTCTCACTCTTTGCCCGTTGGGAGCAAATCGCGCTCATCCTGCTCTTCCTTTTCCTGCGCAGAAAGGGCTCCATTTTCGATCGGCGCCCTCGGCTGGCTATTCTCAGCGTCATTGCCGCCATCACCGTCATTTACCCACTAATCGCCAGGCTTCCGGGTTCCGGTATCGGAGCGTTCACGCAATATGCAACACATGCAAACACCATCGTGAAGCTCAATCACCTGCAGGCCAATTTTGGCTTTCCGCTCGTTGTGCTGCCAAAGATCTTGATGGACGCGTCCGGTGAATTGCTAAGGCCGCTTACCTTTTTGGGCGAGTACTCCCTCCTTGGCTGGGGCGACATCCACTCCCTGTTCATCACTCCCCTGTCCTCGATCGTAACGATAGCGTTGCTGGTGATTGCCTACCGCAAAGGTAAGTTGAACCCCCACCGCCCGCTCGCGTTTTTGATCATAATCTCTCTCATCACGACGGCGGTAACTCCGTTCGTTCAGCCGCGCTATAACTACTTTGTCTATATCCTGCTGTGCCTGGAGCTGGCCCGCAAAGAGGATCCGGATGAGCAGCCTGGAGAGCTTACACCAGCGGTGAAGAATGCTCTAGATACTGTGGAGTTAAATTAAAATCCTGAGTGTTCGGGTTTTTGACCGTATACCCCAGGGCACTCCCGAAGCCACCGGAACTTGGAAGAAGGCCAAGGCCCGTGCCTGCACCAATGAGCCCGGGAGCCCCGCAATGCATTTGCGATCTCCACCATTCTTCGTGAAAGAATAATCCCGCAATCTCCATGTGGTGGGCTTCATGCGTAAATAAATAACATCCGTCCTGGAGTAGTGGCCAAAGATAAGTGAAGCAGGTCCGCAGGGAATCCACCAAATCAACATCTAAAAATACGAGCACGCATTTTTGAGAAAAATTCGGTAGTGTTTTGTCAAAATACCCGACATTGAAATGACAAGCAGAAATCTCCCCATACTTTGATATGTTTCCCTGCACCTCCGACAAGGCGCCACAGAAGGCTCCTTTTTCGTAGCTGTGAATCTCATGCAAATCTACAAGGACATGTTCCTTATCGCTAGTTGAAGGCTCAGGAAGGCCGGCAAATGAGTCGAAAACTTCCAGCTTCCGATCGCACAGATTGCAGACCAGGGATAAGTTGGCCGCACTGCCACCTTTGAAGGAGCCACATTCCACCACGCTACCTTCAATGGCACGAGGTACGCGCAGAATTTGTGTGGACATTATAAGATGCTCAAGAAAATGCGAGGCGGTCGTGATCCTGCGGTTATTGCGCGCCATTTTCAATATAAGCCAGATTTTGGTGCGAAAACCGACGCCGAACTCGCCTCCAGTCTCGCGATGGAAATAATCGAGAAGAATGATGGGAAGACTCAGCAACGTCACCGAGATCCTCCAGAACCGCAAAATCACCCCTTCCTGGGACCCTTTTCGTGATCTCTGAATAACGTAATCTCCTTTTTCTGCCCGGATTCGCTCGAATTGTACCGCTCTTGAGCAGTTTCGCAAAACCAAACCCGGCGAAAGGATTGCAGGCGATTCTGGTAACTGGTCGAATTTCACAGATATCGGCGCGTACTCTCCAGGATGCTGCTCGCCCGCTCACGAGGAAAGAAAAGAAAATTATTAATATATCTCCCGACCTTACCGTTTTGTCTTGCCTGGTCGCGCTGAAGGTCAAACTGTGCAATAGGTTTCAGCTGCTCTCCGTCGAGATAGTATCCGAAATAACCGATATCTCCCAAAAGAGTTGATGCTCGATAGAGTGAGCCAGGTGCGTGGCGTTCCTCAATCTCAATCATCAGGTTTGGCATTTCGCGCCTTATCGTATCGAGCCCGCCACGCAGAACGGCTTCTTCATGACCTTCCACATCGATCTTGATAAAGCCAACATTTGTCAGGTTAAAGCTGTCAAGGGTCTTCATAGGTACGAGCACGGTTTCGATGACCCGCCCGCTCTCCAATGCGGAGGAATTTGATTCAGCGATGGTTGCCGACATGTACCCGCCCGCGGGATACCTTAGCTCACCTTGTCCCTCGCGGTCAGAGATAATCACACCATGGATTTCCATCTTGTTTAGATAGTTTTCCCTTAGACGGGTCAGCATTTGCGGAAGTGGCTCAAAGGCTACGACGCTCTTGGCAAGAGGCAAAAGATGCCACGCAAAAAAACCTTCATTTGCCCCAATGTCGAGGGCCACAGCGTCTTTGCGGCAGAATGCGGGGAGCAATCGTAATTCCGGCTCCACTTCTACCCACAGACGGAAGCGCCTTGCGTACATTGTCTTAGGGAAGAGCCTTTCAGCGACATTCTTTAACTGAGGCCTTAGCATTCTGAGAGCACGTTTCATACTCAAGGCCTTTGATCTCCCAAATCTAACCGTTCATGGCCGTATCGCCCCGCAGGCCACCAGAATAGTTTACTGCACGACACCGGATAACTAAATCCTGGCTGGGGCGACAAGAACTGCGCAGAGCGGAATAACAGATAGTGTAATCTTGACTTGGCGAGGCCCCGGCGAATCAGAGAAGAACGGCGCAGTTCATAGCAGCAGAGGCATGATTTCGAGTTCGCCTGAATGAACATGAATAGTAGGCAGATTGTAGCCGTCGTAGTACTGTACAAACGAACGCCTGAGCGAAGTCAGACGATCAACAGTTTGGCGACCGTTTTCGCATGCAATCCAGGATTGCTCGACTCCATTCGGGTTATCCTTTGGGACAATAGTCCCAAAGCAATCGATCGACTCAACCTTTCGTTTCCTTGCGACTACAGCCATGCCGGACGGAACGTGGGGACCTCGGGCGCTTACAACTACGCCCTGGAGTTCGCGGAGGCGGAGGGGGCCCCATGGCTGTTACTGCTGGACCAGGACACGACGATCTCCCCTGAATTTCTTCCCCGGATTCTCGAATACAGCCATCTCCTCCAGGGACAAACGGAGATAGGAACCGTCGTTCCGTTCATTTATTCGCATGGATCTCTGGTCTCACCCAGAGGGCTTGGGCGGTTCAACCGGATAAGCCGGATACCACGCACATTCAGCGGGGTCTGCCGGCGAAAGGCGTTTGCCGTGAACAGCGCGACATTGATGCGGGCCGCCGCTTTGCGCGAGATTGGCGGTTATAGCGATGACTTTTGGCTTGATCTCTCCGATGTCTATGTGTTCCAAGCCATGTATCGGAAGGGCAGATACCTCTATATCGCAGGGGATCTCACGCTGCAGCACTCCATCACCAGCATGGACTTCGACAAAGACATGGCGCCTGAGCGGTACCGGAATTTTCTTGCTGCAGAGAGTGCATATGTGGATCTGTATTCCTCCGCTCCGGAGCGAGCCGTTCATCTCTTCCGGCTCTTGGGGCGAGCGTTACGGCAACGTCGCCGCCATCGGAACGGGGTTTTTTCCAGGATGACCTTCGAATACTTCTGGCGCCGTCTTTTTGACACGCGGGCGAAAAGAATTCGAAGCTGGCGGGAACAGCTGGTGCGGCGTGACATCCCCGTTATCGAGGACGGGCAAGTAGTGGGATAGGTTTCCCTTGTCTTTCCAAAGGCCGCTGAAGGTGGACGGAATCTGTTGCACTCGATTGAAACTACGTTTTAGGAGCGAAACCGGAGAGCACGCCGGAATTGACCCAGCCTCTTAGCCTGCACTTCATCAGCTTCCACTCGAGAGTAAACGTAGGATGCGACCACCCGCGAACACCCGAAAAGGAAACCAAGGACACCGCCGACCAACGTCCACAAAGCCCGGAATGGTCCCGACTTCCTATCCGGAGTCTCGGCCGGGTCCAACAACTGGATCACCGGAGAGGCCTTTGCCTCGTCCAATCTGGCCGCCTCAAACTGACGGGCGATCAGATCGAAGATAAGCGTATGGTACTGCACCTCCCTTTGCCTGCGGAGGTAGTTGATCTGAGCTTCTGGCAGCAACCTGCTGGAAAGAGAGATATCCCCGGCCGCATGCTGCCCTTTGCGAGCGCCCTCCATGTTGCGCAACTGCTCCCGCAGGCCTTGCAATTCGCTGTTCAAACGGATCACATCGGGATTTTGATCGGTGGACGACGTACGCAACGTGTCAAGCTGCACTTCACGAGAGATGATCTGTGACTGCAGGTTCGCCACCTGAGAAATGACCACCCCAGTCTGGCCGACGGGCGCCACCGCACCGGTCGACTCTTCCGTCTGCTTGAGCGCAATTTCCGCGTCGGTCAACCGGTCTTTCTCCAGCGCCAACTGCTGGGTAAAGAAATTCCGTCTCACGGAAGCTTCACCGATCACGAGATGGCTGTTCAAGGTATGCAGCTCGTCGACATAAGCATTGGCGATCTCGGCGGATCGATGTGGATCCCCGTCTTTGACCGTAATGCTGATCATGCCGCCCTTTTCGCTGACGAACTTGGAATTCCCAGCGAGCACACGACGCGCTCCGCCCAGCGTGCGGGCGTGATAAACAGCCTGAAGACCGAGGCGCTTGATCAGCGCATCGGCAAGCGTGTTGCTCTGGAGAATTCCCAGGTAAAGATCGTTGGGATCCTTGGCTGCGCCGCTGCCCAATCCCGTGAGGGATGCCAGACTACCAAGCTGGCTGATCAGACCGGCACTCGACTGTCCCTGCTGTGGAGACAATATGAGGGCTTTCGCGGTAAAGACAGGATGCATCAGAAGCACCAGCCCCATGCCCAGCAGCAAACCAATGAACGTAGCCAAAATGATGGTGAACTTGCGCTCAGCCATGACCAACAAGAGATCCAGGAGATCAAACTCGATCCCGGTCTGCCCGGCGGCCTCCAACTGTGGGCGGTATTCTTTGGTGATCGGCGTCATGGCAATGGCCTACCCAGCACAAAAATTCCCCGCATGAGTGCGCTCGTTTTCAACAGAGCCTCGTGCCTGGTCTTTATTCGTGCTCGGCATATCGATCCCTCCATGTTACCGCAGCACGGCGATCGCTGCCGCACCCAGGGCGAGTTGGGAGAAAATCTGCGTGTAGTTGATGAAGTTCCTCAAACCGGAAGGCCTCGGCACTTTTTCCGGAACCACAACGGTATCGCCCGCGTTCAGTCGCAGCGATGCGAAGGTGTTCCCGAAAACGCCATTCTGCGAGTGCCGGCTCACGACCGAGCCATCGGCCCGGATGATGAACGAATCCGCCCCATCGGCACTTTTCGTCGGTCCGCCGGCCAACCGCAGATAACTTCTCACCGCCTGAGTGTTCCTGAACAGGAAAGAATTCTGGTCGTATACGGCCCCCACAACATTCACCGTGCTGGGCTTGGAGGGAACCACGAAGCGATCACCGTCCTCCAGTTGGAGGTTAGGCAGACTGGCGATGCCCGACGCATTCTGTGAAATATCCAGCACCACGCGGCCGGTCGCGCGTATGGTGCGGAACCTGGCCACCAAGCTCCTGGAGGCCGCCGTCGCAGATGGGTCCACACTGCCGATGCTGGCGGCGGCGGCGATGGTGGACCGGTCAATCTCCAGTTCCAGGTTCTGCAGGTAGTCATTCAAACGCAATTGCTGCAGGACACGTGTCGACTCACGGGTAAAGTTCGATCCGAAAAGATAGGCATCTGGCGTAAAACCTCCGGCACGGGCCACCAGCTGGGGCAAAGTCTCGCCCGGGAGGACACTATATATGCCTGCCTGCTT
>Ga0182018_10004989_pt1 | contig 10885 bp, 11 predicted proteins | sample 812P2MmetaG_FD_120490 | JGI IMG/M metagenome (GOLD analysis project Ga0182018, IMG submission 120490) | Permafrost microbial communities from Stordalen Mire, Sweden - 812P2M metaG | ecosystem: Environmental > Terrestrial > Soil > Wetlands > Permafrost | place: Sweden: Stordalen | collected... | reverse complement strand
GTCTGCCCGAGGAGGGCAAGGAGGACCGATTGATGAAACCCGCTAACCCATCGGCGATACCCCTGGACATGGAACAAGCACGGCAAGAACTGGAAGCGTGGCGAAGCACGGATCCTCCCCGTTGCCACATCCCCGATAGTTTGTGGAAGAGGGCGGCGGAGTTGGCGAGTCAGCATGGCCTTTATCTGACATCACGTACCCTGCGCGTGGACTACATGCGTTTGAAGAAACTGGTGCAACCGGCGAGCCCAGAGCGGAAGAGCACGGAGTTGCGGAGTGCGTGGTGGAGTTGGAGGGAGCCGGGAGAAGGATGCGAATCCAGCTGAAGGGCATGGGGGTGACGGAGTTGGTGGGATTGAGCCGGATGGTGTGGTCGGACAAGTCATGATTCAGATCACGCCCCAGATGCGGATCCTGGTGGCGATCGAAGCCGTGGATGGAAGAAAGGGCATAGACTCTTTGGCCCGATTGTGCCAGGAGAAACTGCAGGCGGATCCGTTCTCGGGATGTTTGGTTTTCTTCCGCAGCCGGCGAGGCACGTCGATCCGTATTTTAGTCTTCGATGGGGGAGCCCTGCGCGCGTACTATGCACAACTCATCCACTAGTTCTAAGATAGTCGGCCATGCAGCTTTGGTTTGCGCGCAGAAGCGAAGTCAGCATTCGCGAACAGCTTGTGACTCAGGTCATTCTTGGCATTCTGGGCGACGACCTCGCTCCGGGTCAGCGCCTGCCGAGCACGCGGGAATTGGCGCGACGCTTTCACCTCCATCCCAACACGGTTAGCTCGGGCTACCGGCAATTGGCGCGAGAGCGCTGGGTTGAGTACCGGAGGGGCAGTGGTGTTTTTGTGCGGCCCAACAGGCCCGAGATGCCACTCTCGTCCGCGCTCGCACTGGATCAAATGATCGGCAGCCTCTTCCGTTCAGCGCGTAAACAAGGTGTCTCTCTGCCTGTTCTGCGCTCGCGTCTCCGCCAATGGCTGGAATTGCAGCCCCCCGATCATTTTCTACTGATCGAACCGGACGCAGAACTCAGGATAATTGTGGCGGCAGAGATGCAGCAGGCTGTGAGTCTCCCGGTCATGAGCTGCGGATTGGAAGATTGTGCGAAGGCGATCGAAGGCAGCATTCCAGTCGCGCTTCCCAACCGACTAGCGACAGTGCAGCCAGCGCTGCCCGGGGGAACCGAACTGCTGACGCTGCGCTTTCGCTCCGTACCATCCTCCTTGGGGGAATGGCTGCCTGCTCCCTCCGGCGCTCTCGTTGGCATTGCATCGCGATGGCCGGATTTCTTGAAGCTGGCCCGAACCATGCTGAGCGCCGCGGGCTTCCATCCCGACTGCCTTGTGTTACGGGACGCCCGCAAACCAAACTGGCAGCGCGGGTTGAAACAGACGGTTGCGGTTGTGTGTGATTCAGTCGTGGCCAAGGAACTGCCTATTGATTGCCGCGCAATTCCTTTCGATCTGCTGGCCGAGTCTTCGATTGACGAGCTGCAGCGCTATGTGGAGTTCGTCAGCAAGCCGCTCAAATCGCTGTGACATTCAGCGCAGCGTGGCTTCCCCTCCGAGTGCCCGAGCAGAGGCCGAGCACGCTCTCGAGTTCGTATTCATATTCATTGTGTGGAAGGCAGTATTGAGGACGGCGAATATTCCTCCGCTACGTCTTGAATTGTGACACTTCAGAAACTGTCATAAACCCGCAATACCAGTAGGCACACTGAAGCTAGGATGCGCGTATGAAACAGACAAAATATCTTCCTTTCTTGTTGGCACTCCTTCTCCCGGCATCCGTCGCGCTCGCGCAGACCCGAGATTCACGGGCGTCAACACCGTCGCCAGAAGGCGACGAAATCTCGGCGGCGCGAAGTCGATATACACAGACTGTCGACGTCTCGCGTGAAGACAACGACGGCAAAACGCTGGCTCAACTTCCTCGACGCGGATCGGGAATGCCGCTTCCGCCCCATCGCGGATATCCTCAACGGGACAGCTACCAGTCACGGTGGATGGATCGTGGGAGCGCTGGCCACGCCGTAATCGGTGCCGCGATCGGCTTCACGTTGGGCGCATTACTGGGAGCTAAAGCCAACACAGACCAGCACTCGGGAGCAACAGTTGGGGCGGTCATCATTTTCGGCGGCGTTGGCGCCCTGATTGGCGGCTTCATAGGCGGGTCCCATGTCGGGTCCTATCCGTTCGCCGATCACAGGAGAATTCATCCGCAAACCTTGCCCGAGGATGAGGAAGCGGACCGCGGCGCTGACCCCCCAGGATCTCATGTCAAGGAAAGCCTCACCGACCGGTCGGTTTCCACGAGACTTGCTTCGCCCAGCCAAGTTCCCGGCGTTGAAGCCCTTGCTCCGCCCTTGCAGGGGACGCTAGCAGTCCCCTAGAGCCTTTCAGCGGGTATTCTGATTCAACGCTCAAGCCTGTTTACGTCAGCTAGCATGGCAGCCGGGTAGCTGTTGTGACACTTGCGGAACTGTCACAACCTCGGGCCTGTCTTGGGTCGTCGCTACCACAATGGGTTAGTGGTTAGATTTAGGCAGGTGCTTAGAATGAATTCAAATTGTCCTCGGGCTGCCGCCAAAACGTGTCTTGCGATTCTTCTTGCGTCCGTACTTTTCGGGTGCGGCTCGGGAAATAACATTCCCACGCCGCCTCCCGCATCAGGATTTCTGTACGCTGCCAGCCAGAATGGAATAACAGCGTTCCCATTCAATTCTTCGACTGGTGCATTGGGTGCCGGGTTCCAAGCGGCTTCCACGTTCACCGCTACGGATCCCTTGGCGAACATGGTGTCAGACCCCGCTGGCAAGTTCCTGTTTGCTTGTGGTCTGGGAAACTCTTCGACGGAAGCATTTTCTATCGATGCGAAGACTGGGGTACTCACACCGATCAGTGGTTCCGCGCTTCCCATTCAGGGATTTTCAGGCTGCACTCTGTCGGTGGACCCCACGAGGGAGTTTCTCTACATCGCTACTTCCGCTGGGATCTCGGCATTTACCGTGAATCCCGCGACCGGCGTCTTGAGTTCCATAGCGGGATCGCCTTTTTCGGATGGTAGCGTTCTCCGCGAATCGGCGATAGACCCCTCTGGCAAGTTCCTTTACGCCATCAGCAACACGACCTCTAACACGACCTCGGTGTTTTCAATAAATTCTTCAAGCGGGGCGCTCGCGCCAGTCGCGGGATCGCCATTTCAAATGGCTATAAACGGCCTTGCGTATAGCGTCGTAATACATCCTTCCGGGAAGTTCTTATACGTTAGTTTCCCTCAGAGTGAGGAAATCGCAGCCTGGAGCATCAACACCTCAACCGGGGCAATAACCGTTGTTCCAGGTTCACCGTTTCCAAGCGGCGTTACCAGCGGTGATGCTCCGAACAGTTTGCTGGTGACTCCTTCGGGCGGGTTCCTGTACGCATTGTCTGGTGCTACAACAGTTTTTGGTTACAGCGTCGACGCGAACAGCGGCGCTTTGAGCCCAATCAACGGCTCTCCTTTTACGCTAAGCTCGGCCACTGACTATTTTGCGATTGATCCCTCGAGCCAGTTCGTTTACGCGGCCTATGAGAACGCCGTCGCCGGCTTCAACATCAATGCTTCGACGGGCGCTTTGACTGCATTCACCGCGCCTCCGGTGTCGGCAGCGGGTGTGACGTTGTTAACTGTCGTAAAATCATCGCAATAAGCTGGTAACTGTTGAAATATCCCGGTTAACTGCTCAAAATTCCCCGACTCGGAAACCAGTCTGTGTCCGATACGTCGAGTCTCGCCAAGATTGTCCGTAAGGTCGAGTTCAAACTATTACAAAGAATCCGATGCCGGTTCCGCTCTTCGGCCATTGTTGCGAGAGTCTTGTCGCCTGCGAGTGCGAACTAGACGGTCGCGAGCAACGCTGAAGCATCGTCGAAGCTTACAACGGGCGCAGACGCGACCGCAGGCACCGCATCGTGTAGAAAGTCCAGCCGGAGGAAGAAGCGGAAACACTGCGTGCGGGTGGGAACCGAGTGCTGAGCGTGGTGGAAGCCGCGCTTCGGGTATCGGCGGATCAAACGCAGGGCACACAAGCCGCCATCGGGCAGAAACTTGGAAGTGCCTTTGTGCTCGTCACCGCGCACTGCATCTTCACAATCGCGGAAATATGCGAGGGAACGGAACAGCATCTCGCCGTCGAGGAATTTCTCAGCCCATATCCGCTGGTCGTAGTACTTGAAAAGACTGTGGCGCAGTGTCAGCCCCTTTTCTTTGTCAAAGTCGGTGATGCAGTAAGTCTCTCCCCAACAGAATTGGGATGCTAGTGCAGAAGAGCCACTATCCGAGCAAAGCCATCACGATGAGAGCTTAGCTATTCGACAGGACCGAGCCATGCCGCCAAGTGGGTCAGTGGTGTGTGGACGGACTTGGGCGCGGTCTCCGGGGCCAGCACAAATACTGCAACCGGAATTAACGATAGCGGCCAAGTTGTGGGCATCGCGGTGTTCCCGGATATCAAGACGAAACCGCCCCGACCGGGACCGAGCTTTGCCTTCATTTCGACCAGCAGCGGACTGGTAGAGCTGAACACTTTGGTGCCCTCGCGCTACAACCTTGAAGGCGCCGTTGGAATCAACGACGCGGGCCAGATTCTCTGCGGGGGCACGACTCCCAGCGGCGAATTTGCTGCACTGCTGCTTACGCCAGTTCCGTAGCAAGGTCTTGCACAATAACATGGTAGCGACCACATGAGAGCGATGCTGAAAACTCCTCCAGACGGCGAGCCAGTAGCTAGACTTTCGCGCGATCCGATCGACAACTCCATCACGCACACCACCTGCGTTGCGACTAGCCTCAACGCCGGACTTGCCAACAACGCTCTGCCGCAACGCGCAGAAGCGAATGTGAACTGCCGCATTCTGCCGGGGCACTCGGCAGAAGAGCTCAGGCAGGAATTAACAAAGGTCTTCGCGGATCCTGCAATTACCCTGCGTTACGTCGACAGTTTTGGCAATATCTCCGACACCGCTTCCGGTCGCAAGAGCTTTCCGCCTCCGCCCTTGCGTCGCCCTGTGTTTGGCCCTCTGGAGAAAATCATGGAAGAAATGTGGCCGATATGGCGACCGGTGCATCCGATGGTGTGTACACGATGGAGGCGGGACTGCCAACCAACGAGATCTCAGGAATTGCGATTGATCGCGATGACATCCACGTCCACGGACGCGACGACAGACTCGGCGTCGATTCCTACTACAAAGGAGTTGATTTCTGCTACCGCTTCCTGAAAGCGGTGACAGCAAAATGAAAATGCGTGCTCAGTGTGGTCCATCTCGGAAAATAAAAAGATGACTCGTCAACTCGTGAAGGTTGTCGCGCTGGCCGGATTGGTCGCCAGTGCACTGGCGGCAGATCGTGGACCTACGCTTTCTGAGCATCACATCAAAACCGTGTGGGTGATCCTGATGGAGAACCAGAATTGGTCATCCATCAAAGGCAACAGATCTGCTCCCTACATGAACCAGACGCTCTTGCCCATGGCGTCTCATGCGGAGCAGTACTTCAACCCTCCCAACAATCATCCCAGCCTGCCCAACTACCTCTGGATTGAGGCCGGCACGAATTTCGGAATCCTCAATAACCATGCGCCGCTGGCGGGTAGCCAATCCAGTTCGCAACATCTGGTAACGCTTTTGAAGAACGCGCCCGGCGGAGGCATCACCTGGCGCGCCTACGAAGAAAATATTTCGGGAAAGGACTGTCCTCTCTCGGATAGATATCCTTACGCCGTGCGTCACGATCCGTTCGTTTATTTCGATGACGTAACCGACAAGAAAAATGTGAGTTCCGTCTACTGCATCGAACACGTCCGGCCGTTCGAGGAGTTGGTCAAGGATCTGGCGAAGAATTCTGTCGCTCAATACAACTTCATCACTCCCAACGCCTGTAATGACATGCACGACAGCTGCGCCCCTTCTTACAACAAGGTCGCGCAAGGCGACGCGTGGCTCGCGAAATACCTGCCGCAAATTCTGAATTCGCAAGCCTATCGTGATGGCGGAGCGGTTTTCATCACTTGGGACGAAGCCGATATTGGAGATGGACCGATAGGAATGATCGTTCTTTCACCGTTTGCCAAAGGCAAGGGCTACAGCAACTCCGTTCATTATGATCATGGTGCTTTGCTCCGAAGCATCGAGGAGATCTTTGGGGTCACACCCTACCTGGGCAATGCGGCAAATCAATCAGACCTGAAGGACTTGTTTTCAGTCTTCCCCTGATCATCGACTACCGTCGAAGGACCCTGTCGACGTCAATCCATTATGTCTTGCTGTTGAAATATCGCTGCAGCGCCAGCTGAGAGCTTGGGCGCCGTCCTATCTCAGCAGCTGGGCAGCAGACACGTCCTCTCAAGCCCCCCCGAGCTATTAAATTGCAAACAATTGACACCTGTCTGACATTCACCATTACAACTTCGCCCAAAATGTTCCGACGAAAAGCGCAATTGGCAAACGCAAAGCGGGTACCCGTTGACTGCCGGGACCGACCTCGGAGCTGCGTGAAATACAAACGACGACGGTGCCTGGTCGGCCCTTCCCCGCGATCTAGCCAGAGTCAAAATCGAATTTGATATCGTTCCGTTAAATGCTAAATAACTGTCTCTCGACTACCCTGCAATTTGCATTTCGGTGCTCTTAGGTGACGTTTGTCTGTAGGATTCCATTTTTTTCCACGCGCAGAAGTCTTTACAAGTTATTGACAATATATTGACAGATTGCTCGTCCATATCGGCGACCATTATTGACGGCTGTTCGGTTCAGTCAGAGCATTCATAGATCTGATTTGAGCTGAGACGTAGAGTCGGGCTGTTTGCAACGTTATGAGCGCCGGAGACTTTCTTTGCCAGGACGCCGCGACACCAATGTGTGAGTTTTACGCTGCAGCTGGTGCGGTTTGCAGCTTGTCCACGAACTGCGAGACTCTCCTGGAGGCCGCGCGCGAAAGTTTCCTGCCCATTGAGGATCCGCCGGGGTCCGTAGATTTCTCCGTCCGATTCTGGGTGGACTACAGCAACTCGGTCCTGCCTGCCTGGCCAAAACCCTACGTTAGAGGCCTCAACCATCTTGTGTTTGCGGGATTTGATTCCGCAAGTTCGATGCTCGCGGATCTTCGCGCTCGCCGTGTAATAGGGCGCTTTTCGGCGGCCATCGGCGATGATCGCTCCTACTGGAAGACGGTCATTTTTCCGGTGTTGCTCACCGTTACGGGCGCTTCGATCGGAATCGTGGAACTCCACTGCTCCTGCCTGGCTAAACAGCAAAGTGGCCTCCTGCTCGTAGGGGCAGGTCGGAGCGGAAAATCAACTTTAGCCGTAGCTCTGGCACAGGAAGGTTTTGGATTTCTTTCGGACGACCGCACGTTCTGTTCATGGCGAAAAGGCAAGCTGTCGGCTTGGGGATTGGCGACCACTCTTAAATTGCGAAGTGACGCTGGAAATCACTTTAGGGAGCTCAAAGATAAGCCGGCGATAGATCTTCCAAACGGGGAAAGAGGTTTTCGCTTCGAGCCGGAGTTAGCACTTGGTCTAAAGCGCATGAGAAGTTGCGAGCCACGATTGTTGGTCTTCCTTGAGCGCAGAGAGAATCCCGACTTTCGTCTTACCGACTTGTCATCGGAGGAAGCAAGGGCGCGTTTGGAAGAGGATCTGATGGCAGAAATACCTGACGCGGCTGCCCAGCAGATGGAAGTCGTCGGGAAGTTGGTCGAACTGCCCTGCTGCCTGTTGCAATACGGCGGGCGACCCCAAATCGTTGCCGAGAAACTTGCCGCGCATTTTGAGCAATTCGAAGATCGGACTGTGGTAGGCGACGTGAGTCGACCGTGAGACGGAAAGGGCTGCCAGTGGAGAGTACCGATTGTCCGGTGGGAAGGGCGACATCCGCAAAAGCTCAGCGCGAGCTGAAGCGCAAGGATTTACTCCGGCGCTTCACGCCAACACCACATAGCGTGAATCTTCATGTTATGGCAAGGAATTTACGCTTGGAAAGCAACAGTTCCTCATTGATTGAGAATGCGCTCCAATTCTTTTCCCGACATCAGGGACCGTCGACTAGCGATCCGGAATTCCTCTGGCGAATCGTCAGCGAACAGGATTCGCAGATCGAGTATGCTGGGGTCGCGCTCTCGGCCTTTTCGGATGGCGGTCTTCGTTTCGCTAACCTTGGACAGGGAAGTTTCCTGGCTGTTGATTTGGAGGCGCGCGAGGGCATCGGTTTTATTGCCGAGCGATTAGTCGAGAGCGAACCCAAGCTTCATTGCCGGTCGATTTTCGACACGCTCTTCTGCATGAGTACCGGGAGTTTGGGGATGGTGCCGCTCGCGGCGGCATGCGTGGGCAAAGGAGATAAAGGGCTTCTACTATTCGGCCCGCCTAACTGCGGCAAGACGACTGTGAGCTACCTCGGTGCCAAGCTGGGGCTCGAGTTTCACGCTGACCAGGCTGTCTTCTTGGAGATGGAAGCTAGAGGCTTGCGGGTTTGGGGCGATCTCTTGCCGGCAATCTTTCGTCCCGAATCGCTTCAGTTTCTTCCTGAACTTAAGGCCGCAACGCGTCGGTTCTCTTACCCAGGTTTGACCGTTTGCTATTTGCCGAAGCGTCCGTTTCAAGGCCTGAATGCGCACTCCGTTGACCCAGTCTGCTGTGTGTTCCTGGAGAGGCAGGCCGCAACTATTCCCACTGTGTCGCCTATGGCTCGCTTCGATTTCTCTCGCCGCATTGCCGAAAGCATGCTTTTCAAGGACTATGACTGCCTCGCACAACAGAGCGCTGCGGTGTTCGAGGCTCTTGAAAAGTTGCCCGCTTATCGTCTGTTGTACGGCAGCGATCCTGCTGAGGCGGTACCTCTAGTACTAAGAATGTTTGCGGATGATGACGGCCAAAAACCACAAATTAGAGCGAAAGCACTGATGACTAAGATATGAAAAAAAGCTTTTGGATAACGCTGACATTCTCCCTGGGCTATTTGGTTGTGGCGCTCGCAAGTCTAGTCCGTTGGGGGAGTAGTGATCCATGGCTGCGATTGGATTTTTTCTCGGGAGGGTATCTGACGTTGAGATTCTTAGGTTCCATACACTCCTTGGTATCGAGTCGAGAAGTGTTTGATTCGAAACCGGTGATGCGGGAGTGGTGGGCGCTCGAATCAGAGCACTCAGCACCACTTCTGGTGGTTTTCCTCATGGTGGCCGACTTGGCTGTCTTTCTGGACTATGGACATTGGCGTCTGGTTCCCGCTCTTGAACAACCTCCGCTTCAAACTCTGGGCTTGGCGCTTTATCTGGCGGTCGCAATTTGGCAAACCTGGACGGATACTTACCTGGCCAGGTACTTCAGCCAAGAGAATCGTAAAGCTGTACCCATGGACCACGGCCCGTATCAGTACGTGCGTCATCCCCGCTACGCTGCTGCAATAGTTGCGAAGGCGGCGGTCGCTTTAGCATTGGCTAGTGTGTTGGGATGGGTGCTGGCCGCAGCATGGACAATCGTGATGCTGCGTAAGATTGCAATCGAAGAGGCTCACCTGAGGAATGTCTTCGGAACCCGCTACGAGGATTATTCCCAAAGGACAGCGAAGGTGCTCCCGGGAATCTACTAAGATCAGCTAAAGTCCCGGGTCATAAATCCACAAAATGACGGAATGTAGAGCCACAGAACCGATGAAACTCGCAGATCTCAAGGCGAGACCCCGAGAGGGTCAGCGTTTTGGTTGGAGCGCGAGAGGGGAATGGGTTCTCCTTGTAGTTCTCATCATTATATTTGTTGTTACGGGATTTATTCCTGCCTGGAGGCACCTCAACTCGGATTTCCCCAACTACTATCTGATCGCGCGTCTCTATCGTGCCAAATATCCCATGGAACGTGCCTATGAGTGGATTTGGTTGCAAAGGGAGAAGGATCACCAAGGGATTGATCAACAATTAGTCAGCTTTATTCCCTCCACACTTCCATCGGCGCTGATGGTCCTGCCCTTTTCCTCACTTTCTCCCCTGAACGCGAAGCGATGTTGGCTCTTAGTGAACCTGGCATTCCTGGCTTTGACGGCTATCGTGCTCTCTGCTGCCACGGCGCTCAAGGCTAGGCGCATTCTGTTGTTGACGTTCCTGGCAGTTATTCCGCTCCGCCACAGTTTCCTCTATGGGCAAATGCATATTCTCGTTTTGCTTTTGTTAGCCTTCGCTATGCTCCTGTATTTTAAGGATTACATTTTTTTGGGCGGCCTAATTTTGGCGGCTGCCGCGACCCTGAAGATCTATCCTGCTTTGTTCATCATCCTCTTTATATTCAAAAGGCAGTGGCGTGCTGTATTTGGTCTAACGGTGGGTCTATCGAGTGCGGCCATGATTTCACTCTACCTCTTCGGGAGAGATGCCTGCCTGTTCTACGTTCAAGAAATTCTGCCGCGTGCACTCAGGGGAGAGACGATCGATCCCTACAATGTCGGATGGAACTCGTTGAGCGCACTGTTGCGTCGTCTTTTTATTGCTGAGCCAGAACTAAATCCATTGCCGGTCGTGCATGCTCCGGTCCTCTACGCTTTTCTCCATCCCCTGATTCACGGTTTCTTCCTGGTTGCTTTCCTGTGGGCGATCGGTTCGAAACTTCATGAGGGTGGCAGGGGAAAAATAGAATGGGCGAGCTTCCTATTCCTGCTGTTACTTCTGTCCTCGCAGCCCGGTCCTTATCACTTTGTGGCACTGATACTCACGGCTGCGCTGGTCGTCGATTTCCTGCTCGCGCATCAGCAGAGAATCAAGGCCGTCGCGGTCGTTGCCACGTATGCCCTGGTTTGCGGACCTCTGCTTAGGTTGCCTGGAATACCCGAAACGGGCTGGAGCAACCTTCTATTTTTCT
>Ga0182018_10004987_pt1 | contig 10892 bp, 4 predicted proteins | sample 812P2MmetaG_FD_120490 | JGI IMG/M metagenome (GOLD analysis project Ga0182018, IMG submission 120490) | Permafrost microbial communities from Stordalen Mire, Sweden - 812P2M metaG | ecosystem: Environmental > Terrestrial > Soil > Wetlands > Permafrost | place: Sweden: Stordalen | collected... | reverse complement strand
GGAGGCGGGGGAGCCAGCGGGGGACGTTTTTGCGGTATTGGTCGTAGTCGGGGCCGAATTTTTTGCGGAGGGTGGGCTCTTCGTAGAGCATTACGAATAGAGCTACGGCTAGGACTATGGCGCAGGCTACGGCGATCGCGGTTAGGTTTGCGCGGCCGAAGATTATCCAGAGGCCCAGCCAGCCGATGTAGAAGCCTACGTACATTGGGTTGCGGACGTAGCGGTAGAAGCCGACTACGACCAACTTTTGCGGGGGAGCGAGCGGGACGGGCGTTCCGCGTCCTGTCCAGCCGAAATCCCAGATGCAGCGCAATGAGACCGCGAAACCGAGGACTGACGGGATGGCGGCAAGCCAACGCCAGTGGGCTGCGCCTGATGTGTCAACCTGGAAGCCGAGCCAGGGCGGGAGCAGCCAGAACCACAATGCGAGGAATGCGGCGCCTGCAGTTAGCGAGGCGATTGTTGTCAGCCAGGGTATGCCGCGATCTGGATTTTCGCCAATTCCGGCTTGTTTGCTCGCCATAGGCAGCTTCCCGAATGCCGAAGTATTAACCGATAATCAAAGGGATGTAAAGACGCGCTCGCGCGGGAGTGAGTGAGGCGCGCGAGATGTGTAGAGAGCTCGACGCAAACTGATTTTGCGAGCAGCTCGGAAACGGAAAAAGAAATTTGGGCTCGACTACGGAAAAGCCCCACCCTTGCTGCGCAAGAATGGGGTGCCCGCAAAGGCTCTCGGCGCGCGCATTACTTTCCTAGATAGGTGGTTTTCTGATTCAATGCGCACTGTAGCGTTGGTTTGCGCATGCTTTCCTGATTATCGATTTCCGAAATCCATTTATCCGGATCGGCCTGCGTAGAGCGGAAGATGGAAAAGAGAAAAGGGAACCGAGAAATTGGCGATTTGAGATTTGAAATTTCAGGCGATTAGATCCGCGGAGAACGGAAACATCTACCTCATCAGAGCTGCGTGACAACCGCGTCGCGGCTTACAACCGCGCGGGGCGGTATTCCATCCAAGTTCGACGAGGCCCGCGACAGAGCATAACAATAGGCAGATGAGCCGACGCGGGCGTTTGCGATTTCTCGGGTTAAACGGGGCGTGTATAATCGCGTGTCGCTTGCGAGCGGTGTTGGCCTGCGAGGCCCACGCGCGGGCTTGATCCCAGCAGCATTAGCTGGCGGAGGACTATGGGCGTGGATTTTTTGGGGATGAATAAATGGCGCGCGAGGGTGAGAGCTCACTCCAATCTTCCGCGGCTAAAGCCGGAGGGATTGAAGCGCGGATCTTTTCGGAGCGCTGAAGCGCTCCTCCCCCGCATCAATGCGGGGGCTCCCACCGAGAGAGGAGCGTGCTCGTTCCGAGTTGCAGGGGGGGCTCACTCCTACCTTCCGCGGCTAAAGCGTGGGTGGGTGATTGCGATGGGCGGCGTTGTTGCCATGGCCGCTTTGAGCGCAGCAATCACTGCTGCAACCGTGAATCTCGATCGCGTTACATCGTTCTTTGAGCCGCGGGCGTTTCCCGCGGGGTACATCCCGGCCGGTGCGCGTGAACAGGCCATTGAACAGATGAAGGCGATGAGCGCGGCGCCGAGCGCTGTATTGAGCGCGACGGGGAGCGGACAACTTACTTGGAAATCCATTGGGGCGGCTTCGGCGGGAGTTTCGAATTTCGGCGCGTTGGCCGCGCCAGTGAGAGCCATCGTTATTGATCCTACGGATGCTTCGGGCAAGACGGTTTACGTTGGCGCGGCGAGCGGGGGAGTTTGGAAAACGACGGACGGGGTGAACTGGATTCCGCTTACGGATAATCAGGCGTCGCTGGCGATTCGCTCGTTGGCGCTCGATGCGACGACTTCGCCGGTGACGATTTATGCGGGAACTGGAGCGCGGACGGCTGCGGGGAATAGCTTTTATGGCGCGGGAGTGATGAAGTCGGCGGACGGCGGGCAGACGTGGAGCGCGTCGGGCAGCGCTGCGTTTTCGCGCGCGACGAATGGCGGCGTCTCGATTGAAGCGGTCAGCGTTAGTCCGAATTCCGGGACGCATCGCGATGTTTTGGCGGCGGTGAGTTCCTCGGCCGGCGCGTCTTCTGGCGCGGCGAGCGGAGGTGTGTGGCGGTCGGCTGACGGTGGAGCAACGTGGACGGCCGTTCTGACGGCGGGCGCGAGTGTCGCGGGATTTGACGTGGCGTTTGATCCGAACGATCGCACGGGACTGACGGCCTATGCAGCGCTTGGCCGCGGTTATGCCGGCGTAGCCTCTGGCCCGATTTGCTTGACACCGTGCGGCGGACTTTTTATTTCGAATGACGCGGGGGCGAGTTGGACGCGGCTTGCGGGATTCGATCAAGTTTCGAATCAAATTTTCAATCGCTTGCAGACCGGCCGCGTGTCGCTGGCATTGGGGCCGCAATCCGTGGGGAATACGATTGTATATGCGGCGGTGACGGACGCGACTTCGGGATCCGCGAATCTTCTTGGCATTTTCAAGAGCAATGACGGCGGGGCGGCGTGGATGAAGATTTCGGACCCGCCGAATCATTTGTGCGCGAGCGATTGCTTCGATGCGATGACGCTGAGCGCCAGCGACCCATCGGTGATTTTTGCGGGAGGCGCGGGGATTGCTCGTTCGATCGATGGCGGGAATTCGTGGCAGGACGTTACGATGGACCGGACGCACGCTGCGATTTATCCGGGGCAGCATAGCATCGCGATTAGTTCTAATGGGGCCATGCTTTACGCGGGGAACGATGGCGGCGTTTGGAACTCTGCTGATGTGGCGGATGCGGGTGTCGCGGCGGGATCGCACACGTGGAAGAATCTAAATGGTGGTTCGAACGCTGCGAGTTTGAATATTGCGCAGCTAAATGGCGCGCCGGCTGTTCCCGCGACATCGCGTCAAATCGCATTCGGTTTTCCGGCGAAATCTGAGGCCGTTGCGGCTGGATTGCCGAACCGAGTGCAGACATCGTCCGCGATTGACGCGCGCGATGCGCGAGTGGCGTATGCAACGTTCTCGGGATTTTCCGGAATTAATGGCGAGGCTGTTGGGCACGTCTTTATGACGACGAGCAGCGGCGCGGAGTGGAGCGATATTAGCGGCAATCTTCCGAATATTCCGGCGAACGCTGTGGTGGCGGATCCGAATATCGCAGACACACTTTATGTCGCGACGGATATCGGCGTGTTTGCGACGAGCGATCGGGGCGCGTCGTGGATCCCGCTTGGAGCGGGCCTCCCGATTGTGCCCGTGACCTCACTGGCGCTTCAGCCAGCGTCGCGACTGCTGACGGCCGAGACTTTTGGACGCGGCGCATGGGAGCTTCAACTTGGTGGCGGGGCGGCATTTCATCTGAGCAGCCTTTCGCCCGCAAGCGCGGGGGTTGGCGCTGCCAGTTTCACGCTGAATGTGAAAGGCAGCGGCTTCACGAATCAATCCGTGATTCGACTGGGTTCGACGACGCTGACGCCAACGACGCTACACGCAGACGGGTCGCTGGCGGCGATTGTTCCGGCAGGATTGCTGAAAACGGGCGGGACGATAAACGTCAGCGTGGTTGATAACGGATCGGTGACGAACAACGTGGTGCTCGCGGTCACGAATCCAGTTCCCGCGCTCACGTCGATCAGCCCGGGGAGTGTCACCGTCGGATTCGGCGAATTTGATTTGACGGTGACGGGCACAAATTTCGTGACCGGTTCGGTGGTCAATTTCGGAAACACGAGCTTGACGCCGATCGGCTCGCAATCCTCGACATCGCTGGTGGTGGAAGTGCCGACGAATGCGTTTGCAACGGCAGCCGTCATCGCCGTCTCGGTGACGAATCCCACGCCGGGCGGCGGCACGACCCTCCCGATATCCTTCGACATTCAGGATTACGCGTACGGACCGATCACGCCGACGATTGCGACGGTGACCGGAGGTTTTACGGCGCAGTATAAGATTCCCGTGATCGCGCTGAACGGATTCGACGTGCCGCTGACACTGACTTGCAGCGGGGTGCCGAGCAACTCGGTGTGCTCGTTCGCGCCCACTTCAATCACGCCGACGGCTTCGGGCGCGACCGAAACGATGCTGGTGACGACGGAATCGAACACGGCCGCGCCTCCGATGGGCGGGCGGGGAAAGCGAATTCCGCCGGATTTCCGGAAATTCTGGCCGGCGCTTGCCGGCGTGTTGGGGATACTGCTTTTGATGGCGTGGCTATCAGTGCGGGCGGGGAATCGCGCTTGGCGGCGGAGATTTGCATTGGCGACTTCGCTTGCGGGGATTGCGTTTGCTGGAATTTTGGCCGGTTGCACGAGCGGGGGCTCGGGCGGCACGCCGGTGGGGACATACCAAATCACGATTACCGCGGCGGAGGAAACGACGTCAGGCGTAATAACGGTGGCCATCGCGAGCCATCAGGTGATGGTGACGTTGATCGTGCAGCAGACGCCGCAATAGGCTGAATTGCCGAAGCCGCTGCTGCAACGGCGGCGGAATTCGGGAACGCTAAGATTCGTAGCTCGCGCATTAGCGGCAGACACGGAGGCGGGGGCCTCCGGGCTCTGAATTGAAATAGGACGAGCGCGGCATAAGGAATCGGGGCTTCTGGAAAAGGCTGCCGGGCTGAAGCCCGGCGCTACAAGTGCCGGACACGCGCTGGCTGCTTAAAAGTTCTGGAAAGGCCTCACGTCTAGGCGCGACTGGTTCGCGCCGGGGACGCGAGCTACAGCATTTGCCGCAGCACGTAGTGAAGAATTCCACCGTGTTGGTAATACGTCACTTCTACGGGTGTATCTATTCGCGCGATTGTTTTGAAGGCGATGTCCATGCCGTCGGCTCGGCGCGCGCGAACTTGAATTTGTTTTCGCGGCGCGAAATCTCTCGCCAAGCCCTCGATGTCAAAAACTTCTGTGCCTGTGAGGCAGAGCGATTTCGCGGAGTCGCCGTGATTGAATTCGAGCGGCAGAACGCCCATTCCAATTAAATTGCTGCGGTGAATGCGCTCGTAGCTTTCCGCAATTACGGCTTTGATTCCGAGAAGCGCGGTGCCTTTTGCAGCCCAGTCGCGCGAAGAACCTGAGCCGTATTCTTTGCCGACGAGAACGACGAGTGGCACGCCTTCCGATTTGTAGCGCATGGCGGCATCGTAGATCGTCATTTGCTCGTCGCTGGGCTGGTGGCGCGTCCAACCGCCTTCGGTTCCGGGCGCGAGCTGGTTGCGCAAGCGAATGTTGGCGAAAGTTCCGCGAGTCATGACTTCGTCGTTGCCGCGGCGAGCGCCGTAGGAATTGAAATTTACCGGCTGGACGCCGCGTGCGATCAAGTATTTCCCTGCAGGGCTATCGGCCGGGATCGAGCCGGCGGGAGAAATGTGATCGGTGGTCACGCTGTCGCCGAGTTCGGCGAGGGCGCGCGCGCCGCGGATGTCGGTGAGTGTGGATGGAATCAACGACATCGAATCGAAATACGGGGGCAACTTGATGTATGTGGATTTGGGGTCCCAGGCGTAGAGATCGCCTTCGGGAATGTGCAGATTGCGCCATTGCGCGTCGCCGGTGAAGACGTCGCCATACTCTTTGCGGAACATGTCGCTGGTAACGGAGGCGCGCAATGTGGTTTCGACTTCGAGCGGCGTCGGCCAAATATCACGGAGGAACACGGGATTTCCGGATTTGTCGTTGCCGAGGGATTCATGGGCCATATCGAAATCCATGCGGCCCGCAAGGGCGTAAGCGACCACGAGCGGCGGAGACGCGAGATAATTTGCGCGCACGAGGGAATTCACGCGACCTTCGAAATTGCGATTGCCGCTGAGGACCGACACGGCGACCAGATTATTTTCTTTTATGGCTTTGCCGATGGGCTCGGAGAGCGGACCGCTATTGCCGATGCACGTGGTGCAGCCGTAGCCGACGAGATGGAAGCGCAAGGACTCCAGAAACGGCATTAATCCGGACATAACAAGGTAGTCCGTGACTACCTTCGATCCGGGCGCGAGACTCGTCTTCACCCAGGGTTTTGCGGTCAGGCCGCGCTCGACGGCTTTTTTCGCGAGAATTCCCGCGCCGAGCATCAAGGATGGATTCGATGTGTTCGTGCAGCTCGTGATTGCGGCAATGACCACCGAGCCATCCGTCAGATCGAAGCGATCGCCATTATTTTGAACGGTGACGTGCTTCGCGGGTGCGGCGAGCGATTTCTCGAAGGACTGTTTCGCGTCGCGCAGAGTGACGCTGTCCTGCGGGCGCTTGGGGCCGGCCATCGTTGGGACGACATCCGCGAGGTCGAGTTCGAGGCGATCCGAAAATTCGGGATCGGGCGTTGCGTCGGTGCGGAATAGGCCCTGCTCTTTTGTGTAAGTTTCGACGAGATGGACGAGAGCAGGCTCGCGCGCGGTGAAACGCAGGTACGAGAGTGTTTCCTCGTCAACGGGAAAAAAGCCCATTGTCGCGCCGTATTCAGGGGCCATGTTGGCGAGCGTGGCACGATCGGGAAGCGTGAGGCTCGAGAGTCCGGTGCCGTAAAATTCGACGAACTTGCCGACGACGCCTTTTTTGCGAAGCGTGGCGGTTATCGTGAGGACGAGATCGGTGGCCGTGGCGCCTTCGGGCAGGCGGCCGTGCAGCTTGAAGCCGACGACTGGGGGAATCATCATCGAGAATGGCTGGCCGAGCATCGCGGCTTCGGCTTCGATGCCGCCCACGCCCCAGCCGAAAACGCCGAGGCCATTGACCATTGTGGTGTGCGAATCGGTGCCAACTAGGGAGTCTGGGTAGGCGAACCAGGCGCCATTTTCCTGCTTGGTGAAAACGACCTTGGCGAGGTATTCGAGATTTACTTGGTGGCAGATGCCGGTGTCGGGCGGGACGACCTTGAAATTGTCGAATGCTTTTTGGCCCCAGCGGAGGAAGGCGTAGCGCTCGATGTTGCGCAGGAATTCGATTTCAGCGTTGAAGGCGAGCGCGCCGGAATTGCCGAACTGGTCGACCTGCACAGAGTGGTCAATGACGAGATCGGCGGGGAGGAGCGGATTGATTTTTTTTGGATTGCCGCCGAGATTGCGCATGGCTTCGCGCATGGCTGCGAGGTCCACGATTGTGGGGACGCCGGTGAAATCCTGCAGGAGGACGCGCGCGGGCATGAACGAAACTTCGCTCGTCGAGGTTATGGCGGGATTCCATGTTGCGAGGGCGCGCACGTCGTCTGGCTGGACGAAGCGGCCATCCTCGAAGCGGAGCAGATTCTCGAGCAGAATCTTTAGCGAAAATGGAAGTCGCGAGACGCGGCCTATGCCGGCGCGTTCCAGGGCGTCGAGGCGGAAAATCTGGAACTCGGCGTCGCCGGCTTTCAGCGTCGCGCGAGTCGCGAATGAGTTTTTTGATGCGGGACTCATTGGGGCTCAGGCTCCTGTGTGAAAGACTATGATAGCGCATCCGGAAGGGCGGAAAATGGAAAAGGGAAAAGTGAAAATGGAAAAGCGAGGGCCGGATTGACGCGGCGAGCGGTGGTGAGCTACAGAACTGGCGTGGGCGTGACATAATTAAACGGCGGCGAATTCGCCGGCACTTGCTGACACTTATTTGATGCGCGTCTTATTGATCGCGACTTATGAATTGGGGAGGCAGCCTTTTGGGCTGGCGTCGCCTGCGGCTTGGCTGAGGGCGCGGGGGGTGGAGGTGACTTGCGTGGATACTTCGCGCGAGGCGCTGGGGGAACAGGTGATTCGCGAGGCGGATCTGATTGCGTTTCATGTGCCGATGCACACGGCTACGCGGTTGGCGATTGAGTTGGTCGGACCGGTGCGAGAGCTGAATTCGAGGGCGCATTTGTGCTTTTACGGTTTGTATGCCCCGGTGAATGAGGCGTATCTGCGGAAATTGGGCGTGCAGACGATTTTGGGCGGCGAATTTGAGCAGGGGCTTGCGTCGCTGGCGAGGCGGCTCGAGACCGGAGCGGGGAACGGTGAGCAGCGGGAGCCGGTGATTTCTCTTGAGAGGCAGAATTTTCTAGCGCCCGATCGCAGCGGATTTTTGCCGCTTGAGCGATATGCGCGGCTGACTTTGCCGAACGGCGAAGAGCTACTTGCTGGTTACACGGAGGCAAGCCGGGGGTGCAAGCATCTTTGCCGCCACTGCCCGATTGTTCCGGTCTACGACGGCGTTTTTCGAGTTATTCCGCGCGAAATCGTGATTGAAGATATTCGCCGGCAGGTGGCGGCGGGCGCGGCGCATATCACTTTCGGCGATGCGGATTTTTTCAATGGAGTGGGGCATGCGCTGCCGATTATTGCGGCGTTTCACCGGGAGTTTCCGGGCGTTACGTATGACGCGACAATCAAGATCGAGCATTTGCTGAAGCATCGCGAACATTTGGGGACCCTGCGCGAGACGGGATGTCTATTTGTGACGAGCGCTGTTGAGTCTATTGATGATGCGGTGCTCGAGAAGCTGGCGAAGAATCATACGCGGGCGGATTTTGTAGAGGTGATTCGCGCGTGTCGCGATGCCGGCCTTGCGCTTCAGCCGACTTTTGTGCCGTTTACGCCATGGACTACGCGGGGATTATTCTGCGAGCTGTTGGATTTTATCGGTGAACATCAATTGATCGAGAGTGTGGCGCCGATTCAGCTCGCGATTCGGTTGCTGATCCCTGCGGGATCGCGACTGTTGGATTTGGATGAGATTCGCGGATGGGTGGGGGAGTTCGATGATTCCGCGCTGGCGTATCCGTGGAAGCATTCGGATGCGGACGTGGACCAACTTTGTAGTGAGCTGCAAGCGCTTGTAAATAATTGCGAGAAGATGAAGCTTTCGCGGGCGCAGACTTTTGCGCGGATGGTTGAGATGGCGCGGCGCGCGGCGGGGCTGCCTATTGCGGCGGCGAATCCGCTGGCGATTGTTGGCGTGCGGCCGGGGATTCCGCATCTTTCGGAGCCGTGGTATTGCTGCGCGGAACCTAGCGGGGAGCAATTGGCGGCGATTGAGGAACTGCGGAAGCGGATTCCTCGGGGGGCGGCGTTTGTTTGATATTGGGGCGTTTCGTGGATGCGGGTATAGAGGTCGGGCGGGTCTGAGACCCGCCCCTACGGGCGAATGAAGCGCGTTTTGATTTTGGCGTCGAAGCTTGGGTATCAGACGCAGGCGTTTGCGGATGCTGCCAAGAGGCTTGGGGTCGAAGTTTCGCTTGGAACGGATCGCTGCCACAAGCTCGACGATCCGTGGGGCGATGGCGCGATGGCATTACATTTTGAGAATGCTGAAGAGTCGGCGAGTAAAATTGTTCGAGAGACGATGGGCGACGCGCCGGATGCGATTGTGGCGTTGGGAGACCGGACGACGGCGGCGGCTGCGCGTGCGGCTTGTGCGTTAGGCTTGAGTTCGAATACTGCCGAAGCTGTCGAGATTTGCCGGAATAAGCTCAGACAACGCGAGACTCTGAAGCTTGCGGGATTGCCTGTGCCAGATTTTTTTGCGTTTGCGCTCGATGAAGATATTAGTTCGGTGCTCACGCGAGTTTTGTTTCCGTGCGTCGTGAAGCCGCTGGCGCTTGCGGCCAGCCAGGGCGTGATTCGCGCGAACGACGCCGCCGAATTCCGGCGCGCGGTGGAGCGGATCCGCGCGCTTTTCGATCAGCCGGAGATACGGGCTACGCGCGACGGGACGCTCGATCGCGTTCTTGTCGAGCGGTACGTTCCGGGCGGAGAGGTTGCGATTGAAGGGTTGATCACCGAAGGGCGGCTGCGTGTTCTGGCGATCTTTGATAAGCCCGATGCGCTTGAAGGGCCGTATTTCGAAGAGGCGATTTATGTGACGCCGTCGTGTTTGCCGCAGCGGACTCAGGATGCGATTGCGGATTGTGCAACCAGGTGCGTTGCGGCGCTTGGGTTGGTTACTGGGCCCTTTCATGCGGAATTTCGGATTAATGAAGACGGCGTATGGGTGATTGAAATCGCGCCGCGGCCGATTGGCGGTTTGTGCTCGCGCGCACTCCGGTTTGGCGACGGGGGAATGTCCCTTGAGGAATTGATTTTGCGGCATGCGCTCGGGCTTGGTGATAGCGAGTTGGCCCGCGAAAGCGCTGCGGCTGGCGTCATGATGATTCCGGTGCCGCGGAGTGGGATTTTTGAGGGCGTGGAGGGGATTGAGGCTGCGCGTCGTGTTCGGGGGGTTGAGGATGTGCTGATTACTGCGCGGCTTCATGACAACATTGCTGCTTGGCCTGAGGGGTCGAGTTATTTGGGATTTATTTTTTCGCGGGGGGATTCGGCGGAGGAAGCGGAGGCGGCATTGCGCGTCGCGCATTCCAAGTTGAATTTTGTGATTCGTGCGCGGCTTCCGGTTGAGCATCCGGTTACGGGGCGGATTACGGCGTAGAAGTCTTCGCCTGTGCGAGCGGAGCGAAAAGCGAAGATGCCTGGCTGAAGCCAGGCGCTACAAGTGCCGGAGCTGCATGATTGCCCGATGGATTTGCGCTGTGGCTAGAGCGGCTAAGAGCCGGCCGGACGCCGGCGGTACGGGAGGCTGGGCGGCGCGATTGCTGGATATTGCGATGAGCGCGGACGGCGGTCGGATCAGCCTTTGGTTTTGGGGGCTACGTAGCCTTCGGGGAGGCGGGCGCCTTCGCCGAAGAAGAATTGCTCCATTTGCTGTTCCATGATTTTTTGCGAATTGGGATCGAGGGGATTGAGGCGGTATTCGTTCATGACCATTTTTGAGTGTTCGAGCCAGAGCTTCCAGGCTTCTTTCGAGACGGTTTCGTAGACGCGCTTGCCGATTTCGCCTTTCCAGGGAACGCGATCGAGGCCGGGCATCATCTTTCCGAATTTCACGCACATGACCATGCGCTCACCAGCAGGCGCGGGTACGGGTGCGGCGGCGGGTTTTGCGTCGTCACATTTCTCGTTG
>Ga0182018_10004986_pt1 | contig 10893 bp, 7 predicted proteins | sample 812P2MmetaG_FD_120490 | JGI IMG/M metagenome (GOLD analysis project Ga0182018, IMG submission 120490) | Permafrost microbial communities from Stordalen Mire, Sweden - 812P2M metaG | ecosystem: Environmental > Terrestrial > Soil > Wetlands > Permafrost | place: Sweden: Stordalen | collected... | reverse complement strand
GTCAATTCGCCGTGCAATCCGACCGGCGCTGTGGTGCCGAACGACGAATTCGCAAAGATCGCGGCGCTGTGCGCTGCTCGCGACATTTGGTTGATGAGCGATGAGTGCTATTCCCATTTTCTTTACGATGGCGCGAAACCGTTTTCAATCGCCAGCCGGCCCGAGGCCGGCGAGAAGACCATCATCATCGGCTCGCTCTCAAAGACATTCGCGATGACCGGCTGGCGCGTGGGCTACGCACTGGCGCCGGAGCCGCTGATCGGCTCCATCGTGAAACAGCAAAGCCAATCAACATCGAACGTCACGTCGATCGCGCAGTACGCGGCGCTCGCTGCGCTTGAGGGTCCGATGGAATCGGTTGGAACGATGCTCGCGGAATACGCGCGGAGGCGGGCGCGCATCTACACCGGATTGAACGAACTGCCGGGCGTCTCCTGCACGGAACCGAAGGGCGCGTTTTACGCGTTCCCAAGTATCGCCGCGCGCGACGGCGGCGGATTGGCAGACACCACGGCTGTGGCCAAAGCGCTTCTCGAACGCGAGCATGTCGCGGTCGTTCCGGGCGAAGCATTCGGTGCGCCCGGCTTTCTGCGATTTTCCTACGCCACGTCAATGGAGCGCATTGACGAAGGTCTGCGGCGCCTCGCGCATTTCTTTTCCGCAGCGGCTTCGGCTTCGTGAACGTCGCGCCCGCGCTGCTTGAGCCGCTTCGCGTCGCGCGCATTTGGGGCGCGCCGTCGCTCGAGCCGCTTTACCCAGATTCGGAGCGATTCATCGGGCGCATCGGCGAAGTCTGGCTGACCGGTGAACCGTGCCGGTTCGCAAACGGCCCGTTCGCGGGGCAAACGCTCGCAGAAGCGTGGCCGCAGATGCCGGCCGAATGGACCGGAACGCGGCTCACCAAACAAGCGCGCATTCCGCTGCTCGCAAAATTTATTTTCCCAGGCGACAAGCTTTCCATACAGGTGCATCCCGACGATGCCTACGCGCAAAAACATGAGCGCGCGGCCGGCGGCGTCGGTAAGACCGAGATGTGGTACGTGGCCAGCGCGGTGGCTGGGGCGAAAGTTCGCGTTGGACTCGGCTCGAATGTCACACGCGAAAAATTCATCCAATCGCTATCCGACGGCACCACGGAGCGCTGCCTCGAATCGATCGCAGTGCAAGCAGGCGATACGATATTCGTTCCCGCCGGCACCGTGCACATGATCGGGCCAGGCGTTGTGCTCTACGAAATGCAGCAATATTCCGATCTGACGTACCGCGTGTTCGACTATAACCGTTTCGGCGCAGGCGGCGTCGCCCGCGAACTGCACGTGGAAAAGGCTATGGATGTGCTGCGCTTCGGTCGGGCCGCCGCTGGTGAAGCGGCGCCGGGCCGCGTTGAGCCGATCGCTCTCGACGGCGGACCGAACGCGGAGCGTCTGTTGCTTGTGGCCTGCCGTTACTTCGCCGTCGAGCGATGGAAGTTCAGCGATCGCGTCACGATCGAAACTTCTCCCGAACGATTTGAAGTGCTCACGCCGCTTGCTGGTACCGGACGGCTCGCGTTCCCTTCGAGTTTGCCCGCGGGCGTGACCCGCGCCGCACGAGCCGCGGCACCGCCTGAAAGCGGCGTGGGCACCGCGCACCAAGAATTCTCCTACGCGCCCGGGCAGACCTGGCTCGTGCCCGCGGCGCTCGCAAGCTACAGCATTGAGCCCAAGGAACCGACGACTTTCCTGCGCGCCTACGTGCCGAATCTCGACACGCTTGAGCAAGGGCTCGTCGCCGGGCGCGCCGCTCAATCTGCGCGCAAGCGCGAGACGCAACAATGACCGGCGAGCGAATCGAAGCGCACGCCGTGATTCTCGCCGGCGGACGCGGCACACGTTTCTGGCCACGCAGCCGCACTCGCACGCCGAAGCAATTGCTGAACATCGTCGGCGACACGACGATGCTCGAACAGACTGTCGCGCGACTCGCGCCGTTCTTCCCTCCTGCACGCACCTGGGTAGTCACGAATGCCGAGCAAGCCTCCGCGGTCCGCGCGCAAATGCCGCGAGCCGCTCGCGCTCAAGTGCTCACCGAACCCGTGGGCCGCAACACCGCTGCGGCCATCGGCTTGGCTGCGGTCCACTTATTGCACCAAGTGCGCCGCGCACGCCGATCGAACGATGCGGACGCGCTCATGGCCGTCCTCCCGGCCGATCACTACATTGCGCAAGCTGCCCGTTATCGCCGCATTATTCGTGCGGCGCTCGATGCGGCTAACGCGCCCGGCGCGCTGGTGGTTCTCGGCATACCTCCCACGCGCCCCGAAACCGGATTCGGTTATATCGAGCGTGGAGCGCGAGTGAAAACCGGCCGCGTGCCGATTTACGCGGCTCAACGATTCACGGAAAAACCCGATGCCGCGCGAGCGAGGCGTTATCTCGCATCGCGAAAATATTATTGGAACGCTGGGATGTTTTTCTGGCGCGCGTCGACATTTCTCGCGCAGCTCAAGCGATTCCTGCCGGCCACGCACGACGCTCTGCTGCATCTCGCGCAAACAATCGGCACTCCGCGTTACGGCGCGACGCTCAAGCGAATCTACCCGCTTCTTGAAAATATCTCGGTCGATTACGCTGTGCTTGAGCCAGCCACACGCGCGCGCTACGCGGCCCGCGTATACGTGATACCCGCTGAAATCGGATGGAGCGACATCGGCTCGTGGACCGCTGTGTACGAATTACTTGCGAAGAAATCCGGCCACAATGTTTCAGCGGGAAAACTATTCGCTCTCGACTCGAGCGGTAATTTTCTATGGAGCCCGGATAAATTTATCGCCGCAGTAGGAATTCGCAACCTCGTCGTCGTCGAAACAAGGGACGCGCTGCTGATCTGCCCGCGAGAGCGTTCGCAGGACGTCGGCAAGATCGTGAAATGGCTCGAAGAGAGCAAACGCCGCGAACTGCTTTAGCCCGACGCGCCGTGCCGATCCCGGCTGCGAATTTTCCTGATCGTCACTGGCGCGCGTAGCGCGCCGCCTTCTCGTCGCGCCCGCCATCGCATATACTTTTTCCCTCGTGAGCGAAATACGATTCGGCACCGACGGCTGGCGCGGCGTGATCGCCGAAGATTTCACAGAAGCGAACGTCCGCCTCGTCGCATATGCCATCGCGCGCTACATCGTGCGCGAAACCGACGCTCGGCGCGGAGTGCTGATCGGCTACGACACGCGATTCGGCTCCGAACGATTCGCGCGCGTCGCCGCCGACACCGTTGCCATGACCGGGACACCCGTTTGGCTCTCCGATCGCGAATGTCCTTCGCCGGCCATTTCGCTGCTGGTGCGCCAGCGGCAAGCGGCCGGCGGAATCATGATCACCGCGAGCCACAATCCCTACCGCTGGAACGGAATAAAATTCAAGGCCAGTTACGGTAGCTCCGCGCGTCCTTCGATGATCGCCGGAATCGAACGCGAGCTTGAAACCGTGCTCTCAAGCGGCGTGCCCACGCTGCCACCGCGCGCGGATCTGATTCAATCGCTCGATCTGCGAACTCCCTACCTTGATACGGTCGAAAAGCTGGTAGATTGGGACCGCCTCACGGCGGCCGGCCTGCGCTTCGTGGTGGATCCGATGCACGGTTCGGCGCGCGGTGTACTGCGCGAACTATTCCAGCGGCACGGAATCGCGTGCGATGAGATTCGCGGCACGCGCGATCCGCTATTCGGCGGCGCAAATCCCGAGCCGATCGAGCCGCATATTGAGCCGCTGCGCCAAGCGGTTCTCGCAGGCGATTACGCCGCGGGCTTTGCAAGCGATGGCGACGGCGATCGCATTGGCGCGATGGACCGCATCGGCGCATTCATCACGCCGCACCAGATTTTCGCGCTACTGCTGTGGCATTTGGCCGGCACGCGCGACCTCGCGGGCGACGTGGCCAAAACATTTTCGACCACGAAACTAATCGACAAAATTGCCGCACGCTACGGCCGAAAAGTATACGAAACGCCGATCGGCTTTAAATACATTTGCGAGCTGATGCTCGAAAACGACATTCTGCTGGGCGGCGAAGAATCCGGCGGCATTGGCACGAAACTCTATCTGCCGGAACGCGACGCCACGGTAATGGCGCTGCTTCTCTCCGAACTAATGGCATGGCATGGGAAAACGTTGGGAGAGTTAGTTGCGCAGTTGCACGCTGAATTCGGCGAGCACCACTACGGCCGCGTGGACCTCGATTTGCGTCCCGGCCAGAATCAACTTGCGATCACGCATTTTGCCGGATCGAAACTCAGGCGACTTCTCGATCGGCCCATTACGCGCCGCGAGGATTTGGATGGCGTGAAAGTTTATCTCGGAGAAATTGGCTGGGTGATGGTCCGCGCTTCCGGCACGGAGCCCATTTTGCGCGTTTATGCCGAAACTTCGAGCGCCGCCGCGACGTGCGCCATTCTTGAGGAAACCTGCGCGATCGTGCGCGCGCTGTAAAGGCTCACGCTTCCTCAGCCGGTTCTTCGGCTTTTTTCGGCGGCGTCGCGCCGGGCATTTCGCCCAACGAGCGCGCGATCGCATCGAGAACGCCGTTCACGAACGGCGCGGCCTCATCTCCCGAAAATCGCTTGGCCAGTTCGATGGCTTCATCGAGAATCACCTTCGGAGGCGTCGAGGTGCGCGTCAATTCATACACCGCAAGGCGCAGGATCGCCCGATCGACCACCGACATGCGGCCGACGCGCCAATTGTCGGCGTGAGTTTCGATCAACGCATCCAGGCGCTCGGTATCTGCGGCGGTTCCCTCAAATAATTGATTGGCGAATTCGCGCGTAGCCGGCTCCGAGCGCGCGGCTTTCCAGAACGCGGTTTCGAGGCGCGCCGGTTCCTCCTGACCCAATTCCGATTGGAACAACATCTGCAATGCAAATTCGCGCGATTTGCTGCGAAGAGACATTCTAGGCGCGCCGCTTTCGCGGGCGGGATGCGGTTGCCGTCGCGCGCGCCCCTGCCGCAACCTTTCGCGCGACCTTACGCGCCGGCTTCGCGATAGGAAGAGTGGCCTTGAGTGCGCGAGAGAGATTCGCCATTTCGATTGCAGCCAGCGCGGCTTCCTGGCCTTTGTTGCCGCTTTTGAGTCCCGCGCGATCGATGGCCTGTTCAAGTGTGTCGCAAGTGAGCACGCAAAAAATCACGGGAATACCCGTGTCCATCTGCGCGAGCTGCAATCCGCGCGCCACTTCCGAAGCGATGTGGTCGAAGTGAGCGGTGTCTCCGCGCAGGACACAGCCGATCGCGATGACGGAGTCGGCGCGCCCGGTCTGGGCGAGCTTTTTCGCCGCTAGCGGAATTTCAAATGAGCCGGGCACGCGCACGATTTCGATCCTTGCGTCGGAAGCGCCGGCGGCGCGCAGCGAATCGAGCGCGCCCGCGAGCAATCGCTCGGTGATAAAACTATTGAAACGCGCAACGACGATGCCGAAGCGAAGCGCACCAGCAGCGGCCGAGCCGCGCGTATCTCGGGCATGAATCGATTTCGTCACTTGCCTCGGAAAACCGCCGGACGTTTTTCGAGGAACGCGCGCGTGCCCTCGCGAAAATCCTCGGTGCCGGCGGAGAGGCCGAACAGCGTAGCCTCCAAAAACAGGCCTTCCTGTTGCGGCATTTCGGCGCCGCGCTCGATCGCTTCCATCGCGCAGCGCACCGCGAGAGGTGCGTTCGATGCGATTTTATTCGCGAGCGCCTCAGCAGCGGGGATGAGTTCAGCGGACTCGTAAACATGATTGACAAGGCCGATGCGCAGCGCCTCCTCGGCCGAAATCGTTTGGCCCGCAAGGCACAATTCGTGTGCCGCGCCTTTCCCGCAGAGCCGAGCCAAGCGCTGCGATCCGCCGTACCCGGGAATCAATCCCAGCGTGACTTCGGGCTGCCCAAATCGCGCCGTGCGGCTGGCCAATCTGATGGTGCACGCCAGCGCCAATTCGCAACCTCCCCCGAGCGCAAATCCATTGACCGCGGCGATCGACGGCTTGCCTAAATTTTCGAGCCGCGTGAATACGCCTTGGCCGAACAGAGCAAGTTCACGCCCGCCAGTCGCATCACAGCGCGCGAGCTCGTTGATGTCCGCACCGGCAACGAAAGCTTTTTCTCCCGCGCCTGTCAAAATCAGCGCGCGCACGGAGGGGTCGTGTCCCGCGGTCGAGACGACGTCATCGAGCTCGCGCATCGTCGCGGAATTCAGCGCATTCAGCACCTTCGGGCGATTGAAGGTGATGAAGCCGACGGCGCCCTTTTGTTCGTAAAGCAAATTCTCGTACGTCATGCGATCGTCTCTCCGTATCCGCCCGACGCCTTCGCAACCGCGCGCTAAAATTCCCCAGCAGCCAGTGTGACAGTAGCGTCCCCGCCCTGGCTTCGCGTGCGCTCAAGACCAATCTCGGCGCGATTGATCAATTCAGTGACGATGTCTTCGCCATCGAACTCGGGGCGCATGGCCGCTTCGGCCACAGCCGCCGACACGCTCAACCGCGCGCCGTCCCACGGCGGGCGAAGCGCTGCGGCGGTTCGGCGCAACTTTTCAGCGAGCGTGTGCGCGCCGGCCGCGGGCGTCTCCGGCAGAATGAACGCCAGCGCCCACGCGGTGTACTTCACGGCCAAATCGTTCTGCCGCACCTCGGGCTGGATGGCGCGCGCAATTTGCTCGAGATGTTGCTCGAGCTGCGCTTCTCCGTGTTGGCTCAGCAATTCCTGGCCGCGATCGAGCTGCACTAGGGCTACCGTCAGCGGGGTTGCCTGCGATCGCGCGCGCTGAATTTCGCGCATGAGGCAATCCTGGTACGAACTGCGTCGCAGCAATCCGGTTTTCTCGTCGGCCACCGCGAGATTGCGCATCAACGAACGCAAGCGTGTGTGGTTCACGCCGAGAAGCATCTGATCGCCGACCGATTGCAGAAAATACGTTTCGTGCGGGCGCCAAATATGCGGCACGGCAAAACCGGCGAGGAGCACACCGGCAGCCACCTGCGTTTCCTTGTCGCTGAGCACCACGCCGAGCACGGCTGCAAGACCCAATTCGCCGAGAAGCGGCGAGGCCGCGCCGGCAAGCGGCAAACCGCCCATCGGATCAGGCGAAGCACGCTCGACCTCGGCAATCAACTGGACAACTTGGCTTGCCGCGGCGGGCTCAACGCCGGGGCCGCAAAATTCGGCGGCCATTTGCGGTGTTTCCCCCGGCGCGCCTATCACGGCGATGCAGCGCGCGGCGTGCAGATAACTGCCCACTTCGTTCACAACGGTGTTGAGCATTGCACGGGCGCCGGTCTGACGAAATAATTTCTGAGCGATTTCGGAAATGCGCGTCAAATCGCGCATGGTATCGCCCGAAGGCGCCGGCACGGCTTCGGCCGCAACGCTCGGCGGCGCAGCCTCCTCTGCGCCCGCGCCGTCAGGCCGCCATTGCGCGAGCTGGCACAAATTGCGCAAGCGCTCGTTGTGTTCGATCTCGTGGGGATACAGCGCGACAATTTTTTCCAGCCGCTCGACGGCTTTGGGCCGCAACGAATACTGGACGAAGATTTCGGCTTGCACGATCAGATCTTCCAGAGCTTGCTCCGCCGATCCTTTTTCCGGCTCGACCGGCTGCGTTCCTGCAGCCGCGCCTAACCGCGCTGTCCCGCTGCCTCCGGTGCCATGCGTGGCTCCCGCTTGCAAGCGCGCGCGAATCCGCGCGATCGCGGCTGGCGTCGCGTTGCCTTCCACTTTTGCCAAGCGCTCCTGGTTGCGGAAATCATATGCGTCCACGTCCACCAGCCGTTCGAGCGTTTCGCACGCTCGATCGACCTGGCCCGCCTCGATGTACAAATCGAACAGACGGCCCAGAGCGTCGAAATAAGTGGATTCGCGATTCAGCTCGCCATAGAGCGTGCCGGAGAATTCCGCCAATGGAATCGAGCCCGGATGTGCTTCGGATAATCTGTCCACGTCGGCCGCGAATTCGTTTTCGCGATGCGCAGCCAGCATCGAGCTCTTCATGCCTTCGAGGACCTCGAGCGCCCCGGCGTCCTGCTTCGCCGTGAGGTATTCAGATACAACTTCCATCAGGTGAGCCGAGCCCGCGGGATGCGCGCGAGCCAACTCCTCGAATTCAGCGCGCGCGCGATCCAAATTTCCAGAGCGCAAAAGCGCTGTGCCGTAGACTTCGACGAATGCCGCGTTGCGCTTGGTTGCCGCGAAAGGCTCGAGCAGCGCCGCGGCTTCCGCGGCATTTCCCTGCGCGAGCATGGCCTGCGCGTATTGCAGCGCGACGCCGGGCTCGGACGGCGCCAGCTTCTGCGCGCGCGCGAACCACGCAACCGCCGGCCCTAGCTCTCCCGCGGCCGCGGCGAGTTGGCCCGAGCGCAGAAAACCGCGCGCCGCAAGTGGCGCGTTGCCGAGTTTCTCCGCCAATTCGCCGAGCGCGGCGTGGCGCGCGGGATTGTCTGGATCGAGTTGCGCCATACGATCGAGGCACGCTAGAGCGTAATCGGTTTTGCCCGCCGCCAAAAATTTAGCGGAAGCGTGCACATATTGCTCGAGAGCTTCGTCGGTCCGGTTCTGCCGCTGCAAAAGGACAGCATAGCGCGCGATGCGTTCCGCCGATTGCGGAGTGCTTTTGAGGAAACGGGAATAAAGCGCTAACGCCTTGCCCTCGTCGCCGGGATCGGTGGCGCGATCGAAGAGCAAACCGAAATACGTCGCAGCGCGGTCGAATTGGCCCAGGCGCGCGTGTAAATCCCCGAGCGCCTGCAGCGCTTCGAGATGATTGGGCACCGCGTCGAGCACCGCTTGGTAGGCCTCGACGGCGTCACCGAGCTTGTTCTTCTCGAGATAGCGCTTGGCGCGGTCGAGTTGCTTTTGGATATCTACTGCCATCCGGAAGCGCTCAAAATGCTCCGAGGAATAGGATTGGCCGGCGGAAGACCTGCGGCAGCCGAACCGAAGCTACTATATAACGTCCCGCGCTCCTGCGCCAAACCGTGCGTCGCGCGCGTTGCGAGAAGCGGCGCGCGTTGGCCGCCGCGCAATTCTGTGGCAGACTTGTATTTCGAGGGAAGCGAAAAATCGCGCGCGCCTCGTCCCGAAAAAATAAATCCATGGATCCCCGGTTCATACGCAACTTCTGCATCATCGCGCATATCGATCACGGCAAGTCCACGCTTGCCGACCGCTTGCTTGAACGCACTGGCGCGCTCACCCAGCGCGAAATGAGCTCGCAAGTGCTCGATTCAATGGACCTCGAGAAAGAGCGCGGAATTACCATCAAAGCTAAAAGCATCCGTCTGCACTATCTCGCACCCGGCGGCCAGGAATACCAACTGAACCTGATCGACACGCCAGGCCACGTTGATTTTTCCTACGAAGTCTCGCGCGCGCTTTCGGCATGCGAGGGTGCGTTGCTGGTGGTGGACGCAAGCCAAGGCGTCGAAGCGCAAACCGTGGCCAACACGTTTCTCGCTGCACAGCACAACCTCACGATCGTTCCGGTGATCAACAAAATCGATCTGCCTGCGGCGCGCCCGGATGAAACCAAGGAGCAGATCGAATCCGTGCTCGCGATTCCGGCCTCCGATGCGATTCTGATCAGCGCGAAAAGCGGCCTGGGCGTGGACGCCGTGCTCGATGCTATCGTGGCCCGAATTCCTCCGCCCGTAGGCTCAGCCGACGCACCGCTGCGCGCGCTGATTTTCGATTCGTGGTTCGATATTTATCGCGGCGCCGTGGTGCAGGTGCGCGTGATGGAGGGCAGGATCCGGCCGCACCAGAAGATTCGACTCTGCGCCAATAACGAGGTGTTCGAGGTTGAGACGCTCGGCGCACTCACGCCTAAGCCCGTGGCGCTCGAAGAGTTGGCTGCCGGCGACGTCGGTTTCGTCGTCGCCAACATCAAACGCGTGGCCGAAGCGCGTGTCGGCGATACCATCGTCGACGCACTGCATCCTGCGCCGGCGCTGCCGGGCTTTGAAGCCATCAAGGCGATGGTCTTCGCCGGCCTGTATCCCGTACAGGCTTCCGGTTACGAACCGCTTCGCGACGCGCTTGGCAAACTGCAACTGAACGACGCCGCATTTTTCTATGAGCCCGAAACTTCCGCGGCGCTTGGATTCGGATTTCGCTGCGGCTTTCTTGGCCTGCTGCACATGGAAATCGTCCAAGAGCGACTGGAACGCGAATTCGGAATCGAACTGATCACCACAGCACCGAGCGTGCGATACCGTATCACGACGACTTCGGGGCAAGTGCTTGAAGTCGACAATCCTACGAAGTTTCCGCCGCCCGATGCCATCGCGAAGATCGAAGAGCCCGTGATCACCGCGATGATCATTTCGTCGGAAGAATCGGTGGGCGCGATTTTGCAGCTTTGCGAGGATAAGCGCGGCGTGCAGAAGAATTTTGAATATCTTTCGCCGACGCGCGTGCTGCTGACGTACGAGATGCCGCTGAACGAAGTCGTGCTCGATTTCTATGATCGCCTGAAAAGCGCGTCGCGCGGCTACGCCTCGCTTGACTATCACCTTTCCGGATACAAGGAGGGTGATCTTGTGAAGCTGGACGTATTGGTCGCCGGCGAGCCGGTGGATGCGCTGGTGCTGGTATGCCATCGCGAATTCGCCTACGAACGAGGCCGCGATTTGGTGGCGCGCCTCCGAAAACTAATTCCGCGACAGATGTTCGAGGTGCCGATTCAGGCCGCCATCGGCAGTCGAGTGATCGCCCGCGAAACCGTGGCGGCCATGCGCAAGAATGTGATCGCCAAATGCTACGGCGGAGACATTTCGCGCAAACGCAAGTTGCTCGAGAAACAAAAAGAAGGAAAGCGGCGCATGAAACGCGTGGGCAAGGTCGATATCCCTCAGGAAGCGTTTCTCGCAGTGCTGAAAGTCGCGAGCTCTTC
>Ga0182018_10004985_pt1 | contig 10893 bp, 10 predicted proteins | sample 812P2MmetaG_FD_120490 | JGI IMG/M metagenome (GOLD analysis project Ga0182018, IMG submission 120490) | Permafrost microbial communities from Stordalen Mire, Sweden - 812P2M metaG | ecosystem: Environmental > Terrestrial > Soil > Wetlands > Permafrost | place: Sweden: Stordalen | collected... | reverse complement strand
GCCTGGGATCGGCTCTGATCACCGAGACCTTGGACCGGGCGCCCGATGTCGGGTTCGCATCCTACGATCGCTTGTTTCCCAGCCAGGACACCGTCCCAACCGGCGGCTTCGGCAACCTCATCGCCCTGCCGCTCCAGCACGGCCCTCGCCAGCAGGGCAACTCCCTCTTCGTCGATGAGAGGCTCGTCGCCTTCCCCGGCGACGAGCAGTGGGCGTACCTCGCGTCCGTCTCCCGCGTCGAGCCCGCGAGGGTGGAGGCGATCGCGCAAGAGGCGACGCGCCGCGGCTCGGTCATCGGAGTGCGCCTCGCCGACAGCGGCGGCGACGACCCGGACGGCGCCTCTCCCTGGATGCGGCTCCCGTCCGGCAAGGCACGTCCGGTCCGGATCGCCGAGCCGCTTCCCAAAGACGTCCGCGCGCTGCTCGCCCAGCGGCTTTTCGTCGAGAAGGCAGGTTTGCCCTCCGTGCTCGTCAACCAGGTCAAGCGCCTGGCCGCCTTCCAGAACCCCGAGTTCTACAAGAAGCAGAGCATGCGGCTGTCAACGGGGACGACGCCGCGCGTGATCGCGAGCGCCGAGGATCTCTCTCAGCACGTGGCGCTGCCGAGGGGGTGCCGCGCTGGTCTCGAGGAGCTCCTCCGCCAGCACGGCGTAGCGTTGCTCGTGGACGACCAACGCCACGCCGGAGTGCCGATCGACTGCCGATTCCAGGGCCAACTGACCCCGATGCAGGAACAGGCCGTCCGAGCGCTCCTCGCGCACGACACGGGGGTCTTCGTCGCCCCGCCCGGCGTGGGCAAGACGGTCGTCGGCACGTACCTCGTCGCTGCAAGGGCGTGCAGCACGCTTGTCTTGGTCCACCGCCAGCCGCTGCTCGAGCAGTGGATCACGCAACTGTCGTTGTTCCTCGGAATCGAGCCTAAGGAGATCGGACAGATCGGGGCTGGCAAACGCAAGCCAAACGGCAAGCTCGACATCGCGATGATCCAGAGTCTGGTGCGACAGGGAGCGGTCGAGGATCTCGTCGCCGGCTACGGGCACGTCATCGTCGACGAGTGCCACCACCTGCCCGCCGTATCCTTCGAGCGGGTCCTCGCCGAGGCGAAGGCACGCTACATCGTCGGGCTGACGGCGACGCCGCAGCGACGTGACGGGCACCACCCAATCACACAGATGCAGCTCGGTCCCGTTCGCTTCGCTGTCGATCCGAGGAGCCAAGCGGCGCAGCGGCCGTTCGAGCACCGGCTCATCGTGCGCGAGACGTGCTTCAGGGGGGTTGATGCCAAGAAAGCTCCGAGCATCCAGGATCACTATGCCGCGCTCGCGTCCGATGAAGCTCGCAACCTGATGGTGCTCGACGACGTCGTCGGCGCCCTGCAGGCGGGTCGATCGCCGATCCTGCTCACCGAGCGCAGGGACCACCTGGAGTTCTTCGCCGAGCGTCTCCGCGCGTTTGCGCGCCACCTCATCATCCTGCAGGGCGGGATGAGCGCCAAAGAACGGCGCCAGGTGTCCGCGCAGCTGGCCTCGATCCCAGCGGAACAGGAGCGCCTTATCCTCGCCACGGGCCGATACATCGGCGAGGGCTTCGACGACGCGAGGCTGGACACGTTGTTCCTGGCGCTTCCGGTGTCCTGGAAGGGGACGCTGGTCCAGTACGCGGGTCGCCTGCACCGGCTACACGCGGGCAAGACCGAGGTGCGCATCTACGACTACGTCGACCGCGAGGTGCCGATGCTATTGCGCATGTTCGAGAAGCGCCTGCGCAGCTACCGCGCCATCGGATATGCTCGTGGTGAAGCGCCGCTCGGATTTGTGGAGCGGAGCGCGGATCGGGTCATCGAGTACGACGAGGACGTCATTCGCGAGCTCCAGCACCTCGACGAGTTCGCCTGATGCCCTCTCGGGCTTTGGTTTCGCAACTTCCGATCCGTCCGCCGGGTCCGTACGCCTTGACTCGAAGCCCGGGCGGGTGACGCAACGCGCGGAGCCGGAAGGCTCCCCAGCGGCGCGACTGCGCGGTCCTTCTTGGGTGGACACTGCCCGGCCGTTCAGTTAGCGTAACCGTCACCAAGGATGCGCAGGCTCGGAGCGGCGGCGAGGCGTGTCGAAGAGAGCGGCGTGACGCTCGAGGTGGTGCCGGAACCGGCCGCTGGCCGTCCGTTCATCAAGTGGGTCGGAGGCAAGCGTCAGCTACTCCCTTCCCTGCTTCAGCACGCGCCTCCGAAGCCCCCCCGGTACTTCGAGCCGTTCATCGGGGGCGGAGCGCTGTTCTTCGCGCTGCGCCCGAAGCGAGCGGTGCTCGCCGACGTGAACGCGCGATTGATTCGGACCTACAAGGGGGTTCAGAACGACGTCGAGAAAGTCATCCGCCTGCTGCGGAGCTATCCGCACAACCCCACTTTTTTCTATCGCTTCCGCGAGGAAAACATCGACAAGGGGTCGGACGCCGAAGTCGCTGCGTGGTTCATCTACTTGAACAAGACCGGCTTCAACGGCCTGTACCGCGTCAACCGCGATAACCGCTTCAACGTGCCCTTCGGTCGCTACGCGAACCCGAACATCTGCGACGAGCCCACGCTCCGGGCCTGCTCGGAAGCGCTCGCTGACACCGAGCTGCTCATCGAGGACTTCGAGAAAGTCGTCGCGAAAGCGAAGCGCGGAGACTTCGTCTACTTCGACCCGCCCTACGTGCCGTTGTCGACCACGTCCTCGTTCACGTCGTACACGTCGAGCGGCTTCGGCGAAGCCGAACAAACGCGCCTGCACGACACCGCGAAGAAGCTGAAAAAACGCGGCGTCCGCGTGCTGCTCTCGAACTCGTCGGCTCCCTTCGTTTGCAACCTCTATGCGGACGGCTTCGACCTCATCAAGGTGTCGGCCACTCGGGTCGTCAACAGCAAGGCCACCGCTCGCGGCGCAATCGTCGAGCTGCTCATCACCTAAGCGATGGCCGGGAAAGCGGCCGCCGTCGCCAGCGGGGACGCCTTGTGCAAGGCCGTCGTCGCCGTCGGCGAATCCCTCGGGCTAGAGGCCCGCGAGCAGTACAGGTGCGGCCGGAGAATCTGGGGCGCGGAGCGCCTCATCGACATCGTGCTCACCCACCCGGGAACGCACCGTCGCCTCGGGCTCGAGTGCAAGTACCAGGGCACCTCGGGGAGCGCCGAGGAGAAGATTCCCGCCATCATCCAGGACATCGCCGCATGGCCCATCCCGGGCCTCGTCGTCTTCAGCGGCTCCGGCTTCAGCTCCAACATCAAGTCCTTCCTCGTCGCCTCGGGCCGCGCCCTCGAGCTCGAAGACCTCGAGGCGTGGCTCCGCCTCTTTTTCGGCCTCGACCTCTTTGGGGGATAGTCGATTCCCCTCCCCTGGCGTGCGGCAGAGCCGCGATTTACGGTGGAAGGTCTGGGGGACTTATGGCGGACCAAGAGAAGCAGCAGGTGGCCTTTGCGTTCCTGCGCGAGCGGGCAGGCTCCGGTGTCGCATTCACCGTCGACGAGTTGAACGAAGCGGTTGGATGGCGAGGCCAGACCGCCAAGACCTACCTCTCGAAGCATTTCGCGTACTACGTCGAAAAGACAGCCGAGGGCAGCTACCGCGTCATTCCGATGTTCCGCCGCGTCACCTGGAACGACTTCCAGGAGGTCGTCACCCAGGTCCGCCACCCCTTCGCCCGCTACAACCGCGCCACCTACCAAAACGTCGTCATCTACGACTTCCTCATGCCGCTCACGCGCGAGGACAAGCTGCGCAAGGCGCTCGACGAGCTCTTTTACCGCGACACCCTCGACCAGCGCATCCGCGAGGCCGGACTCGCCTCGCTGGCGCAGACCATTCCCCGCAGCCCCGAGGACACCGACGACGTCTACGTAAACCGCGTCATCGCGTTCATCGACGAACGCATCGGCGGCTTCTCCATCAGTCACGTCGGCGGCCGGTTCCGCACAAGCTCCATCGTCTCGCGCGAGGAGTCGGCGAAGATGCTGGTTCGCGACGAGCCCTACCTCATCGACGAAACGACGGCCGTCGTCCGCTTCATCATCCCCTGTCGCAGCAGCAGGACGACCCACGACGGGGATTTCGAACTCGGCGAGATCGAACCCGCCCACGCGGAGGACGTGAAGCTCGAGGTGGAGCGCATCCGCACTATCTTCTTCGAGCTCTTCGTCGAGGCGCTCGTGCCGACCATTCGCGGCGAAAAGCTTATCTGGATGCTCGAGACAACCCCAAGCGGCCAGCGGCTCTACGAGCTCGACCTCGTGATGCCAAAGCCGCGAGGAAACGCGAAAGGCGCGGATAACGCGGAGGATGACGATGACGACGCAGGCAGCGACGCGACGGCGGACGACAACCCCACGTAAGCCATCGGTCGCCAAGTCAAAGCCCAAGCTCTCCAGCACCGACGCCCGCGTCTGGCTCCGCCAGAACGCCTACGACGACGTCGCCGACACGGTTGATGCCGTCATGCAGCGCTGGGAGGACGAAGGAAAAAACACGCGGCGCAACTGGTGGGACACGCTCTCCGGCGGCGCGGACGGTCGTCCGTACACCGTCGACGGGAAGGAGTTCCCCGTGCTAGCGGCCGCACAACGCCGACAGGGAAAACCAGTCACGCGGAACGCCGTCCAGCGCAGTGCGCGAGAGACACCCCCGCCCGTCCGGGAAACCGGTCGGTGGCCAGCACGACGGTGACGGTGGCTCGCGCTTCCCCGTGACCTTCCACAGACGGACCCCGCTGGCACTCCCCCAAACCGTGGTGCTCGGCCCCGCGCGGACCTTCGAGATCCGCTGAGGGGCCCTTGCCAGATAGTTCTTCGGAGTTATACTACTCCCATGTCATGCGACGTCGAGTTCACCGACGAATTTGAGGTCTGGTGGGACGGCCTCACGCCGGAGGAACAACAGAGCGTCAACACCTACGTGATCCTGCTCGAGGCGAAGGGCGTCGCCCTTGGCTTCCCCCAGTCCTCGGACATCCGAGGGTCGAAGCACGGCCAGATGCGCGAGCTTCGCGTGCAGCACGAAGGCGAGCCGTACCGAGTCTTCTACGCGTTCGATCCACGCCGTGCGGCGATGCTCCTCATCGGTGGCTGCAAGTCGGGCAACGACCGCTTCTACGAGGAGTACGTCCCCCAAGCCGACCGCATCTACGACAACCACCTCGCCACGCTCCGGAAGGAAGAACAGGAAGCCGCCAGACGCAAGCGCTGAATTTTCAGTCTCACACACAAGGATTAGACCCATGCCCAAGCCCTTCAGGATTCTTCGGGACAAGATGACCCCCGAACACAGGGCGCGCTCCGAGGAGCGCGCCGCACGCATGCTTCTCGAGCTCGACCTCCAGGAGCTTCGCCAGCGCTGCACTGACCTCACGCAGAAGGACGTCGCCGAGCTGCTGAATGTCACGCAGGCCTACGTCTCGAAGTTCGAGCGCGGCGAGGACGCGCTCGTGTCGAGCCTGTACGCGCACATCAAAGCACTCGGCGGAGACATGGAAATCCGGGCTCGCTTCCCGGGACGCGAGGAGGTGCGCGTGACGCAGTACGAGGAGCTCGGGCGCCTGCGCGAGGCGATGGCGGGCGACCGAGGCCGATGAGGGCTGGGGAGCCGTTGTCGCGGCGGTGCGCTTCCCCGAGCAGCTCTTCCACCCAAAGGGTCCCTCACGCGTCGAGCGACGCCGCCTCCTGGATGCGCTGGAACTCGGTCAGCAGATCCCCGTGCTTCGCCGCGAGGTACCTCACGACCTTCGCGTTCTCGAGGAGCTTCTTCACGTAGCCTCTCGCGATCGTCAGGTTGACCACGTTCTTGCCGTACGAGTCGTCGATGAGAAGGATGTCTCGCTCGAGGGTCTGCAGCTCCGCCTCCATCCGGGTGAGATCCTCCGGTTTGGGTCGCGCAGGCCGCTTGACGCCGCTGGACCCGGGCTCGGAGAGGAGATCCTCCTTTGTCCGCGAGACGAAGGCCGCCGCGTACGCTTTGCCGTAGTTCGCCATCCTGTTCATCATCTCCGCCATCTCGATCTGGCGGAGAGGCTTCACGTGCTTGAAGAGCCGAAGGGCCGCTTCCTTGATGGGTTTGTCCTTCAATAGCTCCAAGGCCTCCGGGCAGATGTCCTTGAGCATCGTTCGGCTCGTCCGTATCGTCGCCACCGGCCGGTTGAGGGCCTTCGCGAGCCGTTCTTCCGGGACCCCTGCGTCCAGAGCCTTCACGATCATCTTGTTCGCTTGGATGGCCGCAATGTGGCTCACGCACCTCTTGAAGGTGAGCTTTTCGTCATCGGTCGACACGAGGCACTCGGCGGTCTTTGCGTCGGATGCGAGGAGCGCCGAGAGGCGTGAATGCCCTTCCAGGAGAATGTAGGTGTCATCGGGCTGCCGGAAGACGACCAGTGGCTCGACGATTCCAACGACCGCGAGGGACGCCTCGACGGTCTTGTAGGTCGAGCCCGCCTTGACGCTCGCGGACAGGGCCTTCGTCGGCAGGATCTTCCCGAGGGGCAACGTCACCGTCTCTCGCTCGAACGCGAGCTTCACCGCCGCGGTCACGGCGCCCTCCGCACCGCATCGTTCAGGTACTCCGGCATGATGTCGAGCTTTTCTGCACGCAGGAGATTCACGAAGTTCTCGTCGCCATGGAGACGCTTGAGCGCGTTGGCCACGAACACGAGGCGCATCTCGCTTACCCGGGCCGCCTTGGCGAGTCTCTTTTGCCGCCGGCATTCCTTCTGGTAGGTGCGCACGAGCTTATCGGCCGTGAACGTCGTCTTCGGCCGAGGCGCGCCGGTGCCGGCCTTCCGGTCGCGCCGTTCCTCCACCAGCCGGCGTACCAAGAGCAGCGCCTTGCCGCGGAGCTGCTTGTTTGTGTACGCCTCCGCGAGGCTCTGCTGGATCGAGGCGTCGTCGCTGGTCGCGATCTCGGTGGCGATGGCTATCGGGATCTTGCCGCTCTCCACGGCGCGGATGAGGCGATCCTCGCCCTTGTCGATCAAGCGGAGGAGCATGCAGACGTAGCCCCCGCTGATGCCGACCTTCCCGGCGATCTCCTCGTGCGTGTAGCCGTGCTGTCGCAGCGACTGGATCTCGCGCACGAGGTCCATCGAGGTGCTCGCGCGCTTCGCCAGGTTCTCCGTCAGGCTCATGATGAAGCAGTCGTGCTTCGTCACGTTGCGGATCAGGGCGGGTACCTCGGTCTGCTCGAGCGCTTCGAAGGCCTCGAGGCGTCCCTGGCCGCATACGAGGTCGTACGTGCCGGGCTCCTCGGGCCGAGGGGCCACGGTGATGGGCTTCTTCAAGCCGATCGCGGCAATGTTGCTCACGATTTCCGTGAACTTGCCCTTGTTTCGTGCACGGGGGTTGAGCAGTCGAATCTGGGACGTGGGGATCATGGTGACGGTGGTCATGCAGCCTCCTCAATGCGGACCTGTGCCGCGATGCCGAAGAAGAAATCGAGCGTCTCGAATCGATAGGCGTCGACGAAGATCCCGTTTTCCTCGGCCAGCGGAAGCCGGCCGGGGCTCATGTCGAGCGCGGGGAAGAGGAAGTAGTCGAGGGGCGCCTCGTTGGCGGCGTCCATCCGGACGGCGACCGTGATGTCGGGCAGGAGCCCATCGAAACGAATCGCCCACCGCAGCGAGCCAGCGGCGGTGCGGCGCGAGCGGGCAAGGACGATCGACGCCGTGACGATGTCGTTGATGGTGAGAAGGTCCGTGTCCTGGTTCCGCTCGATGTTCCCCCCGGTTCGGCGAAGGGCGTCAACGACGTCGCCGATGACCTGCGGGTGCAGCTTCCGAAGGTGCCGGTTGATCTCCAGGAAGCGGAAGTCGCGCTCCGGTGTGTACTCGATCGCTCGATAGGCCTCGACGAGGCTTCCGAAGCGGTGGCGGTAGACGGCGCTCGACGGTCCGGTCTCTGCCTCGTCAATGAGGAGCGCCGAGAGGCGTCCATGCCGGTGAAGGAGTTCACGCAGGCGCGCGAGCATCTCGTCGTTCGAGAACCTCCGGTGGCGCTCGAGGATGATCCCCTGCGCGGTGTAGAAGTCGCGCGGCTCGACAATGGCCGCGAAGGCGTTGTCGCGTCGCACCCACTTCTCGGGCGGATTGCGCTCGCGCTTCACCTTCAGCTTGAACGACACGCGGTTGTAGACGTTGTGCCCGATGTACTTCTCGTTCGTGAGGATCTGGTGGACGGTGCCGCGTGACCAGCTCGTCGTGCCCCCGGCGTTGAGGATGTTGGCGATCTCGGCCTCGTTTCGACGCTCATCGATGAAGAGCCGGTAGATGCGGCGAACGACCTCGACCTCCTCGGTGGGGCCCGGGACGAGGAGCACGCGGTCCGTCTGGAGGCTCTTCTGCTCGCCATAGGCGAGGATCCCCTTCTCCTGGCCTGCGATGTCGACGAGCATGCGTCGAAGCCCGTGCCCGGCCACGCCGCCCTGGCGGAAGCCGGTCTCGATGAGCCGGCACTGCCCCTTGAACACCTTCGCGGACAGCTCGCGGCTGTACTCGCCGGCCATCGCGCGCTTGAGCGTCTTGAAGACATTGGAACTCATGCTGCCGTCGTTCGTGAACTGCTCGGCGCAGTACACGACGTCGATTCCGGCGTCCTTGCAGGTGTACTCGTAGAAGGCGGCCTCGTCGGGGTTCTGGAAGCGCCCCCAGCGGCTGACGTCGTAGACCAGGATGGTCGAGAAGTCGGCCTTGCCCGCCTTCACGACGTTGATGAGCTCCTGGAGCGCGCCGCGCCCCTGGATCCGTAGACCGCTCTTGCCGGAGTCCTCGAAGGTACGGGTGATCTCGACGTCGTGCCTACCCGCGTAGTCGCGGATCACATCGGCCTGATTCTCGGTCGAGTACTGCTGGTGCTCCGTCGACATGCGCACGTACTGCGCGGCGCGAATTTTCGTCGTCATGGCCTGGAGGTTCTCCTCGACACGGTTCCGTCGCGCCTCTTGCGACGGCGACTGATCACCTCCGTAGCGGAAGTCGGCGGCCATTAACGGTGGGATCGACCGTCAAACGAGTCGAATACCGGGCTCAAGCACGTGAATCGTGGTCGCGATGTCGGCGAGCGCGTCGACGCCAAGCACGCGGGTCGCGGTGAAGAGCTCCACCAACTCGTGGCGCGTGGAATTGAAGCCCACGATGCTCGCGGCCCGGGCGACGGTCTCTTCGTCATGCTGGCCAAGAAGGTGCACGAGCTGTCGCGCCGCAGACGCCAGGCGGGCCTTCCAGCGTCGACGCGTTCGCGCCGGCACCGGCGGGCCCATCGGCTTTCCTGGATCCCCGGCGATCGTTCGGGCGACCGTCGACCAGCGGCGCCACAGATGACGCGCCACGAACGCCGGGAGCACGCGCCACGTCGCCCGACACTCCGGGCTCGCGCACACGTACCGGACGATGTCGATCCGCATCGCGTGCGGCTCCCCAGCCAGGACGCGCCGCAGGTGGTCGTGCAGATGGAGCCGACCCCCACCGCAGCGCGCGCACGCCGCCGGCCGATATCCGTCTGCGGTCAGGAGCCGCCTTTCGTGCTCGGCGAGCTCGTGCACATCGGGCGCGATGAGGGTGCCGCCGCGAAAGCGGACCCGGCGGGACTGAGCCAGACAGGGCTCGGGCGAAGGCGGACCTGCTCGCGGATTTGCGCCGCCCGGCCCGGTCAACGGTCGTCCTTACGGGACGGGCAGGTCGCCAGGCTTCGACACGTTGGACGGCTACGGACCGCCAGGCCTCAGACTACCGCTTCTCCCTACGAGCCCGCTCGTCGTCCAAACGCGTAACTCTCTGAGGTTTGTCGCTCTAGGTCACAGCGACGCCCGCCATCTGGCGCAGCGCCTCTAGGACTTCGCCTATGGCAGGCCTGCGATCGGGTGCGTGCTGGGCGCAGCGGTACGCGAGCTTGCGCCAGTCGGCGAGCTCCGGCCGGATGCGATCGATGTCGGTGCCGCCCGTCAACAGGTACGCTAGGAGCTTGCCGAGGCAGTAGATGTCTGCACTTGGCTCGGCCTGCGTGCCCTCGAACTGTTCGGGCGGCGCGAACCCGAGGGTGCCCGCCTGCTGGAAGGTCTTTCCGGGGGTCGCGTTCGCCCGGTTCTTGGCGATGCCGAAGTCCGCGAGCTTCCAGGTCCCCCGCACCGACAGGACATTCTCCGGCTTGAGATCGCGGTGGACGATGCTGGAGGCGTGCAACTCGCCGAGGCCCTGCGAGACCTCAAGCGCGATGGCCAGCGCGTCGGCGGGGCTCAGTCCCGGCCGCCCGCGCTCCTCGACCAGTCGCTTCAGGTCGCCCCCATCGGCGAACTCCGTGACGAGCGTGACGTACCCCTGGCCCCGGCGGATGTCGCGCACCTGCAAGACGTGCTCGCAGTCGCTGTACTGCAGCCGCCCGTAGATGTCGGACTCGCGCTGGAGGGCGGCGGCGTCGTGGCTGCCCAGGCGCGCGCGCTTGATGAAGACGACGTCGCCCGTCGAGACCTCCCGCGCGCGGAAGCACTCGGCCATACCGCCGCCCGAGATGGGCTCCAGGAGCTCGTACTCCACGGGGAACCCTTCGCGCGGTGAGGCCACGGGCTCGCGTAGCGCGGAGGTCTCCGGTGGCGCCGCCGCGGGCGGACGGGAGGACGGGCGCGTGGAGGTCGACGCCGGGGGCGCGGTCCACCTTGTCCCGGCGCCGTCGCGCCGCCACGCGTCCCGCCACTTGCCGAGGTCCTGCGCGAGGTCGTGCGGGTCGCGGCACACCCGGTACTCCCAGCGCCCGAACCCCCCGTGGTTGTTCACGGCGCGGACCCACTGCATCGCGGCGGCCTCCTTCGCGCGGTCCTGCTCGTCGGACTGGCCCTTGATCTCGAGGATCAGCTTCACGCGCCGCCCCTCGCCCACGTCGACGTCCACGAGGAAGTC
>Ga0182018_10004984_pt1 | contig 10894 bp, 7 predicted proteins | sample 812P2MmetaG_FD_120490 | JGI IMG/M metagenome (GOLD analysis project Ga0182018, IMG submission 120490) | Permafrost microbial communities from Stordalen Mire, Sweden - 812P2M metaG | ecosystem: Environmental > Terrestrial > Soil > Wetlands > Permafrost | place: Sweden: Stordalen | collected... | reverse complement strand
GCTCGTGTACGTGCTCGGCAACGCATTCAATGTCGGCGAACACTACATCGAGTACGCAACACCAGGCCTGGTCATCCTGGCTATCAGCTACGGGTTGTCGGCCACCGCGGTATCCGTGAACTCCGACATGACGAAGGGCATCATCAACCGGTTCAAGGTCATGAATGTCTCCCGCGGTGCAGTCCTGACCGGTCACGTCGCGGCCACCATGCTGAGCAGCTCGGTAGCCATTGCGGCCATCATCGGAATGGCCTTCGCGCTGGGGTTCCGGTCACCTGCGACCCCCCTCGACTGGCTCGGCGCGATCGGTATCATCGCGGCGACAGCTTTCGCGGCCGCATGGCTCACGGTCGCGCTGGGGATGGCTGCGAAAACTCCGGAATCCGCAGGCCTCACGGTCGTGCCGCTGATCCTGCTGCCCTTCGTTAGCAGCGCGATCGTGCCGGCCGCCAAGATGGGACAGGGCGTCCGGCAATTTGCGCAGTATCAGCCCTTCACGCCGATTATCGAATCGTTGCGTGGATTGCTCGCCGGGACCCCGTCGGGCGGCTACGCGGCCGCCGCTCTGGCCTGGTGCGCCGGGATCGCCCTGGTCGGGTACCTGTGGTCGCGTGCCACGTTCAGCAAGCGAGCGTAGCTTCGACCAGCTCAGGCCAGCTCGCCTGCGCCCCCTCCTGCGTCGCCTCGGCGAACCGCGGTTCGCCGAGGCGGCGCCGCGCGGCCTGCTCGATCCGGGCCACATCCGGTTGCGACCGATCCGGCAATCCGCGCACGCTCGCACTTGCCGCGAGCAGCCGCGCGGCCTGCTCGTGCTCGTCGCGGCGCAGTGCCAGGTCCGCGACCCCGACGAGCACCCGCGCGATCAGGGGTGCGTGCCCCGCCTGGGACGCCGCCTGGCAGGCCGCCGCGCGGTGCGCCCTGGCCTCGCCGAGGTCGTCGGCAAGGTAGCCGAGCAGGTCGTGTGTCACCGCGCGGATCGACGCCTGCTCCGCTTCGTCGCCCAGCATGGTTGCCGCGACGCCGAGCTGCTTGTGCGCTTCCTCGACGTTGCCGTCCCACCGGGCGAGTTCCGCCTTCGAGAGGGCCAGCTCGGCCAGCGCATCCGGCCAGGTGACCCGTTCCGCGCACCGTTGCGCTTCGGCGATGGCAACCGCGCTGGCGTCCTTATCGCCGAGCAGCCAGTACAGCTGAGCCTGTCGCGACCGCATCCGGATGACATCCTCGATGGCACCGACCTCGGTGACGACCGCGATCGCCTGTTCGTAATGCTCGCACGCATCGGCGAACTCGCCGCGCGTGGCGATTCGGTCCGCCAGCTCGGTCAGGGCGAACGAAATCCCCCACCGCTCGCCGAGTGCCCGGAACTCGGCGAGCGCCATCTCGAGATACACGTCCGCGTCTCGCCCGCCCTGGCCGAGGATGATCCGCATCTTGCCGAGGTGCAGTCGGGCCAGTGCGCGTACCCACGGGTCCTCGTTGTCCAGCAACGGCTCGAATGCGGGCAGGAATGCGTCCGGTGCCTGCAGCATGCGTTCCAGCGGGGCGACCAGCTCCAGCAGCGGATTGCGGCGCTGACTGCGCTGGGTGAACAGGTATGCCTTATGGATCCACTCCTCCGCCTGGTACTGGTCACCCGGACCGGAGGTCATGAACATCACGACAAGCGCGTACACCATGGCCCGGATCTCGTCGATCACCTCGCCGGGCATTTTCGCGGCGGCGATGATCAGCTCGATGCCTTCGGCCTTGTGTCCGCTGAGCCACCAGTAGTATCCGGCGGCTGCCGCGAGCCGCATCGCCGCGTGCGCCTCGCCGGCCGCGAGCGCATCGCGCATCGCAGAACCGATGTTGTCGTGCTCGACCCCGAGCGTGGCGAGCCATTCCAGTTGCTCGGCGCGGCGAAGATGCGGCTCCGCGGCCTCGATGAGTTCGGTGAAGTAGGCGAGATGCGCATGGCGCGCCAGGTCCGATTCCCCCGCCTCCGCGAGCCGGTGCCCGGCATACTCCTTGATCGTGCTGAGCATCCGGTAGCGCGGTGCGGCGTTGCCCGCCGTGAGCAGCAGCGACTTCTCGGCCAGCGCGGTGAGCAGCTCGAGCACCTGCTCCTGCTCGACCCCGGCGCCGGCGCAGACCCGCTCGGCCGCCTCCAGGCTCGCCCCGCCCGAGAACACCGACAGCCTCCGCAACACCATCCGTTCGGCGTCGGTGAGCAGCTCCCAGCTCCAGTCGACCACCGCGCGCAGCGACTTGTGCCGCGGCAACGCGGTACGGCTACCGCCGGTCAGCAGGCGGAACCTGTCGTCGAGCCGGTGGGCGAGCTGATCGATGGACATCGTGCGCAGGCTGGCCGCGGCCAGTTCGATCGCCAGCGGCATCCCGTCCAGCGCCCGGCAGACGCGCACCATCGTCGACAACGTGCGAGCGTCGACCGCGAGATCCTTGCGCACCGCGCCCGCCCGGTCCCGCAGCAACTGGACGGCCGGCGAGGACTCCATCTCGGTGCGGCTGGGATACGCATCCGGTAGTGCCAGCGGCTCGACCAGCCACAGCGCCTCACCGGTGATACTGAGCGGTTCCCTGCTCGTCGCCAGGATCCGCAGCCGCCGGCACTCCCCGAGCACCCGACCGGCGAACACCGCCGCCGACTCGATCACGTGCTCACAGTTGTCCAGAATCAGCAGCGCCTCCCGCTCGCGGACCGCGGCGATGAGCCGGTCCATCAGCTCCGCGTTCGGTGCCCCGCCGAGCAGCGCATCCCGGAGCCCGAGCCCGTCGAGCGCCGACTGCGCCACGTCACCGTCCGCGCCGATGGCTGCGAGCTCCACCAGCCAGGCGCCGTCCGGCAGGTCGCCGAGCAGGGTGCGCGCGGTTTCCGTGGCCAGCCTGGTCTTCCCCGAGCCGCCCGGCCCGACCAGGGTGGTCAGCCGATGCTCGGCGATGAGTTCGCGGACCACGGCGACATCAGCGTCCCTGCCGACGAAGCTGGTTAGCTCGCCGCGCAAGTTGGTCTTCCGGTTTTCCTCCCGCCGTCCCAGCTCGCCCCGCAGCAGCGCGACGTGCAATGCGGACAGCTCCGGTGAGGGGTCGACGCCCAGCGCGTCGGCCAGGGCTTCTCGCGTGCGCTGGTACACGAGCAGTGCCTCGGTGTCGCGGCCGGCCGCAACGAGAGCACGCATCAGCGCAGCGACAAGCCGTTCTCGTACCGGATGCGCGGCCACCAAGTCGGTCAGCTCCGCGACCAGCCCGTCGCCGTGGCCGAGGCTGACCTCCGCATCGAACCGATCCTCCATGGCAGTCAGGCGTAGCCCCTCGAGCCGGGTGACCGCCGCGTCAAACGCTGCACTATCCTGCAGGCCGACGCCCTGCATGGCCGCACCACGCCACAATGCGAGGGCCTCGCGCAGCAGCCGTACCCGCCGCGGATACTCGTCATTGCGGGCCTGGCCGACGAGGCGTTCGAACCGCACCGCGTCGACAGCGTCGGGTTCCACCGTCAGCCGGTAGCCGTCCGGCTGCCCCTCGACCAGCCCTTCCGGCAGCGCCTTCCGCAGCCGGGAAACCAAGCGCTGCAAGGCATTCGCCGCGCCGGAGGGCGGGCGCTCACCCCAAATCCAGTCGACGAGCGTCGCCTTCGGGACTACGTGACCTGGTTCGAGCGCGAGGGCGATCAACAGCCCGCGCAACCGGGCGCCCGGCACGTCGGCGAGGACGCCGTCGTCCGTGCGAACCTCGAATGAGCCAAGCATCCCGATCTGCACCTAGCTGATTTTGCCATGGGCGATTGGCAGGCCTCCGACTGGTGACGCGGCGCAAAAAGTTGTCGAGGTAATGGCCCCTGGGCTGGTGACCACGCCTGGCAGGGCGCCCGGGCGCCGGTCAGGATGCGGCTGAGGCGGGCAGCGCCAGGTCGGCGGGCTCCAGGCCGGCCAGCGGCGCGCGGCCGCTGATCAGGTCGGCTGCCCGCTCGGCGATGGCGATCGTCGGCGCGTTGGTATTGCCCCTGGGCACCACCGGCATCACCGACGCGTCAACGACCCGCAGCCCGTCGACCCCGCGGACGCGGAGCTCGGTATCGACGACGCTGGTGAGCCGGCTCGCCGCGAGCCGCGAGTCGCCCCCCATCGCGCAGGTGCCGACCGGATGGTAGATCGTGCTGATGTCGCGCCGGACGAACTCGCGGAGCCCGGCCTCGGTGCTGACGTCCGGCCCGGGCGCCAGCTCCGACTTGCAGATCTTCGCCATCGCCGGGGCCGCGGCGATCTGCCGCGCCATCGCAATCCCCGCGATCAGCGGCTCGATGTCGGCGCCGTCGGAAAGGTACGCAGGGTCGATGGCCGGCTTGTGCCTCGGGTCGGCGCTGCGGAGCCGGATCCGGCCGCGGCTGCCGACGGCCACCAGGGTGATCAGCAGGGACAGCGCGCGGATCGACGGATCGGCCAGGCCGAAGTTCTGGTACGGCGTCGGGAGCACGTGCCATTGCAGGTCCGGCGCCGGCAGCGACGGGTCCGTCCGGCTGAATCCGCCGGCCTCCGCGACATTCGTGGTCAGCGGGCCGGAATGCATCATCCGCCAGCGGGCCAGGTTCCTCGGGCCCGCCTTCTCCCACAGCCCGGTCGTTTTCGGGGTGTGCCACATCGCCGTCACGATGGGGTGATCGGACAGGTTGGCGCCCACGCCCGGGCTGTCGGCGATCACGCCGATGCCGTGGGAGGCCAGGTGGTCGGCCGGCCCGACGCCGGACAGCATGAGCAGCTGCGGGCTGCCGATCGCGCCCGCGCAGAGAATGACCTCGCTTTCCGCCCTGGCCATCTCCTCGGCGCCGCGCAGCAGGTACCGCACGCCGACCGCGCGGCCCGCCTCGATCGCCACCCCGGTGACCAGCGCGTCGGTCTGCACCGTGAGGTTGGGCCGCCCGGCGGCCGGATGCAGGAACGCGTCGGCGGCCGACCAGCGGCGGCCAGCCCGCTGGGTGAGCTGGTAGAACCCGGCACCATCCTGGCGTGCCCCGTTAAAGTCGTCGTTGATCTCCATGCCCCACTGCCTGGCTGCGTCAACAAACGCCGCCGTCAGCGGGGACTTGTATTTCGGGTCCTGCACCGACAACGGGCCGTCAGCGCCGTGATAAGCGGACGCGCCGCGTGAGTTGCCCTCCGAGCGGAGGAAGTACGGCATCAGGTCGGCGTAGCCCCAGCCGTCGCAGCCGTAATCGTCACGCCAGGTGTCGTAGTCGTGCCGGCTGCCCCGGATGTAGATCATCGCGTTGATGGAGGATGAGCCGCCCAGGGTCCGGCCGCGGGGCCAGTAGATGGCCCGGCCGCCCGCGCGCTCCTGCGGCACTGTCAGGTAGTCCCAGTCGTACGTGCTCTTGAACAGCAGGTTCAGCGCGGCGGGGATATGTATCTCGTCGGCGTCATCCGGCGGCCCGGCTTCCAGCAGCAGCACGCGGGTCGACGGGTTCTCGGTAAGGCGCGCCGCGAGGACGCAGCCGGCACTGCCGGCGCCAACGATGACATAGTCGTACACGCGGCCTCCCGAACGCTGTTCGGACGTCGAGAGGTTACCGCACTCACCGGCCGCAGGCAGGAAGCTTGCGCGTGATCATGAGAGGTATTCGGCTGCCGCGGGCCGCTGGGCAGGACTCAGCTGAACGGGCAAGATTCCGGCCGCCGGACATCGACGGCGAGTGCCCGCGGGTGCCATCAAGGATCCCCGGGGGGGTCCCCGCCGCCCTAGCCGGCGGCGGGGAGTCCCGGTGCCGCCCTGGCGGGCGGCGGATGTGGCCCGCGCGGTCCCGGCCGACGGCGCACGATAGCGCACTCCCGGCGCGGGACCGCGCGCCCCCTCAACTTGCCGGGCCGCTCCCGGAACCAGGCGGGCCCCCGAGAACCACCTGTGCGCCCCGATCAGAGCGGCCCGCAGGCCGGCTTTCACCGGCCTGCCCCAGGCCCTATTTCGGCCTGGTCAGAGCTATCAGCCTGATGTCCGAAACCTCAGCAAAACAGCGGTCCGGACCTCCTCGTCACTGATCACTCTTCGTACTCATACAATCCCACATCGTCGTTAAAAAGTGAATACCCCAGGTCAGGAGAGTATGTGATGTGTGCCAGCTGAGGCACGCCAACGCGCATACGGGGTCATAGTGGAGACCGGCTAGGCTTATTTAGGCGCTATTACCAGTACAGGTAACGTGTCTCTGAAGTCCGGTTCGGCGCGCGCTACGGTGGAGCCATGGCACCTGACCGAAGCGAAACCCCGGTGGTCCTGTCCCGCATCTACACCCGTACCGGCGACGACGGGACCACCGGACTCGGCGATGCGAGCCGCGCCGCGAAGACCGACCCGCGGCTGGCGGCCTATGCCGACGTCGACGAGGCCAACTCGGCGATCGGGGTGGCCGTCACGCTGGGCGGGCTTCCTGATGCCATCACCACGCTGCTGATCCGCATCCAGAACGAGCTTTTCGATGTCGGTGCCGACCTGTGCACGCCGGTGACGGAGAATCCCGCCTACCCGCCGCTGCGGATCAGCGACAGCTACGTGACCGCGCTGGAGCAGGCGTGTGACGCCCACAACGAGGGCCTGCCGGTGCTGCGCAGCTTCGTGCTGCCGGGCGGCACGGCCGGCGCGGCGCTGCTGCACGCGGCCCGCACGATCGTGCGGCGGGCCGAGCGGAGCACCTGGGCGGCCATCGACGCGCACGGCGACTCGGTGCACCCGCTGCCCGCCCGGTATCTCAACCGGCTTTCCGACCTGCTTTTCATCCTGGCCCGCCGCGCCAACGAGCCGGCCGGCGACCTGCTCTGGAAGCCGGGCGGGGAGCGCTAGCGGCGCCGCGGCCGGCCTGGCCAGCGCGGGGGCGTTGCCGCGGGCCCGGCCTGGCTAGCGCGGGCTGTTGCCGCGTCCCGGCGGGGCCGATTCCAGCCAGGAGAGAAAGCCGGTCAGCGCTGCCTCGCTCATGGCCAGTTCCACCGGCGCCGGGTACTCCCCCGCGCTGCACTCGACGACCACCATGCCCTGGCCCAGGCTGGCCGACTCCCAGGCGTCAGCGGGCCGCCGGGAGGTGACCTGCAGAGCATGCCGGGCGAAGACCGCGCGCGGTCTCAGCAGCACACCGAAGGCGTCGTACCAGCGCAGCTCGGCGGGCTGGTACGACGCCAGGCCCAGCCGCCAGCCCTGCTCGGGACCGCGGCGCAGGCCGCACTCGACGGTCCCGCCGCCGCGCTCCAGCAGGGCCCGGCGGATCGCGATGCCCGTTGCCGCGAGCACGGCGAGGGCGAGCAGGGCGGCAAGCAGCCAGACTGCGCCGATCTCCAGCGCTGCTGCCACCCAACCCCCCGAGCCCGGCCTCGTCAGGCCCGGTCGCCAGCGGCCCTGAGCAGCGCTCGGAAGTATCGGACGTCCGCGGTCTCCTCGCCGCCCGGCCCGGCCGCCTCGACGGCGGCGTCGAGGGACGCCTGCGCCCCGGCCCGGTCTACCTCGGTGCCGAGCTGCGCCTGGCGGGCCAGCACTGATACCCGGTCATCCGCGACGGACAGGAAGCCGCCGCCGATCGCCACGGCCAGCTCGCCGTCGGCGCCCTGGCCGTCCTCGGGCAGGATCCGCACGACGCTGCCCTCGGCCAGGATGCCGAGCACGGGCGTGTGGCCAGTCAGCACGCCGATGTCCCCGTCCAGCGTCTTGGCGATGACCCGCTGGGCGTCACCCGTCCAGATCTCGCCCTCGGGTACGACCAGCGCCACCTGCAGCGTCACGGTGCTACCTCGCCCGGCTCCGTCATGACGCCAACCTCGCCCGGCTCCGTCATGCCGCCAGCGCTGCCCGGCCGCGTCATGACCGCTCCAGCTCCTTGGCCTTCTTCTCCACGTCCTCGATGCCGCCGCACATGAAGAATGCCTGCTCGGGGATGTTGTCGTACTTGCCCTCGGTGATGGCCTTGAACGAGGAGATCGTCTCGTCCAGCGGGACCGACACGCCTGGCTGCCCGGTGAACTGCTCGGCGACGAACATCGGGTGGGACAGAAAGCGCTCGATCCGCCGCGCGCGCTGGACGGTGACCTTGTCTTCCTCGGACAGCTCGTCGATGCCGAGGATGGCGATGATGTCCTGCAGTTCCTTGTAGCGCTGCAGGATCCGCTGTACCTCGCGAGCGACGTCGTAGTGCTCCTGGCCGACATACTTCACGTCCAGGATCCGCGACGTCGAGTCGAGCGGGTCCACCGCCGGGAAGATGCCCTTCTGGGTGATCTCACGGGACAGCACCGTGGTGGCATCGAGGTGCGCGAACACGGTGTGCGGCGCCGGGTCGGTGATGTCGTCGGCAGGCACGTAAATCGCCTGCATCGAGGTAATCGAGTGACCGCGGGTCGAGGTGATCCGCTCCTGCAACTGGCCCATCTCATCGGCCAGCGTCGGCTGGTAGCCCACCGCCGACGGCATGCGCCCGAGCAACGTGGACACCTCGGAACCGGCCTGAGTGAACCGGAAGATGTTGTCGATGAACAGCAGCACGTCCTGGCCCTGCACGTCGCGAAAGTACTCAGCCATCGTCAGCGCGGCCAGGCCAACCCGGAGCCTGGTACCCGGCGGCTCGTCCATCTGGCCGAAGACCAGCGCGGTGTCATTGATGACACCGGAGTCCGTCATCTCGATGAACATGTCATTGCCCTCGCGAGTGCGCTCCCCCACTCCGGCGAAGACCGAGACGCCAGATCCCTTGGCGATCCGGGTGATCATTTCCAGGATGAGCACGGTCTTGCCCACGCCGGCGCCGCCGAACATCCCGATCTTCCCGCCCTTGACATACGGGGTAAGCAGGTCGAGGACCTTGATGCCGGTCTCCAGGATCTCGGTCCTGGCCTCCAGCTGGTCGAAAGGCGGCGGGTCCCGGTGGATTCCCCACCGCTCGGTGATCTTCAGCGACGCGGTGGGCACGTCGAGCGTCTCGCCGAGGACGTTGAAGACATGGCCCTTGGTGACGTCACCGACGGGCACCGAGATCGCGCCGCCCGTGTCGGTCACCTCCGCGCCGCGTACCAGGCCGTCGGTCTGCTGCATGGAGATGGTGCGGACCACGTTGTCGCCGATGTCCTGCGCGACCTCCAGGGTCAGCGTCTTGGTCTCTTCGCCCAGCGTCACGTCCACGTGCAGGGCGTTGTAGATATCAGGGATCTCCGCAGCGGGAAACTCCACGTCAACGACGGGGCCGATGACCTGCACGACGCGGCCGGTGCCAGCGCTGGCGGCTTCCCCGTCCCCGGCGGTGGCCTGGTCGCCCTTGACGGCGTCCGCCACGCCCTTGACGGCGGCCTCCGCATCCTTGACGGCGGCCGCCACGTCCTCGGCGGCGGCCTTGTCGTCCTTGACGGCGGCCTTTACGTCCTTGACGGCGGCCTCCATGTCCTTGACGGCGGCCTTCACGTCCTTGTCATCCTTGGCGGCGGCCTTGTCATCCTTGGCGGGCTTCTCAGCGCTCATATTGATGCTCACTTACTCCCTGCGATCGTCTCGGCCAGCGCGTTGGCGCCCCCGACGATCTCGCTGATTTCCTGGGTGATCTCTGCCTGGCGTGCCTTGTTAGCCTCACGGGTGAGCGCATCTAGCAGGTCGTTCGCGTTGTCGGTGGCGGACTTCATGGCCTTGCGCCGGGCGGCGATCTCCGCCGCGGCCGAGTCGAGCAGGGCGTGGAAGACCCTGCTCTCCACATACCAGGGCAAGAGCGCGTTGAGAACGGCTTCGGGCGATGGCTCGAATTCGTATACGGGCACCGGGCCGGAGGGCGGCTCCTCCGTCGTCTCCTCGATCTGCAGCGGCAGCAGCCGGCGGATGACCGGGCGCTGCGTGAGCATCGACACGAGCTCCGTGTACACGATGTAGATTTCGTCGACCCCGCCCTCGGCCGCGGGCTTGCCGAACGCGTCGATCAGCACCGAGGTGATCTCGCTGGCATTCGCGTGCACGGGCGTGTCGGAGAACCCGTTCCACTCCCCGGCCATCTCGCGGCCGCGGAACCGGTGCCAGCCGATGCCCTTGCGGCCGGACACGAACGGCACCGCCTCCAGGCCGCGTTCCTCGAGCAGCGCGCGCAGTCCCTGCGCCTCGCGCAGCACGCCGGTGTTGTAGCCACCGCAGAAGCCGCGGTCGCTGGTCAGGATAAGCACGGCCGCGCGGGCCGGGTTCTCCTGCTCGGTGGTGAGCGGATGACGGACCTGCGAGGACCGGCTGACGACGGCCTCAACCGCCCGGGTGATCTCCCGTGCGTACGGCGCGGCAGCCTGCACCCGCTGCTGCGCCTTGAGGATCCGGGACGAGGCGATCAGCTCCTGGGCACGCGTGATCTTGGCGGTGGACTGGACCGCCCGGATACGTTGCCTGACCGCGCGAAGCTGGGCTCCCATGTGTGACCTCCCGCCCTACTTCTTCTCGCCGGCCTTGTTATCGCCGGCCTTGCTCTCGCCCGCCTTGTTCTCGCCCGCCTTGCTCTCGCCGGCCTTGTTATCGCCGGCCTTGTTCTCATCAGGCGGGGTCACGTACTTCTTGACCTTCTCCTGGCTGACTTCCGTCTCATCCACCGGCTCCGCTGGCTCGTCCTTGACGAGCATCTCACCGCCCCTGATCTCGAAGCCGCGCCGGAAATGCTCCACGGCGTCCTTCAGCGAAGTGACGGTATCGTCGGACAGCTCGCCGGTCTCCCTGATCGCGTCGAGGATCCCTGCCTGGTCCCGGCGAAGGTAGTCGAGGAACTCCTCCTCGAACCGGCGGACGTCCTCCAGCGGCACGTCGTCCAGGTAGCCGTTGCTGCCCGCCCAGATCGAGACCACCTGGTCCTCGACCGGGAACGGGTCGTACTGCGGCTGCTTGAGCAGCTCGACCAGCCGCGAGCCGCGGTCCAGCTGGG
>Ga0182018_10004983_pt1 | contig 10898 bp, 8 predicted proteins | sample 812P2MmetaG_FD_120490 | JGI IMG/M metagenome (GOLD analysis project Ga0182018, IMG submission 120490) | Permafrost microbial communities from Stordalen Mire, Sweden - 812P2M metaG | ecosystem: Environmental > Terrestrial > Soil > Wetlands > Permafrost | place: Sweden: Stordalen | collected... | reverse complement strand
CTCTTCGGAACTTTTTATGCTGAGCGCGACGAGGTCGTGCGCATCGGACTGGACGATGGTTATTACAATAAGCATCCCTATCCAGCGGAGATGCTTTGGGGCCTACGATCTTCCGTTCAAAGACTTTTCCGATCCGCCTCGAATCGTGGTGAATAACGCGCTATGCAGTTTGATACGGACCGTGTAGGCTGATTTTACTGCGGCTACAATTCGTGCCGTTGGCTAGAATGCCGGAGAATTCGTCCGAATGACGCTCACATAACGTGGGTGTCAACTCTTGCCGTGAAGTCTAATGCGGGTCGCTATTGACAACGAGAGAAGAAGCCGCAATGCCCGCCGCAACTGGTTTGCCGAGGCCTAGGATTACGAAATGGGTGCTCTGCTTCCCGATCGTCTTCTTTGTTACGTATTTAACCTTCACAGTTCTGTTTTTTGCTCTGGGTCCATTTGACTATCCGGTGAGCAACCCTGTTTCGCTTTACTTGTTTCTTGGATTGGCACATTTGGCGCTCATCGCCGGTTATTGGAGAGTGATCTTCCGTAGACCACAAGGTTATTCAGGAACATGGAAGGCGCAGCAATTGGTGTTTTGGAGCGCTACGGTTACTCTTTTATTGCTGCTGCCCACTAGCAAGATTCGCACTGGCGCTTTTTTCCCCGATATCGTTTATGGCATTCGTAACCCCGGGGAAGCCTACGCCCTCGCAAATTCCCTTGCGGAAGCGAGCAGCCTTCCGCTGATAGAATACGTGCGAATTGTCTTGGGGCCCCTGCTTGGATTTCTCCTCCCACTTACGATCTTTTACTGGGAGCGTCTTGACAAACAGGCCAGAGTTCTTGGGATTGCGGGACTTTTGGGCAACGTCGCCTTATTCCTTGCGATGGGCACGAATAAGGCGATTGCCGACACAGTGCTTTTGCTCCCTTGGATGGTATTCGCCGGCTACAGAGCAGGCAAGATCGCTTTAGGCTCGCGGCGCATCGTGATCCTTTCTCTCTGCGCTGCACTGGCCCTTGTTTCGTTTCTGGCGTTTTTTGGCACAGGTATGCTTGAACGCGCGGGTTCGCCGATTGCGTCTGGATTTTTCCCGGCAACCGGATCGACTGCAGATAGGGACAATTTTCTAGTTCGCCATTTGGGGGAAACTCCGACTGCGGTGGTCATGGGATTGGACATCTATCTCACGTCGGGTTACTACGCGCTTAGTCTTTCGATGCGGGAACCGTTCGTGCCAATGTTTGGCATCGGCAATTCAACATTCCTCTACCGTCAAGCCGCCAGAGTTACGGGAGACGAAAATATTGTCAAAAACCCCTACCCTGTCCGAATCGAAAAGTATGGATGGGACTCCGAAGGACTGTGGGCCACTATCTATCCCTGGATTGCATCGGACGTTTCTTTTCCTGGAACCATTCTAGTCATTTATTGCATCGGCCGATTTTTTGCTCTTTCGTGGATCGATACGCTCGCCGCGAAAAACCCTTTTGCGATCGTGATGTTTTCCCAATTTCTAATTATGCTGTTTTATTTCCCGGCCAATAACCAGCTTCTGCAGTCGGGCGAGGGGTTTACGGCCTTCTGGGTTACATTGATCCTCTGGTGGCGCACTCGTTGTCAACGTGGTCCAGTGAGCACGCAAGTTCTTGGTGCCACGACTTCGGCTTAGCTGAGGGTAGCGCGGTGGCCCAGGCACCAGAAAGTGGTTGACGCTCTTTGGAGATTCCGAACCAATCTCACGCCGGCATTGCCGTGGCATTTGTCGGTTCAGTTGTACCGGACGAGCCGCGATTTCAGACTGCCGCATTCTCGCAGGCAGGCCAGATGTACCAACACGAATTGATTGTCGGCTTGAAGAATGCCGGCTTGCCGGTTTCCGCAATTATCTCGGTGGTTCCCGTTCCTTCTCGCCGGCATCCCCAAGCGGGGCGATTGTGGGTGGGCTCCGAAAGGGCCACACTGCCGGGGGGACCGCCGATAGATTTAATTCCCTTTATTAATGTCACTCCCCTAAAACAAATTGCCATTGGGGTGGGGACAATTCTCGAGTTACTGCGGTGGGGTTGGAAAAACAGGCACGAACATTCTCGAATCGTCTATTGCTACAACCTCTCGGTTCCTCCAGGGCTCTTCACCCTTATCGGCTCCAGGCTTATCCGAGCGAAAAAAGTAGTTCTGCTTTGCGACATCGACGTTCCCGGAGAGACGGCGCCGAATTCCCTGTACCATCGGCTCGATTATTGGTTGCAACGACGACTAATCCCTCGCTTCGATGGTCATGTAGTCGCGTCCGACGCCATCGCACATGATTTCCTGCCTGGGAAACCGTATCTGCGACTGGAAGGCGGTCTCCGGAAGGAGATATTTGAGCAGACGGGCAAGAGGACGGCGTCGTGGGATGATCGAAACGACGTCTTTGTAATCGCTTCGGCTGGGCGCCTTGACGAAACAAATGGTATTCCCCAACTCCTTGAGGCCTTTTCCTTGCTTTCGGGTGGAAAGTTCCAGTTGCGAATCGCCGGGTGGGGTCCCCTCGAAGAACAGGTCCGTGCCGCATCCTCCAGGGATGCGCGAATCAAATTCCTCGGTTTGCTTCCATTCGCGGAAGTTCTTGAAATGTACGATTCCTCCGACCTACTTATCAATTTAAGGGTGACACAAATACGCAATACAAAATATTTCTTTCCGTCCAAAATGATGGAGTATTTGGCGTCCGGTGTTCCAGTGATTTCGACATGCACCGGGCACGTCGAGGAAGAGTTCGGAAGCTTTACCTATCTCTTGAGAGAAGAAACACCGGAGGCTCTGTACAAGTTGATTCGGTACGTGAGCGAACTCGACCCGCAAGAGAGGCGTGAGAGTGGGCGCATGGCGCGAGCTTACATGGCCACCCACAAAACGTGGGAAGCGCAGACCCAGAAGCTGGCGGCGTTCTTCCGCAGTATCGTCAGACCCTCTTGCTAATGCGCCCGAAAATATTCATCGTGGCGGATTGGTATGTCCCCGGCTACAAAGCAGGCGGCCTTATAACGGCTCTTTCCAATCTGGCCGATTTTATCGGTGGCGCGTTCACTCTTTTTATATTCACACGCGACCGCGATTTGACTGATAAAAGCCCGTATGCGGATGTTCCCCGAATGAATTGGGAGTCGGTTGGAAAGGCTCGCGTCCTATACACATCCGACCTATCGCTTCGTCACGTCCGCAAGCGGATCTTTGAGGTCATGCCCGATATTATTTATCTGAACAGTTTCTTCTCAACCCTAACAATCAAGACGCTGTTCCTGCGAAAACTCGGCTTGTTACCCGATTGCGCTTTTGTCGTGGCGCCGCGCGGAGAGTTGTCGCCCGGGGCGCTCGAAATAAAGTCACTGAAAAAAACCGTTTATCGAGACTGCGCCCTGCGGACCGGGCTTTACAGTGATGTGGTCTGGCACGCTTCGTCGGCACTCGAGGGAGAGCACATTTCTACCGCTCTACGTTCTCAGCGCGGTAAGCCTCAACTGATCCATATTGCTTCGGACCTGCCGAGTCTCGATTGGCTGCGAGCCACGGGGAGGCCGTCAAAGGGTCCCAAGTCCGCGGGCGCTCGATTCCTCTTTTTATCCCGTATATCGCCTATGAAAAATCTGTTGTTCGCCATCGAAATGCTTCGCGATCTCAAAGGCCACGTGGAATTAGACATCTTTGGCCCCATTGACGACCAAGAATATTGGAAGGATTGTCAGAAACAATTCGGGTCGCTGCCAACTAACATCGTCGTTCGTTACCGAGGGATGGTTCCGCGCCAACTTGTTTCAACGGTCGCATTAGACTATGATTTTTTCTTGCTGCCGACGCTGGGTGAGAATTTCGGTTACGTCATTCTAGAGGCAATGGCTGCCGGGTGCCCCGTCATTGTGAGCGACCAGACTCCCTGGAGACACTTGGCTGAACAAAAGGTTGGGTGGGCCTTGCCGCTCGACGAGATCCGTTTGTGGCGTAGTGTACTGCAACAGTGCGTGGATATGGAACCGGAAGCCTACGCGACGTTGTCCTTGCGAGCGAGAGCGTTTGTTGAAGAGTGGGCAACTGCGACTAACCGCGGCGACGAAACAGTTCAACTCTTCCGCCGGGCTCTTGAAAGAAAAAGTCAGGGCAATCATCCAAGTTCGTTGGGAGAGTCGCGCGGGTAGCGAATTAGGCTCGCAAGATCAAATAGTAAACCCAGAAAGGAATTACCATTAATCGTGGCGCGTGAGTCAAAATGCAGATCCTGATCCTGGGCGGCGCTGGAATGCTGGGACACAAGCTTTTCCAGCATCTGCGACACCGACATCCAGAAACGTACTGTACGATTCGGGGCTCAATGAACGACGAGCCTCTCCGGAACGTGGATCTGTTCCGCGCGGGCGGTGTGGTGGAATATATTGACGCATCTGACTTTCCGGCACTTCAACGATTCCTCCTGCAGAACACCCCCGCGGTTCTCATTAATTGCGTGGGGATCATCAAGCAGAGAGACGCGGCAAAAAAACCCATCCCGAGTATTGAAATAAACGCGTTATTGCCTCATCGGCTGGCTGCTCTTTGCGATGGCTGGGGAGGAAGACTCATTCATTTCAGTACCGATTGTGTGTTCAGCGGCAGAGGTGGTAATTATCAAGAGGAAGACTTCTCCGACGCGGACGACTTATATGGGCGGACCAAGTTTTTAGGTGAAGTTACAACTGGCAGAGCGATAACTCTTCGCACATCAATTATTGGCCGGGAGCTGACACATGGAGAATCTCTGCTAGAGTGGCTTCTCAAACAAAACCACAAGCGGATTAGCGGATATACGCGGGCAATGTTTTCAGGCGTTACCACGAATTATATGGCCAAGGTAGTGGAATCCTTGATTGAAGACCATCCTAATCTCGCCGGCTTGTACCAAGTCACAAGCCAGACGATTTCGAAGTTTGACCTGCTCTGTCTGCTTCGCCAAGCATACTCCCTGGACATTGAAATCTCACCGGACCCCGATTTCTTTTGCGATCGAAGCATGAAAGGAGACAAGTTCGCAAAAGCTACCGGCTGCTTCTGCCCCTCCTGGCCGCAACTGGTAGCGGAACTTGCAAATGATGACACTCCCTACGAGAGATGGAAATAATTCTCAGGCAATCCGTTTTGACGGAAAACGCGTCCTGATCACGGGCGGGACCGGCTCGCTCGGGAAGACACTGGTGCGCAGATTCTTGGACGGCAGCGAGGGCAATCCTGCCAAGATTATTGTCCTTTCTCGTGATGAGGCAAAACAGCACTCAATGCGCATGGAATACCAGCACAAAGCTGCCGCGACCGATGAAATTATCTATCGTAACTTTCAAGAAAAATTGGAGTTCCGAATCGGCGATGTCCGTGACTTTCATTCTGTCACTCAGGCCCTCCGAGATGTCGACATTGTTTTCAATGCCGCTGCCCTGAAACAGGTACCAACCTGCGAATATTTCCCATATGAAGCGGTTCGTACGAACATCGAGGGCCCTGAAAATATAATTCGGGCCATTCAGGAATACTCCCTGAGGATCGAAACGGTGGTCGGTATCTCCACCGATAAAGCATGTAAACCGGTGAATGCGATGGGAATGACCAAGGCGCTACAAGAGCGCGTGTTTATCCAAGCAAACATACGTTGCCCTAATACCCGCTTTGTGTGCGTGCGGTATGGCAATGTCCTGGCGTCGAGGGGTTCCGTGATTCCTTTGTTTCACGACCAAATCCGCAACGGCGGACCCGTAACCATTACCACGGCGGATATGACGCGCTTTCTGTTGAGTCTCAACGACGCAGTAGACGTGATTTTTGCAGCCGTCCAGGGCGGTTCGCCGGGTGAAACGTACATTCCTCGAGTTCCCTCCGCACAAGTCACCCACATTGCCACCGCTTTGGTCGGGCGCCGGCCTATCAAAATGAAAATTGTCGGTATCCGTCCCGGCGAAAAAGTTCATGAAATTTTAGTCAGCGACGAGGAGGCCTTTCGCACCGTCGAGCGCGGTGATTATTATGTCATTTTGCCCATGCTCCCCGAACTGCGCAATAAAGAAGCCGGCTCGCAATATCTCACGAAGGAATATAGTTCCCTCGACAACGTTATGAGCCTTGAAGACACGACCCGGCTGCTTCGGAGCCAAAGCTTGATGCCAGAAGACGTTTCCGATGAATCGGAAGAGGTCCTCCGTTGAAAGTAATGACCATTCTCGGCACCAGGCCTGAGATCATCCGGCTCAGCTTGATTATCAAGCTCCTTGATCGACACGCCGACCACATCCTCGTGGATACGGGTCAAAATTACGATGATCGTCTAAGCGGACTATTTTTTCGTGAATTGCACGTACGTCAACCCGACGTTTCTCTCGGCGTGCGGAGCTCCAGCTTCGGCGAGCTGGTCGGACAAATTCTATCCGGCGTGGAGCTGCTCCTGAAAGAGCATAAGCCTGACCGAGTCTTGATTCTAGGCGATACAAATAGCGGCTTGGCAGCCATCGTAGTGCGAAGATTTGGAATTCCGGTGTTCCACATGGAAGCGGGCAACCGCTGCTACGACTTCCGGGTTCCCGAAGAGAGCAACCGGCGCATTATTGACCACCTTAGTTCGATCTTGATGCCCTATACAAATCGAAGCCGTGAGAATCTCCTTCGCGAAGGCATCGCCGGAGAAAATATCTACGTAACAGGGAATCCGATTCACGAAGTCATTCAGAACTTCACGAAGGAAATCGAAGCCAGCGGGATTCTCACATCTCTGAACCTTAAGAGAGAGAGTTTCTTTCTTGTCACGATGCATCGCGCGGAGAATGTGGACATCAAGGAGCGGGTGCGCGGTGTGATTGACGCGCTCGTCTTGTTGCATAAACAATTCGGCTTTCCCGTCTTGTGTTCTTTACACCCGCGGACCCGCTCCAAGGCATCGCAGTTCGGCATAAGCCTCGCCCACCCCGGCCTTAGTTTTCTCGAGCCATTCGGATTTTTTGATTTTGTCCGCCTGGAGCAAAGCGCGTTTTGCATCCTTTCCGATAGCGGCACTGTGCAGGAAGAGGCCTGCATCCTGGGGGTCCCCAACGTGACGATTCGCGATGTAACGGAGAGACCCGAAACGATTGAGTGCGGATCGAACGTGCTCGCCGGCTGCGACACCCAGACAATCGTGAGGATGGTTAATTTGGTAACGAGCGAAAAGCGAAGCTGGCAAGCTCCGGCTGAATATCTTCTACACAACGTTTCTAGTACAGTCGCGCGAATCGTGCTCGGCCATCATCTCCAGGCTTCAGACGCATCGGCTGCTCTCAGCACCTCTAGTTTAATCGCTTCAACCTCCTGATTCTCGTCCCTGACTAAGGAAGAGGCTTTCGTGCGTCTTTTGATTTTGGTCGATTGTTACCTGCCAAGCCACAAATCTAGTGCGAAACTAGCTCACGATTTGGGTGTGGAGTTCCATCGCCAAGGTCACGAGGTCACGATCCTCGCTCCTTCAAATGGGATATCGCAGAATTTCGAGGTGTCCATGGAAAATGGGCTGCGCATAGTCCGCGTAAGGACACCTCGAATTAAAGGAGCGTCGAAGCTCCTCCGCGGCATCAATGAGGTTCGCCTTTCCTCGCTCGTGTTCAAAAGAGCCGGAACGTTCCTCAGAAAACACCCGTCGGACCTGATCGTATTTTACTCGCCAACTATTTTTTGGGGCAAATTGGTCGCGCGACTGAAGTCTCTTTGGCGCTGTCCGGCCTACCTGATCTTACGAGACATTTTCCCGCAGTGGGCGGTTGATGCAGGCGTACTCAGCCGGGGGCTAATCTATGAGTATTGCCGCAGAAAGGAAATTCAGCAATACGACCAAGCCGATGTGATTGCCGTCCAATCGCCCGGTGATGCGAAATATTTTGCGAATAATTTCGCCCATCAGAGATACCAGCTGGAAGTCCTTTACAATTGGACCGCTACAGATGAAAACAGCCTCCCCGAAACGCAATATCGGGCCAAGTTCGGGCTGCAGAACAAAGTCGTGTTCTTCTACGGAGGGAGCCTCGGAGTTGCTCAGGACGTTGATAACATCCTCCGACTAGCATCCAGTCTTGCGGACCATTCGGAAATCCACTTCCTGATCGTCGGGGACGGAGCGGAAGCGCCCCGCCTGAGGAAAATCATCGCCGACAATAATCATTGTAATATTCTCATGCTCCCGCCGGTCGAACAGCGCGAGTATCTGAAAATGGTCTCTGAATTCGACGTCGGACTGATCACGCTGGACCGGCGTCTTACTACTCATAACATCCCGGGAAAGCTGCTAGCTTATATGAATTGGGCCATGCCCATTTTGGGAAGCATTAATCCCGGAAACGACTTGTTTGAACTCATTGAAAAAGCCGCTGCTGGCTTTTGCGTTGAAAATGGGCAGGATGAAGCTTTTCGCATTGCCGCGCTCAAGCTGGCCCTGGACGTGCAACTGCGGGTACGAATGGGGAAAAACGCCCGTTCTTTGCTAGAGCGAACGTTTTCTGCGAGAGCAGCCGCGCAACAGATTCTAAAGGCTGCTCCGAGATTGTCCCGTAAATGAAACTATTGGAGGACGGAATCGGCCTGTTTGACTAGACCTCACTTTGCTCTACGTCATCTAGCAGTGTCGCTTTGCATCCAACACCTGGTGCATGATATTGATCGAGTGATGGCCAGATCGGTATTCAAGATAGAAATTGGTCTGCTCCTACTGTATGGTAGGTTACCGTGACTATCTACTACATCGTTACGTTTGTCTTAGCGACCCTCGCGTCTCTTGTTATCACTCCGGCCGTTCGCGACGTGGTAATCCGCGGTGGGTGGCTAGATAAACCCAGCGATGGCCGACATTCACACACCAAAGCCGTCCCCCGACTCGGTGGCGTCGCAATTTTCGCGGGCTTCACCCTCGCAGCCGTAGCTGCTTTCTCTGCCGCACAACTTTTGGACATCGCTCCCGGGGTTTCAATTCGTACACTTCTTGGCATTCTGCTGCCGGCTTGCCTGATTTTTGTCTTGGGCTTGTTGGACGACATTTACTCGCTCGGACCATACTTAAAATTTGGAGTACAAGCAGTCGCTGCCCTTTGGTTGTATTGGGGCGGCTTCGGAATTCATTTGCTGGCCTTCTATTCACGCCATGCAACGCTTGGCTTCTTCATGGCCCTTCCTCTTACGATATTCTGGGTCTTGCTGATTACAAATGCTTTTAACCTTATCGACGGGCTCGATGGCCTTTCGGCCGGCTCGGCGCTATTCTCGACTTTAATCATCTTTGCGGTCGCTCTTATCCGTCACACGCCGCTTGTGTCAATACTTTCCATAGTCCTAGCTGGAGTCATTTTCGGTTTCTTGCGCTATAACTTCCATCCTGCCAGCATCTTCCTCGGGGATTCGGGGAGCTTGTTCATTGGATTCCTGTTAAGCGCGCTAGCCTTGGCGAGTTCACAGAAGTCCACCACGGTTGTGGCTGTCGCTATCCCTGTTGTTGCCTTTGGTCTGCCTCTCCTGGATGTGTGTTTATCGGTTCTTCGACGCTATATGAACGGCAAGCCCCTCTTCATCGGCGACGAGGATCACGTCCATCATAAGCTGATAAAGCGAGGGTTTTCCCACGGACAGGCCGTTCTAGTTCTCTACGCCGTCGCCGCCGCATTTGGAATTTTGAGTTTGACGCTGCTGCATAGCGAGCTGATGATCGGTTTTGTCCTTCTTCTAGTCGGTCTTGGGGTATGGCTGGGAGTTCAGCAACTACGGTATGTCGAACTGTACGAGGTCGCTGCTTTTGCTCGTCTAATATGGCGACGAAAACGGATCACTGCTAATAATCTTCAGGTTCGGCGTGCAATGGAATCCTTTCCTAACCAGTCACTGGACTTTGCGGAACTTTGTCACATTCTTCAGTCAGCGTTGGCCTGCGCTGGCTTTTGTGGCGTCTCGATCTCGGTTCCACAGGTCGGCTGGATCGATGAGACGCTGCTTTTTCCGCTGCGGCGTATTAACGAGGGAGAGGCTTCTTATCTGTGGGCAAACCAGGACCTCCTGGCGACACAGTGGCAATTGAAGCTCGAATTAACATCTTCGTCGGGAGCTAGGTTGGGAGATCTAAATCTGTTCCGAGAGAGCGCTTCGGATCCGCTCCTGGTTGATATGAACCTTCTCGGCGACGAATTCCGAATCGCAATTTCGGTCGCCGTGGAACGTGCCCTTGGCCGGATCTCTGAGGGGCGCGAGGCTCAAGAGAAATCCCCAAGTATCCTAGCGAGGGCTGCAAGCGCAAACCAACAGGTTGGCAGTTAGGCGAGGCTTGCGGGCTGGCGGTATTTGCGAAGCGAGAGAAACAGAAAAGTAAGGTAGGAGAACCTTCATGTTTTGGCACATTCGCAGCTAACCGAGCTAGCGCGCTTCGTGGATGGGACTGACTACAAGCGCTGTGCGGATATTTTGGATCTAAATTCCTGGACGCGGATTCCACCGATTCAACAGAAGTGGAATGACGTAGGCAGCGCAGCAGAGGCCTATCATCCAGGCAACGCGGCCTTGGTAGCGGTTATGAACCCCTGACACCGAAGCGGTGACGAGTGCATTGGCGAATAAAAAAATCAGTGTCAAGATCAGAAGCCGGTTAGCAGGATCGGATCGAGAGTGTCTGCGGATTAACAGCACCAAGCCGGCACATAAGGAGCTCCAAAACACAGCCTCATAAAAGGGATACAGCCTCTGAGCGACCGAGCCGAGCCGACCGGACCATTGTTTCGTGAGCCGGTACTTCGGTAAGTCCCCTGGGTAGAACTGCTCGAAGACGTCCGCGGTATATCCACTCCGTATCGGATAATTTTCGTCATCGGGTTTGAATATGACCACTTCCCGAAGCGTCTGTTTGCCACAT
>Ga0182018_10004982_pt1 | contig 10898 bp, 13 predicted proteins | sample 812P2MmetaG_FD_120490 | JGI IMG/M metagenome (GOLD analysis project Ga0182018, IMG submission 120490) | Permafrost microbial communities from Stordalen Mire, Sweden - 812P2M metaG | ecosystem: Environmental > Terrestrial > Soil > Wetlands > Permafrost | place: Sweden: Stordalen | collected... | reverse complement strand
CTTGCCCAGACGCACATGCACACGATGGTATTTCCGCATGGCCCCAGGTTCAGACTGTTTCCAATCCCTGACAAGTGCCTACAGAGGTACATCATCATATGGTCTCGGTACTAGGGCAGTGCGTCATAACTACTAACGATTATTGAGAGGGTGCGTCCATCCTGTTGAGGAACGACGGTATACGCACGGCACTGCGGATTGAACTGAGCTCTGAGCAAAGAACTGCGCTCGAGCGTCTGGCGCGACAGCGCTCAGCGCCGGCGCGTGTGGTGGAGCGGGCGCGGATCGTGCTGCTGGCCGCCGAGGGTCTGGAAAACAAACAGATCGCGGGGCGGATGGGCGTTACGCCGGAGAAGGCGGCGCGGTGGCGGAAGCGCTTCCTGGCAGGCGGCATCGCCGCTCTGGAGAAGGACGCACCGCGGCCGGGCCGAACACGCACCGTCACCGAATCGCCGTCGGGTACATGCGGAACGCCACGGTCCAGATCGTGCAGCCGTTTACGCGCGATCACGGTCGTGCCGCCGATGCACTGCGTATGCCCCTGGGATCCGGGGGCGCGTACAGCAGCCCTTATCTCTCGGTCGCTGATCTGATGAGCCGCTGGCCGGCAAGTCAGAACCGTCGCGAAGTCGTGATGATCACCGACGGAATCGATCGCGCACACCGGCACTGGCACTGGCGCCGCGGGCTGCACCCCAACCCTGACGCAGATACCGCCAGCGCCGTCGCTCAGAAGTCCGGAACGATCATCCGCAGTCTCTACGCACCGGGAGTGGGTCCGTGGCGGCGCAACTACTGGGAGGCGTCAGCGGGCAGATGGACATGGCCCGGCTGTCGAACAAGACCGTAAGTCGTTCTATCTCGGTCTGCAGAGCCCGGTCAGCTTCGCGCCGTATCTCAACGATCTTCAAAAGGCGCTGGACAACCAGTACCTGCTGAGCTTCGCGGCTACACCGGGCAAGAAACCCGCGATGCAGCAGTTAAGCCTGAATACGGAGGTCGCGGGCGTGAGCCTTGCGGCACAGGACGCGGTGTGGGTCCCGGAAGCGAGGCAGTAATGCCGGGCAAAATCGATTCCGCGCCGAAGAAGCGTGGAGGGGCCGGAGTCGACTCGCAAAAGAGCGGCTGGAGTGCACGGGCATGGGTGGAGATTGCACTCATGATACTCGGGCTCGCACTCCTCGCCGCCTTCTGCGGAGCACAAATCGACAGCTACCTGAATTCGCGGGCCGCGCTGAAGGAGTTCTCGAAACAACGCTCGGCGGCGGTGTTCGATTCTGCGCAGGGAACGACGGCGCGAACGGAGCGCGCCATCTCGGGAGCGGTTGAGCCGAGTTTGGGCGGCGGATCACTCGAGACTTCAGATGAACACCGACAGGACAAGCAGTTTGTTAAGCCGGGGCCCCTGGCGGTGCTACGAATTCCGAAGATCCAGCTGGTTGTTCCAGTGATTACGGGGACCGATGCTGTCACTCTGAATCGCGGAGTGGGATGGATTGAAGGGACCGCCACGCCGGGACAAAGCGGAAACGTTGGCATAGCCGGGCATCGCGATAGTTTTTTTTTGCGGCCTTAAGGATCTGAAGACGAACCACAGGATCAATCTCGAGATGCCGCACGGCACCGCGAACTATGCCGTCGATCAGATCCAGATCGTGAAGCCGGAAGACGTGTCGGTTCTCGATCCAACCGCCGACCCGGTATTGACGCTGGTCACCTGTTATCCGTTTCGGTTTGTCGGCGGTCCTCCCAAGCGCTATGTCGTGACCGCACGACTTGTGGAGAGCAATCAGGACGGTCAGTCGTCCGCCGCCTTGTCCGGTTCGACACGCGCAAGCCGCTCATCGCAAATCCAATAAGAATCTTCAACCGATCTGATCGAGAGACATCGACATGGAACCGAACCCACTTTTGTTTCGTGATCTGACATACATCTTTCTGGCTGCGGTCGCGGGAGGAGTGCTGGCGTGGCGCCTTCGTCTGCCGCTCATTCTCGGCTTTGTGCTGGGAGGAATCGCGATCAGCCCGTTCACGCCTGGCCCCAGACTCTCCGATCCGCATGCTTTCGAAGTTTTCGCCGATGTCGGCGTTGTCTTCCTGATGTTCTCCATCGGGTATGAGTTCTCGTTAAAAGATCTCTTGCGCGTGAAGTGGGTCGCGCTGGTCGGCGCCCCCCTCGGCATTGCGGCCATCGTAGGCGTGGCTGCCGTATTGGGAAAGCTGGCCGGATGGAGTACAACCGAATCGCTGATCATCGGCGCGGGAATCTCGGTCGCGAGCACCATGGCGATGGCGCGCCTGCTCAGCGACTCGGGACGCTGACGAAGATCCACGGGCGGGTGATGATCGGCATCACTCTGGTCGAAGATCTCGCGGTGATTTGCATGACCGTGTTGATCCCCGCGCTGAGCTGGACGGGAGAGCACGGGTTATGGCAGGCTTTGTGGACGCTTGGCAAGGCTCTGCTGCTGCTGGTCCCGCTCAAACTGCTGGCGATCAAGGTGATCCCGCGGGCGCTGCGTCGCGTGAAACGCACTTGCAACCCGGAGCTATTCCTGCTGGTGGCATTGCCATCTGCCTGGGCACGGCGGAACTGGCGGAGCTTGCCGGATTCTCGGTTGCGTTAGGCGCCTTCCTGGCAGGACTGTCGATCAGCGGGCTGGATGATCTGCATGACACCCAAGCGCAGCTGATGCCACTGCGCGACGCTTTTGTTGCGCTCTTCTTCGTCTCGCTGGGCGCCCTGGTTGATCCACGCGTGATTTTCAGCAACCTGCCACTGCTGGCAACCATGCTGGCCATGGTCGTGGTGGTCAAGTTTGTCGTGTGGGGCAGCGTCGTATGGCTTTTCCGCTTCTCGATTAGCACAGCGATTGTGGTGGCGGCAGGGCTGACCCAGATCGGCGAGCTTTCCTTCATACTCGCGCAGACGGCTCGATCGGCCGGGCTGGTGGGAGAGAACGTCTTCAGCACTCTGATCGCGGCATCGCTCCTGTCGATTCTGCTGAACGTGTTTCTGCTTCGGACTGCCTTTCGCTGGGCCGATGGGCAATCGGCAACGTCTCTTGAGCGGAAGCAGAGGACAAGAGTGGCAGCGGGGAGCAACCCCGGTGAACTGGCGGCCCGATGATGACCGGTATGTCGGCTGAGAAACGGTTGGGCCGAGTTGTGCGAAGCGGCGGGAGCGACAGGCGACGCCGGGGTCTGCGCGCTGTCATTGCTGCTGCACTCATCTTTCTTGCGATGGGCGCGACGGCGCAGAGCCGAACCGTCGACTTCAGCGACGACAAGGGGCCGGCTCTGCTGTCGTTCGAAGATCTGGTTGCGTTGTCGTCTCAGACGACGCCCGCCGAACCCCTGCGTGCGCGACTGGACACAATCCTGACTACGCCGTTTGTCCACAACGAGTCGGAGGCGGAACTGAAAGAGGCAAATTGGCAACAGCCGAGTCCGCTTCTCCGGGTCGGGCTGTGGAACATTGAACGCGGTCTGAACTTTGAGCTGATTCGGGCCACGCTGACCGACACAGATCGGTTCGAATCTCTGGCCGTGAATCAAAGTCGCTGGAGTGCATCGCGCAGAGGAATCGTGGAGTCGCAGATGGCGAGGCTCCAGGGGGCCGATATGCTGGTGCTCGACGAGGTCGATTGGGGCATGAAGCGAACGGAGTATCGCAATGTGGCGCAGGAACTAGCCGCCGCTCTGAAGATGAATTACGTCTACGGTGTTGAGTTCGTCGAGGTCGACCCTATCTTCGGACTGGGGACGGAGAAAGTCGAGTTATCGAACCCCGCCGAGACCGGGGAACTACAGCGAGATTTGACGGTCGACAGCGCACGCTACCGCGGACTGCACGGCACGGCGATTCTGAGCCGCTATCCAATTGTGAACGCCAGGGTTTTTCGTCTGCCGGTTTGTTACTACTGGTACGGCCAGGAAGCACGCGAGGCGGCTCGACTGGAAAAGGGCAAATGCTGGGCGGTGCGCCGGGCCTTCGGTGAGAGAATCGCCCATGAGATACGGCGTGGCGGGAGGATGGCGCTGATCGCCGATCTGGCTGTCCCGGGCGTTCCCGAAGGGCGGGTGACGATCGTTGCACCGCATCTTGAAAACCGCTGCGCCCCTGCCTGTAGGCGCCGGCAGATGCAGGCGTTGCTCGATCAGATCAGGCCCATCCGAAATCCGCTGGTGCTGGCCGGCGATCTGAACACCACGAGCCAGACAAACGTCCTGACTTCGGTGCGCAACGAGATTATGGCTCGCGTGACCGACTATCAGTTCTGGATCGGCCAGACGATTTCGTGGTTTCATCCGATGGGCATCTATCAGCACGTGCTGGCGCCGGTCCGCTATTTCCACGGTTACAACGATCCCACCGCGTTCCACGTTCCGGTTCTCTGGAACAACAAGGAGAAGCCGCTGTTCGGGGCTGTTGAACGGTTCCGTTTCGCCGACGGCCAGACCTTTGATTTTCGCGGTGATCCGGAACGCACGCTGAACCTGCGTGGAGGAAAGCTGGCTGACAGCAACCAGCGGGCGTGGAAGGGCTTTGTTCCGACCTATGTGTTCGCTCAGGATTATGCCGGGTTTGTTGGGCGTTTCAAGCTCGACTGGATTTTTGTCAAACCGTATATCAGCGATTCCCGTACTGACGGGTCGTGGCTCTTCGCGCCACTCGATCCGCATACGATGCGGGAGCTGAATCAGTCGGTGCCAGGGCGCATTTCCGACCACGCACCTCTCACGGTGGATTTGCCGCTGACACAACCGCTGCCTGACAGGAGATAGCTACAGGAGAGGAACCCGATATGAAAGCATGGCAGCTCCGGGGCTTTGGACTCGACAACCTTGTTCTCCACGATATTCCGCAGCCGGAGCCCGGCCCCGGCGAAGCGCTTATTCGCATCTCGTCCGTCGCGCTCAATTTCCGCGACAGCCTCCTATGCGACGGCCTCTACAATCCGCAACTCTTATTCCCTATGACGCAGGCTGCCGACGCTGTCGGCGAAATCGTTGCTCTTGGACCCGGCACAACCCGCTTCCAGGCCGGTGATCGCGTTGTCACCAGCTATTGCACCACATGGATCGACGGCCGTCCGACTGGCAACGATTCCCACTACACCCTCGGGAATGTCATTCCCGGTGCGCTCGCCGAATACCTCATTCTCTCTGAGCAGGCGCTCGCCCTGGCTCCCGCATACCTCACGAACGACGAAGCCGCTACTATCCCATGCGCGGCACTCACCGCCTGGTACTCGCCCGTCGAAAAAGGTGGCCTGATCGCTGGTCAAACGGTTCTCATTCAGGGCACGGGTGGAGTTTCCCTCTTTGGCCTCCAGATCGCTGCAGCTCTTGGAGCCATCGTTATCGCTACCTCATCGAGCGTGTAAAGGCCCTCGGCGCACACCACACCATTAATTACGCCCGCACCCCGGACTGGGAGAGGGAAGCATTGGCCCTCTCTAACAACGAGGGGGTCGATCATACCCTCGAGGTTGTCGGAGGTTGTGCCCGGAGATGTCGCTTCTGATATTCGTATAGCTTTCGATCCCCCGTTTCGCCATGTGACCTCTCCGCCTGCAAAATAGGTAACAGGAACGGGGTTGCGTTTCGCAATTTCCGGATTGTCGCCCAACCGGAAATAACTGGTTGACCAACAGCCCGCCAAGGACTGTAAAGCCGCGGCAGTCGCCGCGTGGGGATTGCGCCTACCGACACGCAAAATCGACCCAATCGAGGCTGCCCCAATCTGTGGGCTTCATCGCATTCGGAAGACAACTTTAGATAACAAACGACCGGGACAAACGGACAAACCAGAATCCCTGGCATTTTGACAATCGGGTCAACCGATTAACACGCTGCTTTTCCGGCCCTCAGCAATCGCAGTCGATGGCCGAGAAGTCAGCTCCAACTTCACAGTTTTTACTACTTTTTACTACTTTCAACCGTTTTCAATGTTGTCTGCGACTGGAAGCCGCTGGCGACAGCTGGAATGAAAAGCCAAAGTAAGCCTAGTAGCTTCAGCGATATAGAGGCTAAGTCATTCTGACCGAAAGAGATGCCGGATGCCGGGGTTCGAGTCCCTTCTTCGGCACCAAATCTTTAGAACCAGCAGCTTACAGCCTTCCTAGCCTTCCTTAATGCGATTCGCTCGATGCAGCAGGCGGTGGCCTTCGCCGCAAGCAACGAGGAGGCGTGGTCCGGACTGGGTCGCTGCTACTACTCGCAGAGCGAATTTGCGGAGGCGAAGCAGGCGTTCGCGCGCGCTGGCGATGGCGCCCAAAAGTTTGAAGGCAGAGGCGAATTTGAGGCTCGTCTATGAGATGGAGAACCGCCGCTGCTTTCGGAGATCTTGTCAATAACGGTAAGATCGACGTGGTCATCAACAATCTCGATGGCGTTCCCATGCTGTTGCGCAACGTGAACCCCGATCACAGCCACTGGGTGGGACTGAATCTCGCCGGAGGCGCCAGAAGCCCGCGCGATGCGGCAGGCTCGACCGTCTATCTCATTGCGGGCGGCTTCCGCCAGCGCGGCGACGTCTTGAGCGGAGGCAGCTATCTCTCCTCGAACGACATGCGTGTGCATTTCGGCCTCGGCGATGCCTCCAAACCAGAGGCGGTCGAGATTCACTGACCGAGCGAAAAAGTCGAGACGCTGCCGTTGCCCGCGGTGGATCGTATCTTCTCCATCACGGAAGGACGCTGAATCACGGGGGAACTCTGCATAGCCTGCGGCAAGGGATCGAAATGAACTTCCACAGCCAACGGTGGCTGTGGCCTGCAGCCTGCACGCTGGCTGCATTTCTGGTCTGCGGCTTCGCGCGCAGCGCAGGACAAGCGCCCTCAGAGCTGGTGCCGGCCGATTTTGTCGACGTCACAGCGCGCGCCGGCATCGACTTCGTGCATCAGGCCCCGCACAGTTCCCGGAAGTATCTGCTGGAGACGATGGGCTCCGGCGTGGCACTTTTCGATTACGACAACGATGGTCGCCTGGACATTTACCTCGTAAACGGAGCGCCGTTTCCGGACTTTGTTCCCAAGGGAACGATCCCGCAGAAGACCGGCGCTCAATACTGGAATCGTCTCTACCACCAGAAGGCGGACGGCACCTTTGAAGATGTCACCGCCAAAGCCGGACTGCAGGGTGTCGGCTACGGCATGGGCGTCGCCGTCGGCGATTACGACAACGACGGCTATGAAGATCTTTTCGTGACCTCTCTCGGCGGCAACCATCTCTACCACAACAACGGCAACGGCACGTTCGCTGACGTGACGGAGAAGGCTGGCGTGGGCGGTACGGGCTGGTCGACGTCCGCCGCGTGGGTCGATCTGGATGGCGATGGCTATCTCGATCTCGTGCTCCTGCGTTACATCCAGTGGGACTGGGACGATGTTTGGTGCGGCCCGCGCGATAACCGGGGCTATTGTCATCCCGACGTCTTCCAGCCCATCTCGATGCTCGTTTACCACAACAACGGCAACGGCACATTCACAGAAGTCGCGCACCGCGTGGGACTCGATAAGCCCGGCAAGGCGCTGGGCATCGCTGTTGCAGATTACGATCGCGACGGTCATCCCGACATCTTTGTCGCCAACGATTCCATGGTCGAATTTCTCTTTCACAACAAGGGTGACGGCACGTTCGAAGAGGAGGGACTCGAAGCGGGAGTGGCTGTCGATGCCGACGGGCGCACGTTCGCTGGCATGGGAACGGACTTCGCCGATTACGACAACGACGGATGGCCCGACCTGGTGGTCGACGACCTGGCCAACCAGAAATATGCCCTCTATCACAACGACCACGATGGCACGTTCAGCTATGACAGCTACATCACAGGAATCGGTGGATCGACGCTGCTCCACTCCGGCTGGGGCATGCGCTTCATGGATTACGACAATGACGGGTGGAAAGATCTGTTCATCGCTCAGGGTCACGATCTGGACACCATCGAAAAGTCGTTCCCGGATCTGCACTACCGGGAGGCGCCCATGCTGCTCCGCAATGTGGGCGGCAAAAAATTCGTCAATGTGGGGCCCGTCTCGGGTGAGATCTTCCACCAGAGTTGGGTGGGCCGCGGATTAGCCCTGGGCGACATCGACAACGATGGCCGGGTCGATGTCGTGATCACGGAGAACGGCGGGCCGGCGCACGTTCTGATGAATCGAACTCAAACCTCGAACCATTGGATCGGATTCAAGCTCGTGGGACATAAAAGCAATCGCGACGGGATCGGCGCCGTCATTCGCATCGACACTTCCCAGGGGTCGCAGTGGTACACGGTCACGACCAGTTCCAGTTATCTGTCTTCCGGCGATGTGCGGGCTCATTTTGGCCTGGGCGGCGATGCCCACGTGGCCGGAGTCGAGATTCGCTGGCCGAGCGGCATCGTCCAGACGCTGAAAAATGTTTCCGGCGACCAGTATCTGCGCGTCGATGAGCCATCTGCCACGGCTGTTCACTAGACAGGAACGGAATTGTTACAGTCCAGCAAATGCAAGCGCTTTGCCTATCCCGGACAGCGGGGTTATTCTTTTCGGGCAGAAGCTGTTAGGCAAAACCTTTGATTGGGAGAAAAAGAGCGATGGCACAGAGCGGTGCAAGCAAGGTTACTCCGATACACAGCGACCGGATCCTCCCCGCCGGGGCGGGGGCCCCAAATTTCACGTTGCACGCGACGCCCGATCAAACTCTGACTTTGAGTGACTTGCTGGGACGTCCCGTGATTCTGGCGTTTTATCCCGCGGACTGGAGTCCGGTATGCGGCGACCAGATGGCGCTGTACAACGAGATCCTCCCTGAGTTTCAAAAGTTTGGAGCGGAACTGCTGGGAGTGTCGGTAGATGGCGCCTGGTGTCATGCAGCATTTGCGGAGTCCCGGCATCTGCATTTTCCGCTGCTCGCCGATTTTGAACCGAAGGGAGCCGTTGCCCAGCAGTACGGCGCCTATCGAGATGCCGATGGCTTCTGCGATCGCGCTCTGTTTGTCATCGATAAGAAAGGAATCATTGCCTGGAGCTATTGCTCGCCGGTGGCCGTTAATCCAGGTGCGGACGGCATTCTGGAAGCGCTTGAGGATTTGCCGAAATAGGGGGCGTTTATGGCCACACTTAAAGTGCTCGTGACTGGCGAAGATCATGCTCAGGGTCCTGAAGACGCGGATGTGACTCTCGTGGAGTATGGCGACTACGAGTGTCCGCATTGCGGACGCGCCTATCCCATCGTGAAGCAAGTTCAGAAGCATTTTGGGAAGCGCTTGCGGTTTGTATTTCGCAATTTTCCTTTGAGCGAGATGCATCCCCACGCTGAAGCAGCCGCAGAGGTGGCGGAGTTTGCCGGCGCGCAAGGCAAATTCTGGGAGATGCACGATCGGTTGTTTGAAAATCAGGAGCGCCTGGGCGAAGCACTGTTCCTCGATCTCGACAAGGAGCTCAAGTTATCCGCCACGGCCATGCGTCAGGCATTAGCGCAGAAAACGTTCGAAGCCCGTGTGCGCGCCGACTTCACAGGCGGCGTCCGAAGCGGAGTGAACGGGACGCCGACATTCTTCATCAACGGACAGCGTCATAATGGTTCCTTTGACTTTGACGCGCTGGTTTCAGCAATTCAGCAGGTTATGATCACGGCGAAAAGTGCATAGAACGGGCGAAAGCCCGCTTTCTTCGAAGCCCCCAATTCCCCCGAGTAAAACAGGCCCCAACAAAATCAGGCAAAAAACAACAAGGAGGAAGGCATGTCAACGGCCCTTTCCACACTCGGTTCCGGAAAATCCATCGTATGGGCAATTCTGCTCATAGTCTTCGGCTTCCTGGCGATTGCGCTACCCTTCGCGACGTCCTGGGGAGTGGTTGTAGTTATCGCCTGGCTCATCGTGTTCAGTGGCGGATTCCAGTTCATCCACGCCTTCCAGTCCAAAGGCGTCGGAAGCATTGTCTGGAAGCTGCTGGTCGCGGTCCTGTATCTTACCGTCGGAATCTATTTGCTGCTCCATCCTCTGCCGGGAATCGCCGGATTCACACTTGCGTTGGCGATCTTTTTTGTTGCTGAAGGTGTGATTGACCTGGTGGCCTGGTTCCAGACTCGGAGCATCGCCGGCTCCGGCTGGATTCTCTTCGACGGAATCGTCACCCTGATTCTCGGTCTGTTGGTTTGGCGGCAATGGCCGTCGAGTTCGCTGTGGGTGATCGGGACGCTGGTGGGCATCAGCATGATTTTTACAGGCACCACGCGCCTGATGCTCAGCCTCTCGGCCAGAAGTTTGGCGCACAGCGTTGCGTAGAAGCTGGGCCACCGTCAAGGTGGCCCACCTCGTTTGTCCAGTCGTGAACGAGGTTAAGAAGGGAGAGAGAAAATGGCAGTTTCGTTCGAGAAGGACATCAAGCCGCTGTTCAGGCAGATCGACATCGACCACATGGGCAAACACAACATTTTTCTCGATAAGTACACCTATATGGCGGATCCTTCAAACGATCACGGAAACGCTCAGAGTGTCGAGGAGACTCTGGTAGACCAATCTATGCCTCCCGGCGGCCCGTACTGGAGCAAGGAGCAGTTGCTCCTTTATAAGCAGTGGCGGAGCGACGGGTATCTGCCTTAGGCCGTATTCAATCCCGGCCCCGTCAGGGGCCGGGAACCTTGTTGAGGGGTACCCCCACCCCCTCTACAGCTTTTCAGGCTGCGAGGGTCTAAGTATTTCATTCTGTTAAGGACCTGCAATTTCGTCTGGCACCTACTTATTTGATTTCGGGATACTTGCGGGTATCTATTGTGGATTCATATTCCTGGGTGTCACTCATTTTTGGGTCTCGGCTATCAATTTGATTCTGCAATTGAAGTTGTCGTTCAATCAGATTGCAAAGTACTTAGCTGGGAGCTTGGCCGGAAACTGTCATTTTTTT
>Ga0182018_10004981_pt1 | contig 10899 bp, 6 predicted proteins | sample 812P2MmetaG_FD_120490 | JGI IMG/M metagenome (GOLD analysis project Ga0182018, IMG submission 120490) | Permafrost microbial communities from Stordalen Mire, Sweden - 812P2M metaG | ecosystem: Environmental > Terrestrial > Soil > Wetlands > Permafrost | place: Sweden: Stordalen | collected... | reverse complement strand
GGTGATCACCGTCGGAGCCGACGCGCCGTACTTCTTGTTCCCGGGAGTTCCCGTCGAGGAGACGAGCCTGTGCTGCCTCCTCGAACGCCACCACTACAGCCGCGAGGAGACCAACTACAACATCGACATCAACCTCGGTGCCCTGCCCCCCGACCCCGGGCTGGCCGTCGAGCCACGCCCCGGGGATCGGTCAAAGCTCGAGCAGTGGATGGCTCGCCACTGGCCGAACTGGCAGGCCGAGGTGATGCGTGCCTTCGACCAGGGGTCGCTCCTCCTCGGTCGGGACGGCGACGACATCACCGGGTTCTGCGCCTACGACGTCAACCGCGCGGGCACGCTCGGACCCATCGCCTCGCGACCCGACCTGATCGGACAGGGTGTCGGGGCGCCGCTGCTGGTGGGCGCCCTCCACCGTCTGCGGGCCACGGGTCGCGACGCCATCGAGGTGCTCTGGGTCGGCCCCATGGTGCCCTACGCCCGCCTCGGCGGCCGGGTCGGCCGACTCTTCTTCGTCTACCGGCGACACAGGCTCTGAGGTGCCGAGCCAGTAGATCTCTGGCTCGTACGGTGGATCTCTCAAGGGAACGTGGAGTGAGGTCAAGGGCAAAGTCACCCTGATTGGGTACCCAGTGGAGTGGCGGGCCATTCGGGATTGACCGACGGCCCCTCGGAAAATCGATCCGGAATATCAAGCGGATGGTGAGCCAACTGCGTCTGCATTCGCTCACGTACCGGGCCAACTGAGCCATGCGACGACCGACCAGGCAACGCCATACGGCCGTGTGACTCTCGTCCAACGCCGACTGCTGGGCTCTGTCTCTCTTGGGCTACTCCGTTGCAACGTCCGGCACTATGCCGGAGAGTGATGATCCGGTACGCTCCTGCGATGGCGGAACGGATGAGGTTGAGAGCAGGGCGACGTATCCTTCCAGCGGTGTTGTCGTGCCTCATCGGCATGGCTTTCTTGATAATGATCGGGCCATCCAGACCGGCCGCTGCCGAGAATCGCACGACGCCATCACCGACCTACTACTTGGCGCTGGGCGACTCTGTCCCTGTGTGGGATGGATCGCATTCGTATCCCAATCTGCTTGTAGCCCACTATGCACATCAGGTTCCGGGATTGACGCTTGAGAACCTGGCCGTATCGGGTGCGACGTCCTCGTCGATGCTGAACGGCGGCCAGTATCAATCTGCGCTGACATTCCTTGATCAGAACGTAGGTCACGTCGCATTGATCACCATCGACATCGGTGGGAACGATTTCATGAATTGCGTCTCTGGAACGAGCATCGATCAAACGTGCATTACCGACACCCTCGCCGCCATGGATAGCAACATCACCACGATGTTGACAGGTCTGAGCACGGCTGCGCCGTCTGTCCGCATCATCGGGATGACGTACTACGACCCATACCTCGGTTACTGGCTCGCCGGTGGTTCGTGGCAAACGTTCGCTCTGGACGGATTGTCAGTCGTGACCAATATCAACGCCAACTTGACAACCCTCTACGGGGGTTCGTCGACGACGGCAAATGTGCAGGCGGCGTTCAATGGGACGAATGACACGAAGATGGTGCAATCGGCGTGGGGCAAAGTGCCCATCGACGTGGATCGTGCCTGTTCATGGCTCGACATCACATGCCGCGTTGGATCGACCGAAGGTTTCGGGGACGATCCAAACATCAAGGGCCAAAAGAAGATCGCTAAGGCATTCGAGCACACGATCCGGAAACTTTACGCGCCCTAACGACTCTTGGTCGTCTACCGCGGGCCTGCTTCTGACGGCCTTGTTGCGGTGGATGTCGGGGCCTGCGGAACGGACGGAGCCACGAGACATCACGCCAGTGCGATCTCGTCATTTGCTACAGGGCGAGGTCTGTCGATCTGGCAGGAAGTGACGGAGGCCCTTGACAACGGCCACCACCTGACAATCTCCAGTAACGGACTCGAAGTGACAGCGTCAGTGAACGAGCTGGCGCTTTCGTACTACGGCGGCATCGGCGACGAGGACTCTGCCTTCTCGATCTCGTTCACGTCCATGGGAGTCGCGCTCGCCGAGGATGTCGCCTTCGTCCTGAAGGGAAACAACATCGTCACCGTCGGGTTGAGCGGCACTGGCTCAGCCACCGCTGGTGGGATGACGGCCACGCTCTACACCCTCGCCACCAAGGCTGCCGGCAAAGTACCGGAATTTCTGTCGGGTCAGCTCTCGCACGCGTAGCGTGGCCCGAGCATCGGTGAGCCACGTTGGAAAGGGGCGAACCTCTCCGGACGAAGGGACGACACATGGACCGATACCGCAGCCGGACTCGTCTCCGCATGCGGTCCCTCCCGCTTGTCACGGCGGCGACGGTCGTGATCATGGCCGGTGGCGCCACCTCCGTGGCGGCCGGCGCTTCGGGGGCTCCCACGTGGCCCGCCCACCCCGATTGGGAGCGCTATGTGATGGCCCCCTCTACCAGTGACGTCGTCCCCGTGCGCATCGTCCGCACTTCCGGCGCCGTCACCGAGGCGAAGGCCCTCACTGACGAGGGCGGCGGCGGTGCCACCACTCTCACCATGACCGCGGGACGGCCGGCACCTTCGATCGTCGTCGACTACGGCAAGGACGTCGGCGGTGTGCCGTACTTCGCCGTACGTTCGGAGTCCCGATCGCCGGTCCTGCGCGCCGTGTACAGCGAAGGACTGCAATATCTGGGGGCCCGGGGCGACCACTCCCCGAGTGTCAGCGACGCCGGGGACGCGTCCCGGGTCGACGATCTGACCGTGGCCTCGCCCGGGAGACTGACCACGGGGCTCATCCAAGGCGGCGAACGCTACGAACGGATCACCCTCGTCACGCCGGGCACGGTGGCGCTCTCGTCGATCGGCATCCACTTCACCGCCGTCCGAGCCACGGCGAGCGACTACCGGGGGTGGTTCGCGTCGAGCTCACCCGAGCTCGACCGGATCTGGTACGACGGCGCCTACACGACACAGCTCGACGAGCTGCCCGCCGCCACCGTGCCGCCGGTATGGGTGGTCAGCGCCGGAGCGCTCGAGGCCCGAGGGGGCAGCGTGGGCGTTCTCGGCCAGGGCCACAGCTGGACCGACTACACCATGTCCTTCGACACGAGGGTGGTCGACACCGACACCGGCTGGGTGGTGCGCGCCTCGTCGGCGTCGTCGGGCTACCTCTCCATCCTCCACGACGGCACCGGCGGCTCCCCCGCCACCTTGCAGGAGATCGCCATCGGCCCGGCCGAGTTCGCCGTGATCGGCGTCGTCGTCCTTCCCCGTACCTTCGACCCCGGACGCTGGCACCACGTGACGACCGTGTGCTCCGGCACCCATATCACGACGTCGATCGACGGCCAGTCGGTGGCCACCTTCGACACCGACTCCCTCCCGCCGAAGACGTCCGCCTACGGCGCCGGCACCGTGGGGTTCGCCACCCTGGGCTCGGTGGCGACGTTCCGGGACCTCGACGTGACCGCCCCGGGTGGGGCCACCCTGTACACCAACGACCTGTCGCACCCCTCGGCGCTGTCCGCCTTCCCCGGCCCCGACATCACGACGCCCGACCCCCTGCCCGTGATCATGGACGGGGCCAAGCGCGACCGCGTCGTCTGGAGCGGCGACCTCGGCGTGGAAACGCCTAACGTGCTCTACACGACGGGTGCCGACGCCTTCGTGCGCGGATCACTCGAGCTTCTGGCCAGCTACCAGGTGGCCGACGGCGAGTCGGGCACGAACGTCAACCCCACCGTTGCCCTGGGCACCTTTCCCGAAAGCGGGACCACCTACTCGGCGTCGTACTCCATGGACGAGGTGGACAACATCGCCACGTACTACCTCTTCACCGACGACCTCTCCTTCGTCCGCTCGCAGTGGCCGATGATCACCCGCGAGCTGGCCTACAACCAGTCGACCGTGGACAGCCGTGGCCTTCTCGTCACCGACGGCGGCGACGGGATGGACTGGGACTACTACGACGGGAGCAAGACGGGCGAGGTCTCGGCCTACAACGTCATCTACTACCGGACGCTCACCGACGCCGCCACCCTGGCCGACGCCCTCGGACTGCAGAGCCAGGCGGTCGCCTACGGCCAGGAGGCGGTGAAACTCCGAGCCGCCATCAACCGGTACCTGCTCGATCCGGCCACAGGGCTCTACGCCCTCTCCAACCTCCAGCCGGCGGCGGTGGCCCAAGACGCCAACTCGTTGGCCGTGCTCTTCGGCGTCGCCCCCACGGCGAAGGACACCGCGATCCTGACCGCCCTGCGCAAGACGCTGCCGTCGACCCCCTACGGCCCCCTGCCCTTCACCGCCGACGCCCGCTACATGACGGCCGTCAGTCCCTTCGTCACCAACGAGGAGGTGCAGGCCCTCTTCGCCGCCGGCGAGGCGGCGTCGGCCACCACGCTGCTGCAGACGCTCTGGGGCTATATGGACGCGCCGGGGCCGGACGACACGGGGGCCGACTGGGAACTCGTCGGCGCCCACGGATCCCCCGGATTCGGGGCCTTCACCAGCCTGGCCCACGGCTGGGCCAGCGGAGCCACGGCCGACCTCTCGGCCGACGTCCTCGGAGTCCAACCGACCACGGCCGGCTTCCGGACCTGGTCGGTGGCCCCCCACCCGGGGTCCCTCTCGTGGGTGGAGGGCGACGTCCCCACACCCCACGGCACGATCGACGTGCGCGTCGCCCAGGACCGCTCGTCAGGGCGCCTCGCCTTGCAGGTCGCCGCTCCACCACGGACGACGGGCACTGTCTCCATTCCCGTCCCCCGGTCGGGGGCCGTCGTCACCGTCCGCTCCACCGGCGTCGGTACGAGCTCCCACGAGCCTCCTTCCCTCACCACCAAGGTCGGCACCACGTCGGTGGCCATCACCATGACCGGCGGGACCACCGACGACGTCGAGGTGACGCCTCGGTGACCGCGGGAGCCGCGATCCCGGCGATCCGCCGCTCGGCGATCGGTCATACTGGGTCCAAGGAGCCCTCCATGACGGCCATCATCGATTCCGATCAGCACCTTTTCGAGGCCCGCACCTTGTGGGCGGACCACATCGACCCCGCCTGCAGGGACGACGCCCTGTCCATCGACGAGGACGATCTCGGCTACTCGTGGCTGACCTGGCGCGACCGCCGCCTCGACATCGCCGACGTCCAGCGGCCCGGTGACACCGCCGCCATCGGTCGTCGCCGTCAGCGCTGCCTCCAGCATCTGCCCTCCGAGTACCGCTATGACGAGATCCTTCCCCCCCACTACGCCGACCCGGCCGCCCGGGCTCGGCACCTGTCGGTTCTGGGCCTCGACGAGGCCGTGCTCTTCCCCAACTTCGGGCTCCTGTGGGAGCGCCGGTTGTCCGGATCACCGGTGGCCCTGACGGCCAACATGGCCGCCTGGAACCGCTGGTGTGCGACCGTGGTCACCGAGGGCGGCGGACGTCTCCATCCGGTCGCCCACCTGACCCTGCGGGACCCGGCCTGGCTGGAGGACCAACTGGCAGAGTTGTCGTCGGCCGGCGTTCGCCTGGGCATGATCGCCCCGGCGGCCGTCGACGGTCGGCCCCTGTCGCATCGCGACCACGACCGACTGTGGGCGGCCTTCGTCCACCACGGCGTCACACCCGTCTTCCACGTGGCCGACCAGCCCCGGGTCATCGACGAGGCTTTCTACACCGACCCCGACGAGAGCTTCGTCCCCGTGATCGAGTCCGTCTTCTTGTGGGTCCCGCCGGCCATCGCCATCACCGACCTCATCGTGAACGGCACGTTGGCCCGGCACCCGGAGCTGCGCATCGGCATCGTCGAGCTGTCCTCGGTGTGGGTGCCCCAGTACCTCATGATGCTCGACGGCGGCTGGCAGTTCACCAGCGCCCTCAACGGCGGTCCCCTCTCCCCCCTGGAACTGCCCCCGAGCGAGTACTTCCGCCGCCAGGTCCGGGTCTCCTCGTTCTCCTACGAGCAGCCGGCCCGATTGACGGCCAAGGCCGGTGACCTCTTCATGTGCTGCAGCGACTTCCCCCATTCGGAGGGCACGGCCACGCCCATCGAGGACTACGAGCGGGTGGGCGCCGTCCCCGGCGAGGCCCCGGGGCTGTTCCACGACAACATCGCCACCCTGTTGACGCGGTAGGTCGACGCCTGAACGGCGTTGTCCACATTGTCGTCCACAGAGAACCCCCAGCTTTTCCCTCTTGTTACCCCCAGGTCCGACAGGCGAAGGTGAGACTGCTCGTCAGGAGTCTCCGTTGGCGAGGACTGTCAGCCCGGAGATACCCACCTTCAGCCACCTGGGGGCAACTCGCACACCTACCCCATCGAGACAGTGCACCCGGTGGCTCAGGCGCCGACAGGGGCGACCCCCGCCCGTGTCCGACGTCGGGTCGGGTCGCCGCCTCCCCGTGCGACCCCGGCCCCCCCGGATCGCACAGGGAGCGGCGCTCGGCTTCCACGGCAGCGACACCACCTCCCCCTCGGTGCGCCCCGCTCTTCTACCCTGGACCGGTGATCGACGTCCCGGAGATCGACATCGGGCCGCTGCGTGACGGTGGCCGGCAGGCCGCCGATGTCGCCGCCTCCCTCGACGCCGCCTGCCGGGACGTGGGCTTCTTCTCCGTCGTCGGCCACGGCGTGGATCCGGACCTGCAAGGTCGTCTCGACACGCTGGCCCGGCAGTTCTTCGCCCTCCCCATGTCGGAGAAGGACGAGATCGCCATGGCACGAGGGGGACGGGCCTGGCGGGGATGGTTCCCGGTCGGCGGGGAGCTCACCGACGGCGTCCCTGACGACAAAGAAGGGCTCTACTTCGGCACCGACCTCGGGCCCGACCACCAACGCGTGAGAGACGGAGTCCCCATGCACGGGCCGAACCTCTATCCGCCACGCCCACGGGATCTCCGCTCCGTGGTGCGGACGTACATCGAGGTCATGACGCAGGTGGGTCAGGTGATCCTGTCGGGGATCGCCGTCGGGCTCGGACTGAGCCCGACGTGGTTCGCCGAGGACCTGACGGCCGACCCCACGGTCCTCTTCCGCATCTTCCGCTATCCGGCCGGGAGCGGGTCCGACGAGCGGTGGGGAGTCGGTGAGCACACCGACTACGGACTCCTCACCATCGTCGGCCAGGATGCCTGCGGCGGCCTCCAGATGCGCACAGCCGACGGCTGGGTCGACGTGCCCCCGCGTCCGGGGAGCCTCGTCTGCAACCTGGGCGACATGCTCGAGAGGCTCACCGGTGGTCGGTACCGTTCGACACCCCACCGGGTCCGCAACACGGGCACGACCGACCGCCTGTCGTTCCCCTTCTTTCTCGACCCGTCGTGGGACGCCATGGTCGACCGACTGCCCATCGTGGCCCGTCCGGTGGAGGACGACGCCGCCCGGCGGTGGGACCACATGAGCGTCCACGGTTTCGACGGCCCCTACGGTGAGTACCTCATGGCGAAGGTAGGCAAGGTCTTTCCCGACCTCGCCGCCGGGACGATGCCGACGTGACGACCCGACGCCCTGACAATTCCCCGGCGCCGCCATCACGCTGGTCTCTGTGGTCAGAGGACTCTGTGTTGTCCATCGGCTCCAAAGGCTCGTTCTTGTCGATCGGCTCTGTCGGCTCCGCCTTCTCGATCGGTTCGGTGGGTTCGTTCCTGTCGGCCTTCTCGATCGGTTCGGACCGCTCGTTGTTCTGCGTCCTCTCCTCGCGGTCACGCTGGTCGATCATGTCGGACAGGTCACGCCGATCGCTCCTGGCCAGTGGGAGGGTTCGGGCGCCGGAGGCGCCATCGGCGGCGCGTGCCGGCGCTCCGTTGGAGCCGGACCGCACGACATCTCCCTAGAGGTGCGGCTCCCGAAGGGAAACGGCGTCCGACTGCCGAACGATCTGATAGCGACCACGGCCCTCCGCCTTCGCCTGGTACATGGCGGAATCGGCCCGGGACACCACCGTGTCGTAGGAGTCTCCGGAGTCGGGAAACATCGTTACACCCACGCTGGCCCCGATGGAGAGGGAGAGATCGCGCACACGGAACACCTCCCCCAGGGCCGAGACGATCTTTCCGGCCACCACCTCGGCGTCGTCGACACTGGCCGTTCCCTGCACGAGAATGCCGAACTCGTCGCCTCCGATCCGGGCCACGGTGTCCTCGTTGCGAACGGTGGCGAGAAGGCGTTCGGCCACGGCGGCCAGCAATTCGTCACCGACCTTGTGACCGTGCGTATCGTTGACGGCTTTGAACCTGTCCAGGTCCACGAAGAGCAGGGCGAGGCGACCTCCGTTACGACGGGCGATCGACAGAGACTGCGTCACCCGATCCTCGAAGAGGCGCGAATTGGCGAGATCGGTGACGGGGTCGTGCAGGGCCTGGTGACGCACCTCATCGAGCAGATCGAGCCCTTCCAGAGCAGTGGCGGCCAGGCTGGCGACACCACTGAGGCGCTCGCGCATAGTGGCGTCGCCCTCCAGCTCGTGGCCGTCGGGGCCGACGACGAGGACGCCGAAGAGCGTGTTCCGGGCCGTGATCGGCACGAGGACCCCCGATTCGAGCCCGATCACGTCCAAGATCGACGATAGAACAGGGTCCGACGTCGTCGACACGAGCATCGGCGTGGCGATCTCGAGGAGCCGGTTGGCCAGGCCACCTTCGCGCACCGCCGTGCGCGCCGCGCCCGCCGGACCGCCACCAGACGGTGCCGTCGACGCCGACCGCGCCAACAGGGCATCGCCGGCGTCCCACAGAAGCACATCGGCCCGCTGGCAACGCACGATCTCGGGAAGGGCATCGGCCAGGCGTTGCGCCACCTCGTCCTTGGTGGACTCCTCGGCCAGGAGCTTCCCCAGGACCAGCAGGGCGCTGAGTGTGGTGTTGCGGTCGCGCGATTCGTCCAGGACGGCGGCCGTTTCGAGGGCGGCGGCGGCGTGCCCGGCGTAGGCCATCAGGAGCGAGCGTTCCTGGGGCAGAAAGCGGTACTGCTCCGGGTAGAAGGCGGCGAGGCGTCCGAAGTGTCCCCGGGCCGACCCGATGTCGACCACCAGACGGGACCGGTCGAGGGCAGCCGGATCACAGTGCAGGACCTCGTGGGTAGCTGCCTCTGCCTCCTGCTCGGTGAATCCGACATGGTGGATCCGGGGCGCGGCGTCGCCCGGGAGTTGAGCGACGAGCAGGTATCGGGGGGCTCGCACGGCGACACCGGCTCGTCGGGTGATCGTCTCGAGCATCGAGTTCACGTCCTGGGTGGACGAGAGATCCTGGGCCACGGACTCCAACGACTCGAAGCGCTTCGTCAGGATCAGCATCTGCTCTCTCAACATGACCACCTCGCGCTCGAGGCTCGCCTCGACCGACGACGTGGGATCCCAGCTCACCTTGATGAGACACCGGGAGTCGCCCCGCGTCAGGCACTCGATCTCCTCGACGTCGGCCGGCTCCATCCCGAAGAGCACCGGGAACTGCGACAGCGCCCCCACGGTGTACCCGCAGAAAAGGGAATCCCTGGTGTGACCGGGCGTCACCACGCTGATCAGGCCGTGCGCATCGCCCACCTCGACGACCTCGGCATGGGTGATGGTCGACTGCTTGGCCGAGATGGCCGGATAGGCGCGGATCATCTCCGCCGGCGATCCGATCGACCGCAGGAGCGCCAGCACCTCGGTCCCGGCATAGCGGCGGAACACCTCCAGTCCGGCCTTGCGTCCGATGTCGGGATCACCGAGCACCTCGGCGGCGGTTCGGAAGAGGACCAGTCCCTGCGCGTACGAGCTCCATCCGTCGGGGCGCTCCAGGTCGGCCGCCGATCGACCCTCGCCCGCCTCGGCCAGAACTCGCGTGACGGCGCCGTCCCCTCCGGCCCGGTGCACCACGGCGAGGAGGGCCCCGAGCATGGAGTTGGCCAGTTGCCGCGTGCCCTCGGAGTCATCCACGTGAGGAGGATCGACCAGTGGGTCGCTCATCTTGATCGCCCGGCACCGGCGTGTCCCGGCCCGCTGCTGCAGCCGGCAAGCACCCTCGGCGCCGGCATCCAGGCCCGGATCCGGGCGTGTCGGTGCCCCGCCGTCGAGGAGCGGCGGTCCGGGCGGCGGTGCCGGCGGCGAGGAGCCCTTGGAAATTGTTCCCCAGTTGGGCCGCCGCCGACGTCATCGAAGCGCTCCCGGTCTTCGGCGACCTCGCTCGACGTCACCGGGCCCGTTGTCGACATCCTTCCTTCCGTTGGTCACGGAGAGAAGCCGCACCAACGCAGCTAGCCGTCCTGACGCACTTGGGCGGGCATGGCCCGGGCGCCTGGAATACCGTTCCGCTCAGGGGGGTTTTCACAGCCGAGTCAAAGGCGGGGCCGACCGACGGGGAGGTGGGCGACATGGTCTACGTGCTCGCCGTCGCCGGTGCCCTGTCGAACGCGCTCACGACCATCCTCCAGCGCATGGGGGTCGAAGACGCCCCGGCGGAGACGTCCCTGCACTGGAGCCTGATCGCCTACGCCGTCCGGCGGAAGGTGTGGTTGCTGGGCTGTCTGGGCCTCATCGCCGGATTCCTCCTGCAGGCCTTCGCCCTCCACGTGGGCCGTCTCACCGTCGTGCAGCCCATCTTGACGCTCGAGCTGCCGTTCCTCGTCGCCATCTTGGCCTTCTGGTTCCGCAAGCACCTCAGCTGGACCGAGTGGACAGGCGCCATCGTCGCCACGGCGGGATTGGCTCTGTTCCTGGCCGTGGCCGTCCCCACCGGCGGTGACCTCGTCCCCGGGCTCCGGGCGTGGGGATTGACCGCTTTTGCCGCCCTCCTGGGCGCCGCTCTGCTGGTCGGATTGGCACAATTCGGACCGCCGGCGTGGCGGGCGGCGACGTTCGGAGCCGCGGCTGCCATCATGTTCGCCTTCACGGCGGCGCTCATCAAACAAGTCACGGCCGACTTCCACCC
>Ga0182018_10004979_pt1 | contig 10901 bp, 13 predicted proteins | sample 812P2MmetaG_FD_120490 | JGI IMG/M metagenome (GOLD analysis project Ga0182018, IMG submission 120490) | Permafrost microbial communities from Stordalen Mire, Sweden - 812P2M metaG | ecosystem: Environmental > Terrestrial > Soil > Wetlands > Permafrost | place: Sweden: Stordalen | collected... | reverse complement strand
GCTGCCGGTGATGTTGAGGGCGTAGACGTGCCTGAACTACCGCAGGCTGCCAGCAGGGCGAGCGGGACCAGTGCGGCTCCCGTGAACGCCAAGCGGATTTTATTGGCCACCTCGGAATACTCCTTCGTTCATGCACGTTTTCACGTGCGCTATATCGACTCGCGCGCGGATGCGTGCGATGAGGTCCGCGCGGCTTCGCGCGGTCCTTGCCCCCGTGCGGGAGGAGTGCTGTCCTCCCGTGCGGGTGGGTCAATGCGGGCGGGTTTGAGGGCTCTTACGGGCTAGCCGAACCGGCCGCCGACGTAGCGAGCGGTCTCCTCCTCGGCGGGGTTCTCGAAAACCTGCTGGGTCTCGCCGTGCTCGACTAGGCGGCCCTGGTTAAGGAAGACCGTCCGGTCAGAGACCCGGCGGGCCTGGGCGAGGTTGTGAGTGACGATCACCACGGTGAGCCGGGGCACCAGGGTGCGGATGAGCGCCTCGATCGACTCGGTCGCGACCGGGTCGAGTGATGACGTCGGCTCGTCGAGCAGCAGTACCTGGGGCTCGATCGCGAGCGCCCGGGCCAGGCAGAGCAGTTGCTGCTGGCCGCCGGACAGCCGGAACGGCGAGTCCTTGAGCCGCTCGCCGACGGCATCCCACAGGCCGACTTCGGCCAGCCGCTGCCGCGCGATGGCCTTGAGCCCGTTCCGGCTGGCCAGGCGGTGCGCACGGACCCCGGCGACCACGTTATCCATAATGGACATCGGGAACGGATTAGGCCGCTGGAAGAGCATCCCGACCTTGCGCCGCAGGGACATCAGCTCGACGCCGGGATGCCAGATGCTCCGGCCGTCCAGCAGCACATCGCCGGCGTGCCGGTAGCCGGTTACCTTGTCGTTCATCCGGTTGAACGTCCGCAGCAGGGTGGTCTTGCCCGAGCCCGTCGGCCCGAGCAGCGCCGTCACGACGCCCTGCTGGACGTCCAGGGAGATGTTGCTCAGCACCGCGCGCGGCCCGAAGCTGAGCGTGAGCTCGACCGCCCGCAACGAGGTAGAACCGCTCGCCATCGCTGCCTCGCCAGTGAGATCTCGTCGCACGGCAGCGCTGGTCCCGGTGACGGTGCTGGCCGCGCCTGGCCCGGACCCTGCAGGATCGGCCTCGATCGACACCTTCCGCCTCGCCTCCAAGCTCTGCATTGGACGTGCCGGCCGTTTGGTGCGGCCACGCTCATCTTGGGCGGCTCAGGTGACGGGAAGTTGAACAACAGGGGACAAAACAAGCGACGAGCAGATGGCAAGAGGGATAACGAGCAAACGGTGCGAAGCCATAGCAGATCGTGCCGCAGCCTGCGGGCCAGCTCGCGGGCGCGCCCCGGGCAGATCCTCCCGGACAGGCGTGATCACGTCCGGGGCAGGTCTTCCCGGACAGGCGTGATCACGTCCGGGGCAGACGTGATCGTGGCCGGGTTCCGGCGTAGTGCCCGGAACCCGGCCACGATCGGGCCGGTATCAGTGCTGGCGCGGACGCCTCAGACGGCCACCTCGAGTTCGCTGACCTGGCCGGTGTCGGCGGACACCGTCCGCTCGGCGCGCACCCCGCCAGGGGCGAGCACCCGCAGCGTCCACGTGCCCGGGGCGGCGAAGAACCGGAAACCGCCATCGTCGCCCAGCGGCACCTCGGCGACGAAGTCACCGCCGGAGTTCAGCAGCCGGGCGTAGCCGGTCGCCACCGCGGCGCCGTTCTGCGTCACCCGGCCCTGGACGATTGCCTGGGTGCCGGCGCTGGCGCCGACCGCTACCCCGCCGGCCGGCGCGCCGCACCCGTCGCTGCTCACTTGCCGTCTCCGACCTCGATGGGAACCCCGACCAGCGAGCCGTACTCGGTCCACGACCCGTCGTAGTTCTTCACGTTCGGCTGGCCGAGCAGCTCATGCAGCACGAACCAGGTGTGCGCGGAGCGCTCGCCGATCCGGCAGTAGGCGATGGTGTCCTTGCCGAAGTCCACGCCCGCCTCGTCGCCGTACAGGGTGCGGAGCGCGTCGTCGGACTTGAACGTGCCGTCCTCCTCCGCGGCCTTCGACCACGGGACGTTCTTCGCGGTGGGGATGTGGCCGCCGCGCTGAGCCTGCTCCTGCGGCAGGTGGGCGGGGGCGAGCAGCCGGCCGGCGAACTCATCCGGCGACCGGACGTCCACCAGGTTGAGCTTGCCGATGGCCGCGACGGCCTCGTCGCGGAATGCCCGGATCGAGGAGTCCTGCTCGCGGGCGGTGTAGTGGGTGCCGGCCCGCTGCGGGACGTCGGTGACCAGCTCGCGGGACTCCAGCTCCCACTTCTTGCGGCCGCCGTCGAGCAGCTTGACATCGTGGTGCCCGTACAGCTTGAAGTACCAGTACGCGTAGGCCGCGAACCAGTTGTTGTTGCCGCCGTAGAGCACGACCGTGTCGTCGTTGGAGATGCCGCGGGCCGACAGCAGCGCCTCGAAGCCGGCCTTGTCCACGAAGTCGCGGCGCACCGGGTCCTGCAGGTCCGTCTTCCAGTCAATCTTGACTGCGTCCTGGATGTGGCCCTTGCCGTAAGCGCTGGTGTCCTCGTCTACTTCGACGAGCACCACGCCAGCGTCACCGTGATGGGCCTCCACCCAGCCAGCGTCCACGAGGACGTCGGAACGGCTCATATCGGGGAACCTCCTTGTTAGATTCGGCCGGAGTCAGTTACCTGACGGCCCGGCCAGATTCGGCGGATAAGCAGGTACATCTCGCAGCCCAGGCAGAGGCCGAAGACTCCGTTGAGGAATGCGGCGATCAGGCCGGCCGCGGCGGCCGCCATGCCCAGGGCCGTCACTCCCGTCCCGTAGCCGATAACTCCGATAACGCTGATCAGCAGCCCGACGCCCTGCGCGAAGCGGGGCGGCGCCTCGGGCTCCAGTTCCTTCGGCGGCCCGAGGCGCGGCCTGATCAGCCAGCGGTAGAGCAGCCCGTACGGGGATCTCCGCATGCCGAGGAGGGAGCCGGCGGCGAAGACGAGCCCCTGCGCGGCCAGCAGCCACACGCTGCCGGTGATCAGGACGATCGCGAAGACAACGAGGGTGATCAGCGCGCCGAAGCGCGGGCCCCTCGGATCGATGTCCATCGGCGGACTCCCTTTCAGCGGTGCTGACCCTGGATTCCGGTTAGTGATACCCCGTCCCTGGCGCGCTCTCCCTAGCGGCCTCCCGCAGGCTATGCCCGGCGTGCTGCCCGGCCAGTGCCGCGGGCCCCGGACTGCGCCGGGGGCCCCTCTGGTCAGCTGTCGCAGCGGCAGTAATCGACCGCCCGCCGCCTGGTCAGCAGCGGGGCCGGGGCAACTACCTGCTTTCCCGATCTGATAACAGGGTAATGCACGTCAGGTCATCTCGCCCAGTGCCGCTATCACGTCGGCTTTGCGCGGCTGGCCGCTGGCCCGGTGTTCGATGCGGCCATCCGGGCCGAGGACGAAGACGGTGGGCGTGCGGCGGACATCCAGCCGGCGAACCAGGTCCAGGTGGGATTCCGCGTCTATCTCCAGGTGCGCTACCCCGTCGGTCATACCGGCTACCTCGGCCAGCACCCTGCGGGTGGCCCGGCACGGCGCGCAGAAGGCCGAGGAGAACTGCAGCAGCGTGGCGCGCGAGCCGAGCGGCCCGCCGAGTTCCGCGTCGGTAAGGTCCGGCCCGGAGCCCGCGCCGCGCGGGCCCGGCCTGCGCCGGGCGCCCCTGCTAGCGGCTGGGCGGCCGGTATCCGCCTGGCCGGCGACTGCCTGGCCTGCGGTTTCGTGGCCTGCGGCTGCCTGCTCAGCGGCTGCGCGGCCGCTAGCGGCCTGGCCATCAGCCGCCTCGGCGACGGATCCCTCGCCTGCGGCCGCCTGGCCGGCGATTGGCCCCCCGCCAGGGACCGGCCGCATCCTGCCGTTGCGCTGCCGCCAGGTGAGCCCTGCCGCGGTCGCCACAGCGAGCGCTGCCGCTAGCACGATCAGGCCTGCCGTCATGGCCTATAGAGCGCCGGCGCCTGCCGGGGCATTCCCGCTATCAGCTGGCCGGCACCGTGTCGAGCACTTTACCGCCCGAGATGATCTCGAAGCTGCGCACCTGCGAGGCCGGGAGAGCCGCCGAGGCGGGGTAATCCGGAACCTGGCTACCGCCCCGGACCGTCCAGCCGCCGGACGGCACCTTCCTGCCGCTGGCGTCCACCACTACCAGCTGGCATGTCGTTCCGGCCGGGATCCCGGTGACCCATACTTCCATCTGCGTGCCCCACGACCTGCGGGAGTACTGCACGATCGCGCCGACGCCCGTCTGCTGGTTGGTGTTGCTCACCGCCTCGGTCACCGGCCCGGCGGCCGCGCCCGGGGTTGCCTGCCCGCCCGGGGCGAAGATGCGCGCGCCGACCGCGCCGCCGGCCACCGCGATGACAATGGCAGCGGCCGCCGCGAGGATGCCGCTCCACCGGCGCGACGTTCGCCGCTCGGCCACCCGCTTGAGCAGCGAGTTCAGCAGTTCAGGCGGGGGCTGCGGGTCGTGCAGATCGTCGCTGTGCAGGATCAGCCGCTCGGCTTCGCTGACGGGCACCCGGCCGAGCAGGGCCGGCAGGCCGGCCAGGCCGGCCAGCTCCTCACGGCAATCCGGGCAGGTGCCCAGGTGAATGTCAACGACGGCGCGCTCGGCGGGGTCGATTGCCCCGACGATGTAGATGCCGAGCGCCTGGCGAATGTCACGGCAGGCCGGGCCGGTCATGGCGCAAGCCCCCGTTCCTCTAGTGCGAGCTTCAGCGCCCGGAGCGCGTAGAACGTCCGGGACTTGACGGTGCCGGCTGGTATGCCGAGCACAACGGCCGCCTCCGCGACGGAGCGGCCCCGGTAGTAGGTCTCCAGCAGGACTCCCCGGTGCTCGGGCCGCAGCGCCTTCAGCGCATCGGCCACGGCCCATGACTCCAGGGCACGGTCGGCCTCGTCCGGCGCCGGGATCAGCGCCAGCGCGGTCTCGCCGACCTCGTGCGGCCTCGCCCGCCTGGCACGATAGGCGTCCACGGCCAGGTTGCGCGCCACCGCGAAAAGCCACGGCCGGGCCGGCCGCTCGGCGATGGCATCCGGATGTAGCCACGCCTTGAGCAGCGTCTCCTGCACGATGTCCTCCGCACGCTGCCGGTCGCCGCTGGTCAGGTGCAGCGCGTATCTGAGCAGCGGGCCAGCGTGCTCAGCGTAAAGCGTGCGCACCAACGCCTCGTCGGAGACCGGTCCCTGCGGTCCCCGGCGACCCGTATTGCTCCGGCCAGCCATACTTAGGGAACGTCCGGTCTGGCCCGATGGTTCACCCGTCCTCCCGCGCTTCATCGCGGCGGGCGGCCTGGCCTGCGGCGACACGCGGGCCGCCCGGCGCTATCCGCCAGCAAAGGGAGGTAGCACCTCGATCACGGAAGCGTCGTCCAGCGTCACTGCGTCCGGAGCGCGAACGCCGACCGGATTGCCGTCGATCAGGAACGACGAGCGGGCGAGTACCGCACGGAACCGCGAGTCCTGGCCCGCGCTGGCGCCTGCCGCCGACAGCGCGTCGGCCAGCGTGTCCGCGGCAATGGTCTCCTCGGCGATCCCCGCCGCCTCCTTGGCCGCAGCCCAGTAGCGGAGCGTCACTATGGCCATATCAGCTATCCTCGCTCATAGGCGAGTCCGGGCAATGCCGCCCAGGGTCCTCGCGGGTGCCGTGGGCAGCTTGCCGTGGACGGCACCGCGGACCGGAGGTGGCGACGGTTGAGCGACGTGCTCCTGCTGACTGGCGCGCCGGAGTCGTCTGCCGACATCCTGCCCTCCCTAGGCCTGCTGCCGCATGCGGTCCGGCTGGCGCCGGCCAGGGCTGCCTCGGCGACCGGCGGCCCGCCCGCTGACGTGATGCTGATTGACGCACGTCGTGATCTTATGCAGGCCAAGAGCCTGGTGCGACAACTGCGCGGGGCCGGCCTTGAGATGCCCATCCTCGCCGTGGTGACCGAAGGCGGCTGGGCCGCCGTCACTACCGACTGGGGCGCGGACGACGTGATCTTGCATACCGCGGGCCCTGGCGAAGTCGACGCGCGGCTCCGGCTTGCCATCGGCCGCCGGACAGTCTCGGTGCTGGCCGCCACCGGCGAGATCCGCTGCGGCGATCTCGTCATCGACGAAGCCAGCTACCTGGCGCGGCTGCGCGGCCGCACGCTGGACCTGACCTTCAAGGAATTCGAGCTGCTGAAGTTCCTCGCCCAGCACCCGGCCAGGGTGTTCACCAGGTCGCAGCTGCTCCAGGAGGTATGGGGCTATGACTACTTCGGCGGAACTCGCACGGTCGACGTGCATGTCCGCAGGCTGCGCGCCAAGCTCGGCGTCGAGCACGAGCTGCTGATCGGGACCGTCCGCAACGTCGGGTACCGTTTCGTCCCGTCCCAGGGCAAAGCCGATCCCCGCGGGACACCGGCTGGCGCATCCGGCGAGCCGGACGCGGACGACGGCCCGCCAGGCCCGCCCGCCGGCGCGGACGGACCAGCGGCGGCCGGCCAGACGTTCGTGGCCGCCGACGCCAGCCGGGCAAGCGGAGAAGGCCGGACGGCGGCCGGCCAGGAAAGCCGGACGGGCGGCGGCGGCCGACCGGCGGCCGGCGGAGTTACGCGGAGGGGGTTCAGCCCTGCACACGCCAGCAGGTAACGCGCCGGGCGCAGCCGGTCCCGGCGCCAGCGGAACGAGCACCGGCGCTCCCGGGACCAGCACCGGCGCCCCCGGAACCAGCACCGGCGCCCCCGGGACCAGCGCCAGGTCACGCGAGCTCAGCGTCCGCGGGCGGATCTCCGAGTCCGAGGCCGCGGCGGTGCTCGCGCTCGTCAGCGCTGCCACCGAGGAGGATGGCGTCGGGCCGCTCTCCGAGCACGTGATGCTGCACCTGAGATATGGCGGCGACCCCAGGGCGCGCAATCTGCTGCTCTACAGCCAGCGGGAACTGGCCGGCTACGCGCACCTGGATCCGACCGATCCGGTCGAGGGCCCGAGCGGCGAGCTGGTGATCCATCCGGCGCACCGCGGCCAGGGGATGGGCCTTGAACTCACCCGCGCCCTGGTGGCCGAGGCCGGCGACCAGCCGCTCCGGCTATGGGCGCACGGCGATCTGCCGGCCGCGACCAGGCTCGCGACCGCGGCTGGTTTTGGCCGGGTCCGGGCGCTGTGGCAGATGCGGCGCTCGCTGCAGGCCAGGCTCGGCCGCCCCCAGCTCGCGGACGGCCTCACCATCCGCACCTTCGAAGCCGGCCGCGATGAGGACCAGTGGCTCGCGGTCAACAGCAAGGCCTTCTCCCGTCATCCCGAGCAGGGCGGATGGACCCGCGTGGACCTGGACCAGCGCGAACGGGAACCGTGGTTCGACCCGGACGGCTTCTTCCTGGCCGAGCGCGGCGGGAGGATCGTCGGGTTTCACTGGACCAAGATCCATGGTCGCGCCGCGGAGACGACGGACCACGGCCATGAGCCGATCGGCGAGGTCTATGTCGTCGGGGTCGACCCTGCCGAGCGCGGCGGCGGCCTCGGCCGCGCGCTGACCGTGATCGGGCTGCGCTACTTGCGCTCTCGCGGCTTGTTCCAGGTCATGCTGTACGTCGATGAGACTAATATCGCGGCGATCGGGCTGTACGAGTCCCTCGGATTCACGCACTGGGACACGGATGTCATGTTCTCAAATCAAGCAGCTTCGCCGTCACACAGCACCGCCTGAGCCGTCCAGGCTGGTAGCTGGCGGGGCTCAGCCTGCGCAAGCTGCTGAAGTGACTAGGAGTGCCTGAAGTGACTAGATGTGACTAGGGCTCAGCTGACGGGGGGCGGGGCTCAGGCTCAGCTGACGGGGCTCAGCTGACAGCTGGCAGCACGGCGACGGAAGGCAGCGCGGTCTCCGCATCGCGGAACTGATCCGGCCGGACCGGCAGGCGCCCCGCTATCGGAAGCAGGCCGAGCACCTCGTCGATTTCGTCATCGGTCAGCGGCCGGTCGCTCGCCGCGACAGCGCTGAGCATTTCCGCGTAGAGCTCGATCTCATCGAGCGCCACCCGGTCGTGGACGCGCAGATCGACGTAGTCGCGCATCGCATCCACCTCCCGTAGCCGGGTAGCCCCGCCGGAACCTGCTATCAGGCTACGACGCGCGCCCATGACCCCGCATGACCCATCAGGATCATTTTTGGGCCACCTTCTGACCTTCTCGTGCCCCGTGCTCCCGGACGGCTTGTGGCCGGTGCTCCCGGATGGCTCCGGTGCGCCCACTGTGCTGCCTGCGAATTCCGGCATACGGCGAAGTTTCCCGCTTTCCGCTGCCGCGCACCGGGCTTTCAGCTATCCCGGGGTCTCGCGCAATCCGGGGTCTCGCGCCACGACGCGGCGCGGTGCCGCGCAGCGCGGTCGACGTAGTGGGCGGCGGTATGCGCGAAGCCCGCCCGGTCCTCGTCGGTGAGCTCGCGCACGACCCGGCCGGGAACTCCGGCAAAGAGAACACCGGCCGGCACGGTCACGCCCGGCAGGACGACGGCGCCGGCCGCGACGAGAGCGCCGGCCCCCACCCGGGCCCGGCCGAGCACGATGGCGCCGACGCCGACCAGGGCGCCGGCTTCCACCCGCGCGCCGTGCACCATGGCCTGGTGGCCGAGGCTCACCCGCTCAGCCAGCAGCACCGGCTCGCCATCGTCGGTGTGCAGGCAGCAGTGATCCTGGATATTGCACTCCGGACCAACCACGATCTCGTCCTCGTCGGCCCGGAGCACCGCCCCGTACCAGACACTGGCCGACTGGCCCAGGGTCACCTTGCCCACCAGCACCGCGCCGGGCGCGATCCAGGCACTGGGATGGATGATGGGTGCGGCCCCGCCCACCGTTCCGATCAGGCCCATGGCTCCCGACCCCTCCCTGGCCCCCGGGCGGTGCCGCCATCGCGGTCCCTGCCGATCATCATCGGGCGGCTGTAACATGATGGCAGCCGCCCGTCGTCATCCTGTGACAGGATGGCAGCCGCCCGGTGCCGTACTTTCATGCGATTTATTGTCCTAGGGAAATTGGACAAATTAGGATACTCAGCCGTTTCGGTTGCGCGTGAGGGTGCTTCGGGACGAGAGTCATGCCCGTTATCCCTAGCCAAGCACGCGCGACCCGCGACCCGGCACACGTAGCCGCAGCGGGTCGGCCCAGCCGACCAGTAACCCCGCAGACCCAGCCCGCGCCACTGACTGTGGCACGGCCGGCCCAGCCGGCCAAAACGTGGGTCTGCCTGACCCACGACGGGTGACACTATGACCGACCAGACTGATCTGCTTTCCGATCTGGGCCAGGAAGACACGTTCGAAAAGGAAATGCGGGGCTACAGTCGCCGGCAGGTCGACGAGTTCGTGGCTCGCTCCCGCAGCCAGACCAGGGATCTCGAAGAGCAGCTGTCTCGTTCGCTGGATGAGATCGAGCGGCTCCGGCTTGAGCTTTCATCTGCCCGCCAGGCCGCGGGCGGCAAGCCCGCATACGAGGAAATCAGCGAGCGGATGGGGCAGATCCTCAAGCTTGCCGACGACGAGGCCAAGGCGCAGAAGAACCGCGCGCAGGACGAAATCTCCAAGGTCCGCGGCGAGGCGAAGCAGGAGACCGAGAAGTTCAGGGCGGAAGCCCGCGAGCAGTCGGACCGCATGCTCAGCGCCGCCCAGGAGCAGGCCGAGCACGCCATTGCGTCGGCCCGGACGGAGGCCGAGAAGACCCGGACCTCCGCGCGCAGTGAGGCGGAACGGTCCATTGCCGAGGCGCATAAGCAGTCGGAACATGCCGTAGCCACCGCCAAGGCGCAGGCCAAGCAGCAGCTCGACGAGGCAACCGCCCGCGCTACCGCGATCCACGACGGCGCCGAGCGTCGCCTCAACCTGCTGACTTCGCGGCACACGGAGGCGATCAGGCGGCTGACCGAGATCCGTGACGTGGTCACGACCCTGGTGGCCGGCGAGGCTGCCCGCGGCTCGATGGAGGAAGAAGTCGCGAAATCAGTCGCCAGCGCCATCGCCGGCGGCAGCGCCGCGAACGGCGGCGCGGCAGAGGGCAGGCACGCCCCCGGGACTGCCGCCGCACCGGCAGCGCGTGGCCGCGGTGCCGCTGCGGAGCAGGTCAAGGCGCAGCCAGCGGTTGCCGCCAAGGCGACCACTCGCGCGAACCCCGGCCAGGGCGACGGGCAGCACGTAACGACCCCGGCCAGGACCGCGACCGCTCAGCACGCAGAGCACGACGGCCAGCCCGACGCGGACGGCCAGCCAGGCGCCTGAGGCCGCAGGCCCCGACGCAGGACCGGGGCGGCGGGCCGCTGCTGAGCAGCGGCCCGCCGCCTTTCGGCGTCTGCCGGGCTCTTTCGGTTTCTGCGCTTTCCGGGGTATCTGCCGGGATCCTTCGCCATGTACCGGGCTCTTCGGATATCTGCAGCGCTCTTCCAGCAGGGGCATCCGGTCCCGGGCGGGGACTATTCCGGCAGGGCATCCAGCCGCCGGAGAATGACGCCCTCCCGCAGCGCCCACGGGCAGATCTCGAGTTCGGGCAGGCCGAACAGGTCCATCGCGGCGTCCGCCACGATCGCCCCGGCTGCCAGCTGAGGTGCACGGCTCCTGGACACCCCGGGCAGCTGGGCACGGTCAGCGGCAGTCGTCCGGGCCAGCCGCTCGGCGAGCGCCGTGACATCCGCATGATGCAGGATGCGCCGCACGTACGGGCCGTCGCTGGACGGCGCGGCGCCGCTGATCCTGGCGAGCTGCCGGAACGTCTTCGAGGTCGCTACCGCGTGGTTGGGACGGCCGTCGCGCATCACCGTGCCTGCCGTGGCGGCGATCTCCGCGCGTACGTGCCTGCGGAGCCGCCTGACCTCATCGCGCGACGGCGGGTCGCCGGCCAGCCAGTCCCGGGT
>Ga0182018_10004978_pt1 | contig 10902 bp, 8 predicted proteins | sample 812P2MmetaG_FD_120490 | JGI IMG/M metagenome (GOLD analysis project Ga0182018, IMG submission 120490) | Permafrost microbial communities from Stordalen Mire, Sweden - 812P2M metaG | ecosystem: Environmental > Terrestrial > Soil > Wetlands > Permafrost | place: Sweden: Stordalen | collected... | reverse complement strand
GATGAGGAACCGAAGCGCGCTCGCGCGGGATCAGCAGCAAAGCGCCGTCCCGGATGGTCATGATCTTGTCGGGTGGGATCACGTACACGTGGTTTCGCTCGACCGGCATGCCGTGGGATACCTCCAGGACCGGCATGCTGGTGGCTTTGGAGAGCAGCTGGGTCAGGGCGCTTTCGTGCTGGGGGGCCAGATGCTGGATCACGACCACGGCCATGCCGGTCCGCGCGGGCAGCGCCTTCAGAAACGCCGACAACGCTTCCAGCCCGCCCGCCGAAGCGCCCACGCCGACAATGGGGAAAGAAGCCGCCGCAGCCCGAGGAACGGCAGCCGCGCGTTTCGCTGCACGGGGAAGGCTGACGCTATTCGAGTGAGCCTTTTCGCGTTTTGACGCCGGCTTCTTCTTGGCCATGAGTAGGTTCCTGCTCGCGGACGGCTCCCTGCAAGGTAGCACTGATGGCAGCGGGCGAGGAACCTGGCATTTTCTCTCCTTGACATTCTACCTATCCTCGGTATATATGTAGAGTCTCTAGGAGAGACAACAAAATGCCAACCGAGAAATCCGACCTGCTGCAGGGAACGCTCGACATGCTCATTTTGAAGATCGTGGCGCTTGGGCCGGTGCACGGATATGGCATCTCGCTGCGCATCCGCCAGATTTCAAAGGAGGTGCTGCAGGTGCAGCAGGGCTCGCTCTATCCGGCACTGCACCGGCTGGAGAAGCGGGGCTGGCTCAAAGCCGAGTGGGGCGAGTCGGATAACGGCCGGCAGGCAAAATTCTACAGCCTGTCGGCCAAGGGACGGAAGCAATTCGCCGCGGAAGAGTCCAACTGGAACCGGCTGGCAACGGCCGTGGCGGCCATCCTGGAAACGCCGCGGTAGGAGGCACTCATGATGTGGTGGGAATCTCTATTTCGAAAACCGGATGACGCCCAACTCGATTCCGAGCTGCGCTTTCACATCGAGGGTCTCATTGAGGAGAAGATCTCCGCGGGCCTGGGGCCCGAAGAAGCGCGGCGGCAGGCCCTGCTGGAGTTTGGTAGGAAGGAACAGTGGAAAGAAGAACTGAGGGACGTTCACCGGGTTGCGGTAATCGAAAGCACGCTCTCTAACCTGAAATCCGCGCTTCGGTTCATCCGTAAATCGCCTTCCTTTGCGGGCGCCATCATTGTGACGCTGGCGCTGGGCATCGGCGCCAACAGCGCGATTTTCTCGGCCCTCGATGCGATTCTCCTCCGCCCGTTGCCCTTTCCGGATGGCGATCGACTCATGTCGTTGAGCCAGTACAACCCCAAAGTCAAGAACCCGCAGACCCCGATCGCGCCGGTTCGAATCGAGGACTGGAACCGGATGAACTCGACATTCCAGGCCATCACCGGCTATTACACCGAAGATGTCTCCGAGAGTTCCGGGGCGCTTCCCGAGAAAATCACACGAGCCTGGGTGGCGCCCCGGTTTTTCCAGGTGTGGGGAATTGCGCCGGCGCGGGGCCGCGAATTCCTCCCTGAGGATTTCCGGTTAGGACCGGTCGGGGTCATCATCAGCGACCGTTTCTGGCGCCGCCGGTTCGACACCGATCCGAGTGCAATCGGCAAGAAGCTTCGCATCGAGCCCTATTCTTACTCCATCGTCGGCATCATGCCCGCTTCGTTCTTGTTTCCCGAACGCGACGTCGATCTTTGGTTTCCGGTCCCGCTGCAAGGACCTTATACACAGAGCCGGGAATCGACGTGGTATACCGGCGTCGGCCGGCTGAAGCCGGGCGTAACGGCGGCACAGGCGCGAGCAGATCTGGCCACGGTGCAGGCGCAACTCGGCAAGCAATATCCAAAGACCGATGCCGACCTGGCCGCCGGCATTCAGCCCCTGAAGGAGTCGACCGTCGGAGGCGTTCGGCGATCCTTATGGATTCTATTCGGTTCGGTCTCGGTCCTTCTTCTGATTGCATGCACGAACATCGCGGCTTTGCTGCTGGCGCGCACCGCGGAACGGCAGCGTGAGATTGCCATCCGCTATTCGCTGGGGGCATCTCGCGCCTCGATCGTGATGCAACTGCTGACTGAGGTACTTGTGCTGGCACTGGCGGGCTCGGCGCTGGCACTGTTGGTCGCAGGAGCTGCGTCAGGAGTGTTCCAATCCCTGGCGCAGACTCTGCCGCGCGTGGAAGAGATCGGACTCAATGGAAGGCTGGTGCTTTACACCGCCGTTTGCGCCGTGCTGACCACACTGCTGTGCGGCTTGTTTCCGGCTGTTCGCGGCACGCGGCGCACTCTGGCTGGATCGCTCGCACAAGCTGGCCGCACGCAGGTGTCAGGACGCAACCCTCTGCAATGGTTGCTGGTGAGTGTACAGGTGGCGCTAGCCGTGACGCTGCTGGTGGGCGCCGGTCTCCTACTGAGAACCTTTCAAGCGCTCGGCCGGGTCTCGCCGGGCTTTGATGCAGACCATGTCCTTACTTTTCGCATCAGCGCCAATTGGGGCGAAACGGCGGATCAGAAAGGCTTGAGCCAGCGCGTGAACAGGGATCTCGATGCTATGCGGAGCATCCCCGGCGTGGAAGGCGCGGCCACTTCCCTGGCATTGCCGGGCGTCCCGTTTGGCAATTCGGGCGAACTGAAGGTTACCGAGGGGCAGGCGGATCCAAATCATAAGATCGTGGCCATGAGCCGTTTCGTTTCCGTCGGGTACTTCGCGACGATGCATATTCCGCTGCTGGCTGGAGAAGCTTGCCGCGAAACGCTACTGAGCTCCGCAGTCGTCAATCGGAGCTTTGCGGATACTTATCTAAGGGGACGAACGGCAATCGGCAATCATCTGCAGTTTTTGCCGGTCAATCCTTACCTGCCGACGGCCGAAATTCGCGGAATCGTCGCGAACGCTCGCGAGGAAGGCCTAGAGCACGAGCCGGCGCCGATAGTCTATTGGTGCCTCAATGACCCGGTACCTAGTCCGGCTTTTCTGGTTCGAACCCATGCTGAGCCGATGGCGCTTGCCGAGACCGTCCGGCACAAGATTCACGACCTCGAACCGAGCCGCTCGGTGTACGAAGTGAAGCCGCTGGAGGAACACCTCCGCGATACACAAGCGGAGAATCGTCTGCGCACCACACTGTTGTCGTTCTTCGCTCTGACGGCCGTGGCGCTTGCCTCGATGGGCCTCTATGGAACACTCAGCTACATTGTGAGCGCCCGGCGTCGCGAAGTAGGTTTGCGTCTAGCGTTGGGCGCTTTACGGGGACAAATCGCGACCCAGTTCCTGTTCGAAGGCCTGCGCGCATCGGTGTTGGGTTGCCTGGCCGGCTTAGGCCTGGCTGCCGCATTCTCGCACGTGCTGTCGAGCATGCTGTACGGTATCACTCCGTCGGATACAACAACCTTTGCCGGTGTCGCTCTGCTGGTCTTGTTGACAGCCACGCTTTCCTCCTTGCTGCCGGCCACGCGGGCCGCGCGCGTGGAGCCGATGCAAGTGTTGCGCGACGAGTAGCTTGTTCCCTGCTGCTCCGCGACTTGCGCTACGGCAACGCCGCCAGTATTTGCCGGCTGAACTCATGCGGGGGCGCCCGTCTTAGCCCAACGCTGCGCCTATTGTTGCGTTTAGGCTCGCCGATGAGTAATTTGGTGTTCCTAATGCCAACCATACCTGCGGAGATGGTGTTGGCCGGTTCTTACGATTACCGTCTGGTCGGCTTGTCTGTATTGATAGCGATGTTGGCTTCTTATGCCGCACTCGATCTCGCGGGACGTGTGACGGCGGCGCAGGGACAGGTTCGATTCGTTTGGTTGACGGGCGGGGCCGCTGCGATGGGACTCGGCATCTGGTCGATGCACTATATTGGGATGCTCGCCTACAGCCTCCCGGTACCAGTCCGCTACGATTGGCCGACGGTCTTGGCGTCGCTGCTGGCGGCCATGCTGGCATCGGGCATTGCGCTTTTTATCGCGAGCCGGAGCGTCATGCGGCCGCTGCGAACTGCCATTGGGGGCGTCCTCATGGGACTTGGCATCGCGGCCATGCACTACATCGGCATGCAAGCGATGCGGCTGCCCGCCGAGTTCCGCTATTCTCGCGGGCTTGTCATTTTGTCTGTCGTCCTTGCGATTGTCATCTCGCTCGTGGCGCTTTGGCTGACGTTCCATTTGCGCGAAGAGGCCACGGCCGCGGGCTGGAGAAAGGTGGCAAGTGCGATCTTGATGGGGGCAGCCATCCCGGTCATGCATTACACTGGCATGGCCGCAGTCACTTTTACGCGCACCGATTCAACCCGTACGCTAGCTCACTCGGTGGAAATCTCCGAGCTCGGTGTCGCCGCTATCATCGTGGTCACTTTGATGGTTTTGGGACTCACCATCCTTACATCGCTGGTCGACCGGCGGTTCTCCGCGCAGTCCTTGGAACTGCGCTTGAGCGAGCAGCGCTACCGGCAACTGGTGGAGTCGGCCCAAGTGATTTTGTGGCGGCGTAGCGTCGAATCCCCGCAATTCAGCTTTGTCAACAAAGAAGCGGAGGAACTCCTGGGCTATCCGGCCGAACAATGGTTAGCCCAGGGAAGTTTTTTATTCGATCACGTGCATCCAGACGATCGCGAATTCGTGGAATCGCTTTGCGCCGCCGCGGCGGAGAACCGCGGGTCGCAACGTTTCGAGCACAGAATGATCGCCGCCGACGGCAGTGTAATCTGGCTCAGAACTTCGGTCCGCCTGGTGGCCGGGGACGGGAAAGCCAAGGAACTGGTGGGAGTGATGGCGGACATCACCGAGCGAAAGCGCGCTCAAGAAGCCGCCGAGAGCGCCAGCCGCGCGAAAAGCGAGTTTCTGGCATCGATGAGCCACGAAATCCGTACGCCGATGAATGGCATCCTGGGAATGACGGAATTGGTGCTGGACACCGAGCTCACTTTTGAACAGCGCGAGCATCTCACTACCGCCAAGATGTCCGCGGAATCGCTGCTAACCATCCTGAACGATATCTTGGACTTCTCCAAGATCGAGGCCGGAAAACTCGATCTGGACCCGATCTGTTTCCAGCTCCATGAGAGTATCGAGGAAACCATGAAGACGCTAGCGTTCCGGGCTCATGAGAAAGGCCTGGAGTTGCTGTGCGACATCCAGGCCGAGGTCCCCTGCCACGTCATTGGCGACTCCGCCCGGATTCGCCAGATCATCGTGAATCTGGTTGGGAATGCCATCAAGTTTACCCACCACGGTCAGGTGGAGGTGGAAGTTGGAATAGAAGCTCAGGATGGCCTCGAATTGCGGCTGCACTTCATCGTGCATGACACCGGCATCGGCATCCCTCCGGAAAAACAGAAGCTCATCTTCGAGGCATTTTCCCAGGCCGACAACTCGATGACACGAAAATTCGGAGGAACCGGTTTGGGGTTGACCATCTCCGCGCGCCTGGTGGAGGCGATGAGTGGAAAGATCTGGGTGGAGAGCGAGCCGGGCAAAGGTAGCGCCTTCCATTTCACGGTCAGTGTGGGTGTTGCCAGCGAAGTTCCGGAGCCGCCGGCCGAAAACGTGCCTTTGGCTGGTATATCCGTGTTGGTGGTCGACGACAACTTGACGAACCGGCGGATACTCACAGAAATGTTTTGGATGTGGCAGATGAGACCGACGGCGGCGGCCAGCGCGCAAGAGGCGCTCTCTGATTTGCGGCGCGCGGCTCAGCATGGCAGTGCTTTCGCCCTGGTGGTAACCGACGTCCACATGCCGGAAATGGACGGCTTTGATCTGGTGGATCGAATCAAGAATGAACCGGATGTGGCAGATGTCGCTATCATCATGCTCACCTCCGGAGAAAAACGAGGCGACGTACAGCGCTGCCGGGAGTTGGGCGCATCAGCCTATCTCATGAAGCCGGTTCGGCGAGCTGAGCTTCGCGCGGCCATAGTCAAGGCGCTGAAGGAGGGGTCCGGCAGCGAGACGAAAGATCTGGCTGCATCGAAGATCTCCCCTGCTTCCGTTCGGGATGCGCCAGCGGCATTGCGGCTACGCATTCTGTTGGCTGAGGACAACGTTGTCAACCAGCGTCTGGCTTTTCGAATCCTGGAAAAGGGCAGCCACAGTGTGGTGGTCGTCAACAATGGCAGAGAAGCGCTGGCGGCGCTGCAACGTCAGACCTTCGACCTGGTTCTCATGGACGTGCAAATGCCAGAGATGGACGGATTTGAGGCGACCATGGCCATTCGCAAAGAAGAGAGCGGCAAGCCTAGACACATCCCCATCATTGCCATGACGGCGCACGCGATGACCAGCGATAGGGAACGGTGTCTCGCGGCGGGGATGGATGGCTACCTCTCCAAACCGATTCGCGCGCTCGACTTGCTAGCCATAGTAGAAAAGACGGTTCGGCACCCCGCGGAAGTGACCCTCTGAAAGGAATCGCAGGACCGCCTGCTACGGCGCCGGCTCGATGCGGAGCACCGCTCCTTCTTTCGCGTCGGTCAGCAGGTACAACAAACCGTCTGGACCCTGCCGAACTTCGCGGATGCGCTGGCGGAACTCGCGCAGCAGTGCCTCGCGTCGCAGCTCCTCCATCTTCTCGTTGAACAGGATGCGCTCCAGGTGGCCGGTTCCCGGAATCTCGCCCTCGCGAAGCGAGCCGACGAAGACGTCGCCCTTCCATTTGGGGAGTTTGTCGCCCGTGTAGAACGCCATGCCGGAGACCGCGATCGCTGGAATCCAAAGCACCACCGGCGGCTCGAAGCCGACATGGCCGGGAGGCGAAACTTGCCAAGGGCCCTGATAGGTACGTCCGTAGCTCACCAGGGGCCAGCCATAGTTGAGACCGGGTTTGAGGATGTTGATCTCATCGCCGCCGTTCGGGCCATTCTCGTTCTCCCACATCTCGCCAGTTCCCGGATGCACTGCCAGACCCAGCGCGCTGCGATGCCCCAGCGTGTAAACCTCCGGCCGGTGGCCGGCCTGCCCGACGAACGGATTGTCGGGCGGAACGGAGCCGTCGTCGCGAAGCCGCAGCACTTTGCCGCCGAGGGTGTTGGGATCTTGCGGATCTCTGCCGGTGGTGGACATGTAGAGCATGCCGTCGCGGCCGAAGGCGATGCGCGAGGTGCTGGCTTCAGGCAAAACGAAGATGTCCTTCACATCGGCCAGCGCGCTGCCATCCCAGCGGCCGCGCGCGATCGCGGTGGTCCGCTTTTTGTCATCCAGCGGCTTGGTGTAGGTGAGATAAACGAAATGATTCTCGGCAAATCGCGGATGGAGCGCGATGTCCATGTAGCCGTGGACCGCGCCGGGGCCACCCGATTCGCCGGCCCAATAGGAGGCCGGGCCGCCGGCGACGGGCTTGGGATCGAGCACCCCGTTGCGCCCTGGATCTCGAAGGATGCGAAGGCGGCCGGCGCGCTCGGTCACCAGCATACTGCCGTCCGGAAGAAACGCGAGGGCCCATGGATATTCGAGCGCCTTGGTAACCACGACGACCCGGATCTTCTGTCCTTCCGCAGTGTCGAATTCCACGGGATGATCGGGCAGCGGGCGGGCGGCGAGGCCGGTGGGCGCGATAGGAATGTGGAAGTTAGGATCCATTGCGACCTTTTGCTGGGCCGAGGAGAGCTGCGGGGCGATCACGGCAGCAAGCGACAGAAGGATCGGTCTGAACGAACGCGTTTTCCACATATAGATACCTTTCTTGATCGTTTCGATGCTATCACGATAAGCGCCATTTGGTGCGTGTGTAGGCGATCCGGAAGCCCTGGCGCTCGGCATTGCGCTGCGAGCCGCTTCCAGCTTCGGCCACCATCATCGCTAAATCGCAGCCCTGGTTGAAGGCGTAGCGCATACGCTGTTCGAGCAGGGCCGCTTGCAAACCACGACGGCGCAGCTCAGGAATCGTTGCCGCCCCGCCGAACAGCGCGACGCCGTCATGGATGCATAGCACGCCGGCAGCGCCGGGTTGGCCGTCCACTTCGGCGAGAAAGCAAGGACTCTGCTCGCGCGCCGCAGAGATGGCGCCGGCTTGCAGACTAAAATCCAGGAGCTCCGGGTGTTCGTGAGTCCAGCCCCGGGCGCTTATTTCGTTCCAGAGTCGCGCTTCTTCCGGACCTGTGACGCGCACTGTGATATTGCCGTAGTCATTCGCCGCGGGTTCCTCGACAGGCCGAACCATGACGTTGCTGATCTCGATCGGTCGGTACTGGCGGGCGCAGAGCAAGCCCAGCGCCGCGACGCCGGCGAGCGGACTCACTTCATGCAGCACCTGCGCCCCCCGGTCCTTGAAGAAGCGCTCAATCACATCCAGCGACGCCGCGGTCAGTTCCTCGAAGATGCCGAGTCCGAAAGTCTGAGTGACGGGAGAGTCGACGGTATCGAAGACCGCATAGGCTCCCGCGCATTCCATCCACTCGGCGCCGCTATCGGGGAATAGACGCCGGCGGGCCTCGGCGAACTGCAGGCAGGCGTGTCCTTCGGCGCGTTCCAGACGTCTTGCGAGTGCGAGGTCGGCAAATAGCATGTCAGTCGCGTTTCGATCCTACCTGCGGCCCGGGCGGAGTGTCAATCGCGGGGACCGCTCCCTCACGGTCGCGGCTCGCTATGATGAGCGCGGGCTTTGAAATCCAGATCCCAAGCGGGAGATTTTCAGTCGCGCAAAACCCATTGCGCCAGTTCGGCGAGCTTGGGCGCCTTGCCTTGCGAGAGGATGCCGATGCGGAAAATGCGCGCGGCTGCCCAGATCACAGCGGCGGCCCACGCGGTTACGCCCAGCAAGCCGAGCCAGGGCTGCCACCAGGGGACTCCTGCAGGCAGAGCCTGCCGCAGCAGCATGATCACCGGTGTGAACGGCGGGATGAACGACATCGCGATCGCAAGGCCGCCGTTGGGTTGCTGCACGATCGCAGTCACAAGAAACATTGGTACCAGGATCGGTATAAACAAGAGGAAGGCCAGATGCTGCGCATCATGGGGAGTGGCGCATGCCGATCCAAGCGCGACGCCCAGGGCGGAGAGCATTAGGACGTCGGCGATCAGGTACACAAAAAACCACGGCAGCAGACTCAGCGGCGCCAACCCGAACATCGCCAGGCCCTCCAGCACCAGCAGTCCGCCGATGATGTAAAGGGTAGAACTGGTCAAAGATGCACCCAAGGACGCCAGTACTTTGCCGAGCATGAGTTCAAAAGGTGACGCGGAAGTCAACAACATTTCAAATACGCGCTGCATTTTATCCTCGGCAACCGCGCCCAAATTGGGCGCCGAACCGACGAGGGTAATCATGACCAACAAATAAACCAGAAAAAGCGGTACGACAGCGGCCTGAATGGGATTTTTCTTTTCACCTTGCACGATGTTCCCGGTGGCTGGATCTTTCGTCACCAGATTCATGGACACCACATCGACGTCCAGGACAAGCTCTGGAACGCGCGCGGGGTCAACGCCCAACTGCGCGAGACGCAAGCGGCGCAGACCATCGTTGACGGCGGAGGACAACCAGAGGCCCGATTGATCCAATCCGGACGAATTGGTGTAGTAACGGACCAGGTCGTGCTTGGAGCCACCGGACGGTCGAAGGGCATCGGGAGCGATGTCGAGGACCAGGAACAGCTCGCCACTGCGAATTCGATCGGAAAGGGATAATAGCTGCGCGGTGTGATCGGCTTCAGGCTTCACTTCCTCGAAGCTAAAGCGCGGTATGCCCTGGGACCCGAAGGAGGAACCGGATCTCGCTTTCCGGTTCGATTCCTCGGCGGCTTGAATCACGGCTGCCGCGGAGACGCCGGTGTGATCCACAACTGCAACACGCAGGTCCTTGGCGCTGCCCCGGTTGGCGAGGGAAACGGCCAGGAATCCTCCACCGAACAGGAGAGGGAAGAGAATCAAGCCAACGAGATACGCCTTGCTCCGAATCGCTTGCAGGTAGTCGCGCTTGGCGATGAGAAGGGTTCTATTCAACTGGCGCCTCCTCCGGTTGCGGGCCTGCGATGCGGACAAAGATGTCGTGAAGTGAGGGTCTGACCACGGAAAATGAGGTGATCCGCGCGCGGGCTGCGAGCGTGCGGAGGACTTGCTGAGGATCGCACCCTTCCGCCATCCGCAGTTCCTGGATCTGGCCCATGTCTTTGATCCGTTCGATGCCGGGCAGTTCGCCCAATTGGTTGCCCAACATGTAGGCGCCGCCTTCGACCTCCACGCGGATGGTGTCGCTTCCATAGCTCGACTGGATGGAGGCCAGCGTCCCGTCCAGCACTTTCTTGCCGCGAAAGATCATGAAAATCGAGTCGCACAGGCTTTCGGCCACACCCATGTCGTGCGTGCTCAGGATGACGGTACAGCCGCGCTTGCGCATTTCCAGCACCGCGCCACGAATCGAATCGGCGCTGACGGGATCGAGTCCGGTGAACGGTTCGTCTAGGATCAGCAGCTTCGGCTCGGGAATGACGGTAGCGATGAATTGAACCTTCTGGCTCATGCCCTTGCTGAGGGTTTCGACCTTGTCGTCGGCGCGCTGCGCGAGGCCCAGACGTTCCAGCCAGGCGTTTACTTCGGCAGTGACGTTGCGCCCGCCGCGAAGTTCGCCATGAAATTCCAGCAGCGCGCGCACGCGCATTTTCCGGTACACGCCGCGCTCTTCTGGAAGATATCCGATTTCTCCGGAGCGGGTGCCCGAGCGTTCCCGCCCGAACACGCGGATGGTCCCCGAGTCGGGGTAAAGAATGTTGGCGATCATCCGCATGGTGGTCGATTTACCGGAACCGTTGGGACCGATGAATCCGTAGATCGATCCCTCGGGTACCGCAAGCGAGAGTTGATCGACCGCCGCGACGGCTTCGAAAGTCTTTGTAATATTGCTGATTTCGACCGCGAACACTCCCCGGATGCTACCACACGCTATCGAACATTGAATCAGAATCGCGGAATGGGTGTACTATTGCACTATCTAGATTGCGAG
>Ga0182018_10004977_pt1 | contig 10904 bp, 12 predicted proteins | sample 812P2MmetaG_FD_120490 | JGI IMG/M metagenome (GOLD analysis project Ga0182018, IMG submission 120490) | Permafrost microbial communities from Stordalen Mire, Sweden - 812P2M metaG | ecosystem: Environmental > Terrestrial > Soil > Wetlands > Permafrost | place: Sweden: Stordalen | collected... | reverse complement strand
GCCGCACCGATCCGCTCGACGGCGCGGTCGAGCATGGGCCGGCTGAGATCGATCAGAGTCACGGAGCGTAGCGGCAAATGCCGCAAGAGCTTGAGCGTGTAATTGCCCGCGCCGCAGCCGATGTCGAGAAGGGCCGCCGCGTCGGGCCGCACGCCGCGTGCGGCCTGCGCGATAAGTTCGAGCGATAGCGGTGCGTCGATGGTGGCCGATTGCCCGGTCTCGATGTTGGAGAAGCGTTCGACATCGGCATCGAAGCGGCGGCGAATCTCCTCGGGCGTGGATTTGCGGGCGAACATGTTTTTATTATGGCAAGGGCCATGACCCTGAAGCCTTTGCTCCGGTACGGAAATTTACCGTACAATAATAGTTGGAGATCATCGCGTGCCACAGACCATCCAACGAGCCCGGAAGCAGAAGCGGCGCCGGCCGCCAGCCAAAACCTATCGCTTCGATGCCCGTCTTAACGAGGAGCAAAAGCTCCTCATTCAGCGGGCCGCGGACCTTGAGGGACGCTCCATGACCGATTTCGTCCTGCATAGCGCCGAGGTAGCGGCGCAGCGCACCATTGAGGATCGTACCATTATGGTTCTCTCCGCCCGCGACTCGGAGATTATTGTGGACGCGATTCTGAACCCGCGTGAGCCTGGTCCTGTTATGAGGAAGGCTGTCCGCGAATACCGTGAAATAATGGGCTTGAATGAACCTTGAGTATCGGGTGGAACCGCTCGGCGCCTCGCACGATCGGATCACCTTCAACTCAGGGGTCGTCGAACTCGACCACTACTTCCATCATCAGGTCGGACAGGATGCCCGACGAAAGGCGGCGGCGCCTTTCGTGATGCTCGACCGCCAAGATGCGATCGTCGGCTACTACACCCTCTCAGCTTGCGGTCTTTACCTTTCCGAATTTCCGGAAGCAATCGTTCGGAAACTCCCTCGCTATCCCGTTCTGCCAGCAACCCTGCTTGGCAGGTTGGCTATCAGCCGATCCCACCAGGGCAAGAACCTTGGCCGCGTCCTGTTGTTGGATGCCCTCAATAGAAGCTGGAGGAACACCTCTGAGGTCGGATCGGTTGGAGTCGCGGTGGACGCGCTGGACGAGAAAGCGCGTGCATTCTATTTGCACCACGAATTCATACAGCTCGGTGACAGTCCAAACAGGCTCTTCCGGTCAATGGCGGACATCGAAAAGGCCTTCAGCACTCGTTAACCCCTACAGCACCTCTTCCGACCAGTTCTCCAGCACCTGCTTCACCTTACTCATGAACTGATCCGCCAGCGCTCCATCGATCAGCCGATGGTCGAAGCTCAGCGATAAATGGCAAATCGAACGGATCGCGATGCCATCGTCAATCACCACCGGAGTCTTGTCCACGGTCCCTACCCCGATGATGGCCACTTGCGGTTGGTTGATCACCGGCGTGCCGATCAGGCTGCCGTAGCTCCCGAAATTGGTGATCGAGAACGTGCCGCCCACCACTTCCTCGGGCTTGAGCTGCCGCGAACGCGCGCGCGCCGCCAGGTCCACAATGGAACGCTGCAGGCCGAGCACGTTCTTTTCGTCGGCGCTGCGAATCACCGGCACAATCAGCCCGTTCTCCAGCGCCACTGCGATACCGATATGAATCTCGTTATGGTAGACGATGTTGTTGCCGTCGATCGACGCGTTGAGCAGCGGGAACTGCCGCAGCGCCGCCACCGAGGCGCGCGTGATGAACGGCAGATAAGTCAGCGAGAAGCCGTAGTTCGCCTTGAACTGCTCCTTGTAGCGATCGCGCAGTTTGGCCACCTTGGTCATATCCACGCGATGGATGGTGGTGACGTGCGGCGAGGTGCGCTTCGACAACACCATGTGCTCGGCGATCTTGATCCGCATGCTGCTCATCGGCTCGATGCGCGTCTTGGCCTGGCCCGCCGGCGCCAGGTAGGGGACAGGCGCTGCGGCGGGCGCCGGAGCCGGAGCGACCGGCTTCGCAGCCACAGGCGCCGGTGTCGCTTCTTGCGGAGCGGCGGCCGATTGCGCGATGTAAGCTTCCAGGTCCTGCTTGGAAATACGCCCGCCGGCGCCGGTGCCGCGCACGCGGCTGAGATCGACGTTGTTCTCGCGCGCCATCTTGCGCACCAGCGGAGATAGCGGACCCGCGGCCTCCGCCGGGGCTTCTTCCACGGGCGGCAGCGGAGGAGGCGCCGAAGCCTTCACCGGGGGAGCGGCCACCGCTTCGGCTGCCGCGGGAGCTTCCGGCGCCGGGGTTGCCGGCGCGGGCGCCGATGCTTTCACCGGGGGCGCGGCCACCGGTGCGGGAGCCGCGGGCGATTCGGGCGCGGGTGCTTCGGGCGCGGCTGCCGCGGGAGCTTCGGGCGCCGGGGCTGCCGGCGCGGGTGCGGCTGGCGTCACGGCGGCGCCGCTTTCGATGCGCGCCACCACGGTGTTGATCCCCACCGTCTTGCCTTCTTCCACCAGCACTTCGACCAAAGTTCCGGCCGTGGGCGAAGGAATCTCGGTGTCCACCTTGTCGGTGGAAATCTCGAACAACGGTTCGTCGCGCTCCACGCGCTCGCCGGGCTTCTTGAGCCACTTCGTCAGCGTGCCTTCGACAATGCTCTCGCCCATCTGGGGCATCACTACGTCGGTCATGATCGGTTCTCTCTTTCGGCTGCGAGGACGGGTGCCTCATACAGCATCTCGCAATCAAAAACGCGGCCGAAGTGCGCGGCCAGAGTTCGGGAAACTTCTTCCAGCGTAACGCGGACGCCAAGCTGCACCATGGATGTCACCGGCTTGGTCAATCCACAGGGTACGATGTACTGAAAATAGCTCAGGTCGGTATTCACGTTCAGCGCCAGGCCATGCGACGTCACCCAGCGGCTCATGTGCACCCCGATGGCGGCGATCTTGCGGCCGCCCACCCACACGCCGGTCAGCTTGGGGATGCGGCCGGCCTCGATGCCGTAATCGGCCAGGGTGTCGATGATGGTCTGCTCCACGGCGCGCACGAAAGCGCCCACGTCGCGCTGCCATTCGCGCAAGTCCAGGATGGGGTAGGCCACCAGTTGTCCCGGCCCGTGATAGGTGACGTCGCCGCCGCGGTCCGTCGGAAAAAACGAGATGCCCGCGCGGTCCATAATCTCCGCGCTGGCCAGCAGATTTTCCTGGTGGCCGTTGCGGCCCAGCGTGATGACGTGCGGATGCTCCAGCAGCAGCAACTGGTCCGGCGCCGTCCCCTGCTTGCGCCCGGCGACCAGTTCCTGCTGCAATGCCAGCGCCGGGCCATAGCCGATGCGCCCGAGTTCCCGCACCTGGCACTTACGCATTGATGGAAAGACCGTAGACCGCGTTGAAGGCTTCGCCCACCGCTTCGTACAGCGTGGGATGCGCATGGATGGTCTGCATCATCAGCTCCACCGTGGCCTCCGCTTCCATCGCGGCCACCGCCTCGGCGATCAGCTCGAAGCCTTCCGGCCCGATGATGTGGACCCCCAAAATCTCGCCATACTTCTCGTCGGCCACTACCTTGACAAAGCCCTCGTGGTGTCCCAGGATGGTGGCGCGGCTGTTGCCGGCGAAGGGAAATCGCCCGACCTTCACCTGGTAGCCCTGCGCCCGCGCCTGCGCTTCCGTGAGCCCCACGCTGCCGATGCCCGGTTCGGTGTACGTGCATCCCGGAATCCGATTCTTATTGATCGGAATCGCCGGTTTGCCCGCCATATGCGCCACCGCGATCATACCCTCGCGAGTGGCCACGTGCGCCAATTGCGGCGTGCCCGCCACCACGTCGCCGATCGCGTAGACGCCCGGTTCGGCGGTCTGCTGATTCTGGTCCACCTTGAGGAAGCCGCGGTCCAGCTCCACCTTGGTATTCTCCAGACCGATCTTGTCGGTGTTGGGCTTGCGGCCCACGGCCACCAGCAGCTTTTCCACCTCCAGCTCTTCCTGCTTGCCGTCCTTGGTGGTGAGCGTGATCTGCACGCTGTGCCCGGTCTTGCGGACATTCTTCGCGCGCGCCCCGGTCTCCACGCGAATTTTCTGCTTGCGGAAGTTGCGCTCCAGTTCCTTCGAGATATCTTCGTCTTCCACCGGCACCACCCTCGGCAGCATCTCGATCACCGTGACTTCCGTGCCGAACCGCTGGAAAATCGACGCGAATTCCACCCCCACCGCGCCCGCCCCGATAATCGCCAGGCTCTTGGGTACGGCCGTGAGGTTGAGGATCTCGATATTGGTGAGGATGAATTCGGCGTCGGGTTCCATGCCGGGAAGCATGCGGGCCTCCGAGCCGGTGGCGATGATGATATTCCTGGCTTCGATGGTTTGCACGCCCGCATCGGACTTCACCTCCACCTTGCCGCCGCCTTGGAGCGTGGCGTAGCCGCTGATGCGTTCCACTTTGGCCCGCTTGAGCAGCATTTCCACGCCCTTGGAATGCTTGTTGACGATCCCGTCCTTGCGCTCTTTGACCTTGGGGTAATCCAGGCGCGGGTTCTCGCACTGGATGCCCTCCAGGTCCGCGTGGACGAAGCGCTGCCACACATCGGCAGTCTGCAACAGGCTCTTGGTGGGGATGCAGCCCACCAGGAGGCATGTGCCGCCCAATCTGGCCTGCTTCTCGACAAGCGCTGTCTTCAATCCGTACTGGCCGGCGCGGATGGCTGCGGAGTAGCCGCCGGGACCACTCCCGATCACGATGAGGTCGTAGGGCACTTTTTTCATTCTACCGAAGCTACAGGCACACCAGCTCATTCAGAGTCAGAACAGCGATCCCATGATCGTAGGCGAACTGCCGCAACCGGCGGTCTTCGGTAACAATCGTGGCACCCTCCCTCTCGGCGGTGTAGATCAACCCTGCATCGGTCGGGCCAATTTCCTCCATAATTTGGTGGAAATCGTCGCTGGCATAGAGGTCGCAAACGCAGCAGCCACGCTCCTCCACACTGTACTTTGGCAGCAACTTTATGGCGCTGCGCCACTCCTTCAAGAGCCTCCGCCTTTTGTTGCTGAACACCTCCGCAACGATATGTTGTGTCACGATGCGGCGATGCGCACGCTCGAACATCTGCCAGAGGGCATCGAATTGTTCCAGAGAAACCGCGTCTTCGCGGCCCCATACCTCCTGCAGTTCGCGTTCACGTTCGGGGGCGCCTAGACCTTGAGATTTGAGCCGGCGGTGCAAAAGGACCAACGAGAAAAGGTTAGTATCGATGGCAATCACTTTCGGAACACTCAGGCGTCCCCAATCCATCAGAGCGCGCTCGTGGTTTCGGTCGCGTATGGCACGTCGAACTCCAACGATAACTCGGATCGCTTCGCCTTCAACAAGCCAATCAGCTTCTCGCTTGCCTCCAGGAGATCCCGCCCGGTTTCCTCCGTTTCCAGCCGGCGAGACTCAATCTCCGGCGAGGCCATTACTGGAACGAAGCGATCCCGGAATCGGTTCCACAATCGGGAGGTGGCGTAATAGCCGGGCAGATCCGCGAAATTATCGACAAGGTACTCTGCGAGGGCACCGGCGAAATCCGCCCTATCCGAAAGAGCTCCAAAATTGCTGCTAAATTCGGCGCCGAACTCCGCCGGCGCGTCTCTCTCGATACCGTCGAAGACTTCCTGGAACCTCGGATCGCGTAAGATCGCCTCGTGGAACGTGGCGCATGCTGCGGTCAAGTCGCCGACTTTGCGATCATGAGCTTCGAGAAAGTCGCTGACCTCGGGGAAGAAGGACGCAAACTGCTCGAGGTTCTCACGCGCGCTCATCGGCATATGGTCGCCAAGGGTTGCGACGTACTCCAATCTCCGGTTGTAAAATCGAAATGTCCAATTGCGGCGCAACAGGTATCCACGTTGGCTCGCCAACCGCCCGAGGACGTACTGGAAAACAGTGTCGAACCATGCCCGAACAATGTTTGGTCCGTATTTTTTCTGGTTGTTTCGCGGGCGAGTTCTCATAGGCCTGCCATCCATTATCGGCGATTCTGCCTGGGCGCGCTCAGGCGATCCGCTGTAATCCAACACCGCGCCGGTGCGTCTACCATAAAGATATGAAATGGCTGTTACCATTTCTGATGCTGGCGCCGGGGCTGGGATTCGGACAAGCCCCTCCGCCGGCTCAGAAGAAGGCGCCCGCCGCCGTAGTGCCGGCGCGCTGGCCCATCGAAAGCCTGCAAGTGGAAGGCAATCACAGTTATACCCGGGAACAGGTGTTGGCCGTGGCGGGGCTCCGCGTCGGCCAGGTGGTCGGCCGGCCGGAATTCGACGCCGCGCGCGAACGCCTTACCAGTTGCGGCGCCTTCGATACCGTGAGCTACAAGTTTTCGCCCGAGGTGGGTACCCGTGGGTTCGTCGCCACCTTCACGGTAACTGAAATCGAGCAGGTATACCCGGTGCAGTTCGACGAACTGCACGTCTCGGAACGCGACCTGACGGCCACTCTGAAAGCCAAGGACCCGCTCTTCGCCCAGGGCAAGCTGCCGGCCACGCAGCCCGTCTTCCAGCGCTATGCGAAGTGGGTCCAGGAATATCTGGCGGCCAAGGGCATCCAGGAGAAGATCGTGGGCGGTGTCATCCCCGGCCGGCCCGGCGAATACGTCATCAGCTTCCATCCCGATCGCCCGTTGCCCGCCGTCTCGCTGATCTTTTTCCAGGGCAATCAGGTGGTAACGCAACCCATCCTGCAGGACGCCGTGATGGGCGTGGCTGTCGGCATGCCTTACACCGAGGACCGCTTCCGCGATGCCCTCAACGCCTCCGTCCGCCCGGTGTATGAAGCCCGCGGCCGCGTGCGAGTCTCCTTCCCCGTCATCAAGACCGAGCCCGATAAGGACGTCACCGGTCTCAAAGTGACGGTGACCGTGGACGAAGGCGAGACGTTCAACCTGGGCAAGGTGTCGATCGACGGCGAGACCCCGTTGAAGCCCGAAGAGTTGTTAAACGCCGGCGACTTCAAGACCGGCGACCTGGCCAATTTCGACAAGGTCAACGAGGGCCTCGACCGCATGAAGAAGGCTCTGCGGCACGCCGGCTACATGAATGCGCAGGTCACCTCGCGGCGGACGATCGACGATGACAAGCGGACCGTCGCACTCACCCTCTGGGTGGACGCCGGAACGCAATTCACCATGCGCAAGCTGACGATGGTGGGTCTCGATCTGGATTCCGAGGCCGAGATCAACCGCATCTGGACCATGAAGTCCGGCAAGCCTTTTAATCCGGATTACCCCGATCTCTTTCTGAAACGCATAAAGGAAGAAGGCGTATTCGATAACCTGGGCAAGACCAAGGCCGAAACCAAGATCAACGAGCAGGACCACACCGCCGACGTAACCCTGACGTTCAGCGGCGGCACTCCGCCGCCCGCCACCAAGGGTGGGCGCGGTCGCGGCGGCCGGGGTTATTAGTGGAGCCGCTCACCGGCGCGGTCGCTGGCAAGATTCAGGAGCAGATCGAACGGACGGTTCACTTAATTGGCATCGTTCCTAAGGACGCGTTGCAGTGGACCCCGCCAATTCCCGGCGCATGGTCGCTCGGCGAGCTGTTGGGACATTTGTTGGACTGTCTGGCGGGATTCTGCGCCGTGCTGTATGCAGCGCATCCCGAGAGCCTCTCGCATTTCGCCGGGTTGCGCAATCTCCCCGTGAATTGCGTGTGCGGTCCCGGGGAAGCGAGCGAACGGATCGGAGTTTACCGGGGGCACATGGACGAAGGCTTCGCGGCGCTGTGTGACGCCGATCTCCGCCGGGAGCTACCCACGTTTTTCGTTCCCGAGGGCGAGTCCGTGCTGACTCTGCTGTTGGGGAATCTGGAGCACTTGATCAATCACAAGCACCAGTTATTCATGTATCTGAAGCTTATGGGAGTGAATGTGGGGACGCCGGATCTGTATCGATTTCGGGGTGGCAGCAATGCCAAAGATTGACAGGGTTTGTTATTTACGATAGGGTGAAGGTTGAAATCGGGGGTCGCTATGAATGTTTCTCTCACGCCGGAACTGGAAGAATTCGTCAGCACGAAGGTAAGTTCGGGCCGTTACAATTCTGCTAGCGAGGTCGTCCGCGAGGCATTGCGGCTTCTGGAAGAACACGACCAACTCCGCGCCGGCCAACTCGCGGAATTCAATAGGGAACTGGGCCGGCGTCTGGCTTCCTTGGACCTTGGCGAAAAGGTCCATCCAGCGGAATCTCGCGCAACGCTTGAGCGAAAATCGCAACAACGCCGGAAGCTAGGCCAGTGACGGGCTACGTTCTCAGCGTTGATGCCGATCTCGACCTGGATGAAATCTGGGATTATATCGCCGCCGACAGCGTCGATGCAGCAGACCGCTTGATCGGGAAACTGTTTGGTGCGTTCGAAGCGGCCAGCACGGAACCGGGGTCGGCGACCGCCTGCAAAAGGTGGGCGCACGTGGGACAGACATAGCCGCGATATCCGCGGGCCACGGTAGTTCCGTGGCCTGCTTCGCTACAGCGCAAGCTGGCGGCGGGCCGATTTTGGGAAGAGTCCACGAGTTGCGCGATGGTAGCCAGTGCCTGTTATGGTTCTCAACCCGCTAGCGCCTGTGAATAAAAAACCGGCGTGGGTTTACATGGTAGGGGTTTCCGGCGTACCATTGCCAGCAGCAAGGCACTTGTTGACTCGGGGGAGCGAAACCCCCTACAATGGAGAATAAAAAGCGAAACTAGGAGCGCTACACCATGCTCGTCTATACGGGACCAGAAGACGCGCGCGCTGTTGCCAACTACTTTCTGGATCTTGCGAAGAAGGAAGGTCGCAGTATCGATCCGATGGGAATCCAGAAGCTTGTCTACTTCGCCCACGGCTGGAACTTGGCGATGTACAACAGGCCCCTAATCAGTCAGCCCGTGGAAGCGTGGGATTACGGGCCAGTGATTCGCGACCTTTACCAGGATTTCAAGAGGTTCGGCAACGGCCCCATCAAAGAGCCTGCGGTGGGATTTAGCGTCCTGCCAGGCACGACGCGTTTTCAATTTACGAAACCGGTACTCGCGGAGCAAGTACCTGAAGAGACGTTTGCACTCTTAAATCGAGTTTGGGAGGTGTATAAGCCATATTCGAGCATCCAGCTAGCCAATATGACTCACGCCCCCGGATCACCATGGAAGATTGCCCGGGATAATGGGTCTTCGGTGATTTCCAATGACATTATCAAGCAGTGGTTTGTCAATCAGATGAATGTCACCCACTGAATCAGGCCTTCCGGCGCCGCCCGACTTTTCGCGTATCTCATCGCCTCCTGGTGTCAATCCGGAGCCTGAGCCGGAAACAAGACTCGAAAGGACAACCCTTGAAAATGCCCGCCTGAAACTTGAGTTAGAAGGCCTAAGTCAGGACACGGCCGAACGCAAGAAATACGCGAGCCTTTTCTTCTACCTGTCCTGCGCTTGGATTCTCATAATCACGGTGCTGCTCTTGTTTCAGGGATTCGGTTCGTTTTGGTTTGGCAAGTTTCCTTTCAAACTTTCGGAGCCCATTGTGTTGGCAACAATCGGGTCAACGACCGTGAACATCCTGGGCATTCTTTATATCGTGGCGAACTATCTGTTTCCCAAGAAAGGACCGTTCGACAAGACTTGACTCGCACCGCATCGAAGGGCTATTCAGGCACTGCCCAAGGCCGGCGCACCTGGCGGATGACCGTCTGCGTGGAATCCTGAGCTGTCGGCATCCTCATTCTCGGACGTGGACATCGCGCCTCGTCCTAAATTTCTGGATTTCTGGAGCATATCGGGCATCGAGATCGCAGAACCCGCCCACGAAGCCGGACAACGCCTTGGCCCACGAGTATCTCGGCTGCCTCCGTCCGACGTTCGGCAACCTGCGGGCCGTCACAGACTCACGGTCCTCACTGTGCCGAAACGAAAATCAGGATTCCACCCGGCGACTGTACACCGCCTATCGATGCTTGGATCGCAATCGCGCCCGTGGGTACCGACGCCGGTAATTGAATTGCCACCTGGTACAAGCCGGCGCTACCAGGGCTAATTTATAAGCACGGCGCTTATCACCGTCACGGGGACGCTTCCCGCTGTCACGGTGGGCGGCGTCGCCGCAGCGGGCACCCCGCTCACAGCGATCCCCGCAAGCGTCGGCGGATATGTCGGGCCGAAGCCCGTACCCCACAGGATCAGTACGTCGTCAGGCTTCGCCGCCACGGTTCCCGGTATCGCCGACGGGTTGCCTACCAGCGCGTAATCCGGGTATCGTGACGCGATCGCGTAACTGGTCCCGGAGTACGGGAAAAATGCCGGCGCGTAAGGTTGTAGTTGGGCCATGAGGGCCGCACTGACTTGCCCGTTATTCGTGACCACGACCGGCACAAGGCCGCTTGCGGCATCCGTGGGCGCTTGTACGTTGAGCTGCGTGGGACTGATGTAATAAACGAAGGCCGCCCTGCCGTCGATAGTCACGCTGACGCCGTCGAGCGACGTCGGCAGATTTCCGTTCACCACTTCATTCGGCAGCCACGTGCGGCCCGGGTTCGTATTCGCCAAATTCGTGCCCTGGATCGTCACCCACGAGCCGGACTCGATGCCCGGTTGGAAGCTCGCGCCGTTGACCACCGAACCGATGGTAGGCAGAGTGCTGGGCGCGGTGACCGTTAGAGACACCGAGATTGTCTGCGGGCTGTTCGTCGCGCCGCCAGCGGCAATCTGAATCGAGCCAGCATAACGTCCCGCCGCCAGCGTTCCCGGGTTCACCGAGACGGACAGCACGGACGGAGCCGTACCTGACGCAGGGGAAAGTCCGAGCCATGTGGCGTTGGAAGAGGCAGTCCACGATAGAGTTCCGCCCCCGCCGTTGGTTATCGAGACGGTTTGCGCGACCGGAAGGGCACCTCCAACCGTGTAGTTGAAAGTGAGGGTTTGGGACGAGACAGCCAGCACAGCCGCAGCCGGAG
>Ga0182018_10004976_pt1 | contig 10905 bp, 9 predicted proteins | sample 812P2MmetaG_FD_120490 | JGI IMG/M metagenome (GOLD analysis project Ga0182018, IMG submission 120490) | Permafrost microbial communities from Stordalen Mire, Sweden - 812P2M metaG | ecosystem: Environmental > Terrestrial > Soil > Wetlands > Permafrost | place: Sweden: Stordalen | collected... | reverse complement strand
TCCGGCAGTCAATTTGGGCCGGAAACTTTAGATGGTCTGCGTGGATGAGCTTGCCAGACTATTGCGAGAACACCACTTCAAGGCGGAGGCTATGAGCCAACGTATTCTCATTTTCAGCACACATCCGGACGACGAAACTCTCGGTTGTGGCGGCACGGTACTTAGGCATGCCAAGGACGGAGATCATCTGTACTGGCTGATTGTCACCGCCCCGCACGAGCCGCAATGGTCTGCGGAAATCCGCGAGCGCAAGGCCAAAGAGATCGAACGCGTGGCGGAAGCGTACGGCGTAAAGAAAACATTCAAATTGGGCTTCCCGACCGCGAAGCTCGAGACGGTACCACAGGGAGAACTTATCGATGCGATCCGGGAAGTGATCGCGGAAGTGAAGCCAGAAATTGTTTATATGATTCACGGAGGTGATGTCCATACGGATCATCAAGTCGCATTCCGGGCGGCGATGTCGGTGATAAAACCTTTCTATATGCGAAAGTTTGGCATCCGCCGGGTACTTTCCTATGAAACAATTTCCTCCACTGACGCGGCGCCGCCGCAGCTGAACGTAGCCTTTGTTGCTCACTGCTTTGTGGATATCACACCGTACCTGCAGAAAAAGCTTGATATCATGAGCCTATACGAGACAGAGACCCATCCCGATCCCATGCCCCGCGGTCCGTCTGCCATCCGCGCGCTAGCGCGGTTCCGGGGAGCTACGGTAAACGTAGAATATGCAGAAGCCTTCATGTTGATTCGCGAAGTCCTTTAGAGGCCTGCGCGAGTTAGGGAGAGCCGTGCCGCGCAAGACGGTGAAGGTACTCAGCAGAACTCCAAGGGTTTCCTACACAAAATGAAGATAAAGCGAATTGCCATCCTAGGAGCGGGTGGGCAGGCACGCGAGGTTGCCTGGCTTATTCGCGACATAAATCGAGTGCGATCAGCCTACGAAGTGCTCGGTTATATTGTCCCCGATCTCTCAAAACTGAACGAATATGACAGCCGCGAGGGGCTGCTTGGCGACGAATCCTGGCTAGATACTAATCGGAGCGAAGTCGACTGCCTGGCGATTGGAGCCGGAAACCCCATTCGCAGGTGCAAGATAGCGGATGAATTAACAAGACGGTATCCCGATATCTCATGGCCAGCACTGATTCACCCAAGCGCCTTGTATGACGCAGATACATGTCAGGTCGAACCTGGAGTCCTGCTGTGTGCCGGTGCAACCTGCACTGTGAATATTACGTTTGGCTCGTTCGCGCTAATCAATTTCGGATGCACGATCGGGCATGAAACTCGGATAGGAAAAGGGTGTGTCGTGAATCCCGGAGCAAACATCTCAGGCGGCGTAATCTTGGGGGAAGGAGTCCTGGTTGGGACTGGTGCGCAGGTGCTCCAATACCTTCGAATCGGAGCGGGTGCGACGATTGGCGCCGGAGCCGTAGTCGTAAAAAACGTCGAAGCAGGTACCACGGTGATGGGAGTGCCGGCTGTCCCCCGGTAAAAAAGCTTTGCTCAACCAACATGTCAGTGGTTGTACAGTCTGGCCGTTGGCCATTCCACTCCAGAATCTCAAACAAGCTTTGTCCTGACCGATCCAATTCATTACGTAACAGATGGCGGAGAAAAAATCGAGGTCCAAAGCAATGTGCAAAGTTGAATCATATCTCGTAAAGCTTGAAACCACTCTACGCGAGGTAATTGCCTGCATTGATCGGAACGGCAAAGGAATTGCGCTCGTCGTCGACTCGGAGGGGCAACTACTGGGGACCATCAGCGATGGCGACATTCGTCGTGCCATCTTGGAGAGCGTAAGTCTCGACCTCTCCGTTCAGACTCTGCTTGCAAAACGCAAGGAAGGAGCCGGGCACACTCCCGTGACCGTGCTACTGGGAACTAGCGACGCCGATCTATTGCACTTGATGAACCAGGCAGAAATCAGACAAATCCCAATCGTGGACGCGGCTGGCCACGTGATGGACATGGCATTCCTAAATGATCTTGTCCGTGAATACGAGTTGCCGATGACGGCAGTTGTAATGGCCGGTGGCTTTGGGAACCGCCTTCGACCGCTCACCGATCAGACACCGAAACCCATGCTGCCAATCGGTGATCGTCCTATTCTCGAAAGGACCATCGAGCAGCTCAAGAACACGGGCATTCGCCGTGTGAGTCTTACAACGCATTACAGGGCCGAGGCGATTTCCGATCATTTTGGGAACGGAAAAGATTTTGGTATAGCAATCGACTATGTGCATGAGGACCAGCCACTTGGCACGGCCGGCGCGATTCGATTGCTTGAGGAGATTGACGAGCCACTATTAGTAATCAACGGTGATATTTTGACCCATGTGGATTTCCGGGCGATGCTCGCCTTCCACCAGAAACACCAGGCATGCCTTACCGTTGGTGTGCGCCAGTACGACCTGCAGGTCCCCTATGGAGTAATGGAGTGCGAGGGAGCGAAGATACTTGGAGTGTCCGAGAAGCCTAAGATGCAATTCCTTGTCAACGCCGGGATTTATCTTCTTGAGCCGCGTGCGCGCGATTACATTCCTAGCGACCGGAAATTTGATATGACTGACTTGATCCAGTCCTTGATTCGTGAAGCCTGTACGGTTGTCAGCTTTCCGATACTGGAATACTGGTTAGACATAGGCCAACACGCAGACTATGAGAAAGCCAAATCTGACTTCGAAAGTGGGAGACTCCATTCATGAACTGGAAGGGCAAAAACGTCTTGGTCACCGGCGCTGGCGGTTTCATTGGGAGTCATTTGACCGAGCGTCTCGTGGAACTCGGAGCGAAAGTTCGGGGCTTTGTCCATTACAATGCGCAAGGTGACGGGTGGTGGCTAGACGAATCGCCGCTTCGCAAGGAGATTAAAGTCATTGCGGGCGACATCGTCGACAGGGATAGCGTTCAAAACGCTATGCGTGGTGTGGAGATTGTCTTTCACCTGGCAGCATTGATCGGGATTCCATATTCTTATAACGCGCCCTCTTCCTATGTTCGGACCAACGTTGAAGGCACGCTCAACATTTTAAAATGCGGACTCGAGGTGGGGGTCGGGCGAGTCGTGCACACATCGACAAGCGAGGTCTATGGCACTGCACGCCGCGAGCCGATTGATGAAGATCATCCGCTACAAGGTCAATCCCCTTATTCAGCAAGTAAAATTGGTGCCGACAAGCTCGCAGAGTCTTTCCACCTGTCTTTTGAGTTGCCAGTAGTTACAGTGCGTCCTTTCAACACATTCGGTCCGCGCCAGTCGGCTCGAGCGGTAATACCGACTATCATTGCCCAGTGCTTAACCCGGCAGGAGATCCACCTGGGCAATCTTCACCCTACGCGCGATTTGAATTACGTTGCTAACACGGTAGAGGGCTTTGTACTTGCGGCCTCAACCGATGCAGCAGTTGGGAGAACCATAAACCTCGGCTCCGGTCGGAAGATTAGCATCGGCGATCTGGCGAAGCTTATCGCCTCCATGACCAATCGAACAATTACGATCGAGCATGATGAGAAACGGACTCGACCCGTCAAGAGCGAAGTAGAGTGCCTGCTCGCGGATAACACACTAGCGCGCACTCTGCTGGGTTGGGAGCCTCGCGTCAGCTTAGAACAAGGTTTGAAGGCTACTATCGAGTGGATGCAAAAGAACTTGGAGAGGTATCGCCCCAATGAATTCGCCGTCTAGACTGAACTCATCGGTGGAGAGAAAGCTCATTCCGCTGTCCGTTCCGGAGATTCGCGGCAATGAATGGAAATATGTGAAGGAATGCCTCGATACGGGATGGGTCTCTTCCGTCGGGCCTTTCGTGGAGAGATTCGAGAACGAAGTTGCCGAGTTTGTTGGGACGCGCCTGGGCGTAGCCACCGTGAACGGAACGGCGGCGCTGCATATTGCGCTCCGAGTCGCGGGTATCGAACCAGGAGACGAAGTTCTCATTTCTGCGCTCACCTTCATTGCCCCCGCCTACGCGATCCGGTACATCGGGGCATTTCCCGTGTTCGTGGACGCAGAGCCTCAGTACTGGGAAATGGATCCCCAAAGGGTAGCGACCTTTCTGGAAAAGGGATGCCAATGGCGTGAAGGCGCTCTCTATAACCGCAGCACCGGGCGTCGAGTGAAGGCGATCCTGCCCGTCCACATCCTCGGCCATTCCGTGGATTTCGACTCGATCTTAGAACTTGCTCGCAAGTACAACCTTAGAATCATCGAAGATGCGACCGAGAGTCTCGGCGCAAAGTATCGCGACCGAATGGTGGGCCGCCTTGGTGAGATCGCTTGTTTCAGCTTCAACGGGAACAAGATAATCACGACTGGCGGCGGCGGAATGATCGTTACTGACAATGAGGAATGGGCGCGCAAGGCGAGGTATTTAACCACTCAAGCAAAGGACGATCCTCTGGAATACGTCCACAACGAAATCGGCTACAACTACCGTCTTACAAATTTGCTAGCAGCGATGGGTTGCGCGCAAATGGAACAACTTCCCGAATTCATCGCCGCGAAACGGCGAATCGCTTCCGCATATTCAAAGGCCCTCGGGTGTGTCCCAGGCATTACGCCAATGCACGAGGCCCCCTGGGCTTACAGTACGTTCTGGCTGTTTACGATTCTTGTAGATCGTCGAATATTTGGGATGGACAGCCGGGCTTTGCTGCGAAGGCTTGAGCAAGCGAAGATCCAGACGCGCCCGCTGTGGCAGCCCCTACATCGCAGCAAGGCGTTCGCCGACTGTGGCGCATTTGATTGTCCCGTGGCAGACCAGCTCAATCGAGATGCGCTCAGTCTCCCCTGCTCGGTCGCAATCGTCGAGGAAGATCTCCAGGCAGTCATTGATACGGTGACTTCATCCAAACATGATTGAGCTTGAGCAAGAGAAAGTTGCGGACCAACTACCGCTCCCGGACAAGCCCAAACTGCTCAGTTTCAGCCAGCTCCGCAAGGTTTTCTCCGACTTGCGGAAGAAATCTTGGAGCAAGGAGAATCAGGCACCAGTTTTCTTCACCGTTTCTTCCATCACGCTCTCGGTGGCACAGTTAATTTCGGGGATAGTAATAGTACATTTTATAAGTCCTCACGACGTGGGACTGTGGACGTCGGTATGCTTAGCCCTAGCATATTCCTTTTTTCTTCTTGCCGGAGTGCAAAATGGCCTAAGCCGTGAACTGCCCTACTATATTGGAGCAGGTAAGGATGGAATGGCGCGACGCCTTGCTTCGACGACATTGTTCTATACAACCGGTAGTTGTGTGCTGATTCTGCTAGGGGGTTTGGCGTCTGTCGCTTTCTTGATCTGGAAACATTCAGATCCCAAGTTGACTTACGCTGTCGCCGCCATAACGATTCTAATTATCTTCAAGTTCTACCAAAATTATCTCTTTATCACGTTTAGGTCAAAGAATTCATTCATGGACCTCGCGCGGGTCCAGATGTGGCAGGGGGCTCTGATGATCGTTGCACTCCCCCTCCTGTTCCTGGGGTTTGGCGGCCTTCTTCTTCGGTTCGTAATCGTCGGAGGTCTTTGTCTCTATTTGATGCACCGAGTCCGTCCCATAATAGTTTCGCCGATTTGGAAGGCGGATTCTTTCCTGCTATTGCTCAAGACGGGCATCCCGATCTTCGCCACGGACTATATTTTCAATTGTGCCGGTACGTTAGACAAAGTGGCGCTTCTGAAATTTGGAGGTGTGGAGCAAGTTGGTTTCTACGCACTGGCAGGGAGTGCATCCGCGGCCTTCGCAATCATCCCGCAGTCTATTGGCCACTACGTCTACCCGAGGATGAGCCACCACTACGGCCGCACGAACAATCCTCGTGTTTTGTGGGGCCTGGTATGGAAGACGACGTTGATCGTTGTTGCCTCGATGATTCCGATCGCAGTCGTGGGCAGCTTGCTACTGCCGTTTGCTGTCAAAATCCTGTTTCCCAAGTATCTGGCGGGGACCCATGCGGCGCAAATTGCGCTGTTTTCGACCGCCATTTATGGCGCCAGCACCGGTGCGGTCGCGCTCTTGAGTCTAAAAGCTTGGTCGCATCTGGTTGCTCAGCAGCTTTCCTTTGCCGCCCTCATGGCTGTTGCGCCCTTTATCGGAATTCGCCTATTCTCCTCTCCGTTGAACGGTGTCGCCTATGGAATGCTGGGAGCAAATCTGCTGGGTGCGACTTTGTCACTCGCCATCACATTCGCGGCCACGCGGCGCATCCATAATATGCCTCCAGAACCTACTGCCGCGGAGTCTTTGTTGGAGCCCGGTACTGGCATCGATACGCCGGCGATTGAGAAATAGCCGCCCGCTGGACGCTCGGATGATGACAATCAAGAATCGATCGTATGTCATTCAAGAACCGTGGCTTCGCGAATTCACGGATTCTAACCGGGCCTCCGTCCCCGGGTTTCCGGACGTGCTAATCACATGTCTCTAGTCAGGAGGCTCTCGCGATTTTGGAACTCACCTTGGCTGGAGAAAACCCAGAGTGTCGCAGAGTTCTTCTGGTTATCGAAGACGCGATTTTATTACCGGCTTTTTTTCGCGAATATAGGACAAAAATCAAAAATCATCGCGCCCATGAAGTTGCGGAATGTCCACAATATTCATATTGGGAAAAACGTTATCATCAACAAATATGCCTTTCTTCTGACTTTGCAAGAAGACAACTGCGGGGTTCCTCGGCTGAGCATTGGCGACGGGTGCGTCATCGGCCACATGAATCACATCACCTGCATCTGTGAAGTTGAGATCGGAGAAAATGTATTGACGGCAGACCGGGTGTTCATCTCTGACCATTCGCATAGCTTTTCCGACACGACAGTTCCCATTCTGAAGCAGCCAATTGAGTTGAAGGGAAAGGTCCGCATTGGAAGCGGCACCTGGATTGGGGAAAACGCAACGGTTCTCTCGTGCAACATCGGCAAGAACTGTGTGATAGGTGCCAATTCCGTCGTGTTGAGCGACATCGAAGATTATTGTGTAGCGGTGGGTGCTCCGGCTCGCGTGATTCGCAGGTGGAATCCTGTATCCCAACACTGGGAAAAATTAACTGCGAATGAGTGTTGTAAATAATTGCGATCCCATTCCGCAGTTCTGTACTCGAAAATTCTAAGAGATCCGGAGATAGGATGAACCCTGTCCAAGATAAGCCCACGCTTTTTGTCGTGCACTGTATAGATACGGAAGGGCCACTTTCTGAATCGCTCGAAGCGACGTTCGAACGTCTGGAGAACAGTCTCGACATCCGCCTAAAGCCAGGTCGCGAAACTTTACGCAGGATTCAATCGGGCGAGCTCAACCTCGGCGACAAAACTGAGGGTGCGAGGGCCGTCTGCGCTCCACACAACCTCGAGTACAACGACTCCTGGCCAAAAGTTGATTCAATGCTCGATGAGATGCTAAGTCTAGAATACCGCCAGAGGTTTCCTGATTCCGAGGGTCACGGATGCATTTTCAACTGGTTTGCGATGGACCATGTTGGCTTCGACGAGAATCCCCGACTGCGAGATGTTGGCTACCTCAATATTTTCGACCACTATAGGGAAAAAATGCAGGAAACGGGCGCGAACGGCGACGAGCTGCACTTCCACCTTCACCCCGCTTCAACATATCGACAAGGCCACATTTCTGCCACATCATACCTGCGATCACCTCATCTTCTGGAAGGCCTCGCGCGCCGAATTGTTGACCGCACCTGGTTCCCGAGTTGTTTCCGCGCAGGGTTTTATACGGAACGGCCTGATTCGCACTGGTTTCTTGAACAGTGGTTCCCGTTTGATTTTTCGAACAACGCCACATCCGAGAGCGCGACCGAATCTATGCAGCAGGACATTGGTGGCGGACGATTCGGTGACTGGCGGCGTGCTCCCGATGACTGGTCGCACTATCACCCGTCGCATGACGATTACCAAATACCAGGGAACTGCCGGCGTACGATATTTCGCGCTCTCACTGTTGGCACGAGAATGCGTCTCCTGAAACAGTCAGACGTTGACGCGGCATTCGCCCGAGCTTCAGCGGGGAAGCCAACTGCTCTGGGTTTTTCGGATCATGATTTTCGCGACATGCGAAAGGATGTCGAAGCGGTATATTCCATGCTTAGACGAAGCGCTGAGAAATTTCCGAACGTAAGATGGGTTCACAGCGGTGCTAGAGATGCAGCCCGCAGAGTCTTGGACCTGCCTACTTCACCGTTGGATTTCAATGTGACATTGGAATCCCGGGGGGCTTCACAGTTGTTGCGAGTTGAAGCGCAGGGCCAGGTCTTTGGACCCCAGCCGTTTCTTGCCGTACGAACGCTAGATCGTCGTTTCATAAACGACAATTTCGACTTTCAAATACCTGGCAAGCTTTGGACCTACACGTTCGACCAACAGTCGATCCTTCCGGGCAGTTTCGATCGTGTGGGCGTGGGCGCCACTTCTCCGGACGGGTCCTCATGTGTGACTGTTTTGGACGGAAAGGGGAGCTTAGTCGCGCGGGAACAGTCGTAGGCTTGACCCAGGGAGCAATTTTTCCACAAATCATTCTTAAATATATAGCATGGAGACCACTTCCACATTATGGCAGGACATCGTGGCAGCGACCGCCGATCTGGGTCCTGAAGCCACAGCGCTACGTATTCCTCTACTTGTCGAGTTCCGGATGCCGCCGCGGACATGGATGGACCGTATCGGAGCTACCAGGGCGGCGTGCGCACCATTTTTAACATTGCCGCGTAGAGCCGGTGAGTATCCGCCAAGAGGTCGAGTGCTGTTCTGCTTCCCCCATCGTACGCCTTCCAACATCAACAACCTGCTGCCTGTCGCCAGAGAGGCGCTGCGCCGAGGCTTGCTAGGCGGAATTCTAACCGCGGGAGATCTCTCAGCGGAGTTGCATGAGTTTGTTGGAATGGTTCCAATTGTTTCGGCCAGGGAGCTTACTCGTCAATTGGGCATGCTGGAGCGAGTCAGGAATGCGGCACGTGTGGCGAATGGGTATAAGCAGATCACGGCGGCGTTGTCACGTCACGTGACGGGATTTCGAATGACGGGACGCCGTGCGAGACTGACCCGGGAGCTTGTCAACTCTGTTCTGTATAGTTCAGTTTGCAAACGGCTGCTTGATAGTTGGTCGCCTAGCTGCGTCGTCTCTACGAGTGATTTCTTTCCTCTTGAATACCATTTGTGCTGCCACGCTTCGCGTCGGCAGATTCCATCCCTTGTCATTCAGCATGGGGTGATTGACGAGTTCTGGTGGCCATTTGTTGCTGACCTTTACAGTATGTGGGGGGATGCCCACGCAGATCAGATGCGCCGCCTCGGCGCCCCTGCGGAGAGGTTGACAGTCCTTGGCATGCCGGCGACGGATGCACTCTTCGGACGAACCAACGTCGCGCTCTACAAACCGGTTGAAAATAGAGTTCAACCGGTCTGCCTGCTTTTATCGCAGACCAACGGGAGCGGTTATGAGCCAGAGGTCTTCCGTAGCTACCGGCAATTCCTCGTGGCAGCAATAAACTTGATGCCGTTCATTACGTGGAAAGTCAAACTTCACCCTCAAGAAGGGGAGTCATTCTATCGTGAAATGGGGAGTGCAATTTGCGAGCGACTAACGTTTTATCCTAAGCATGTGTCGCTGGAGGAGACAGTAATCGATGCGGACGTCGTAACCACCGTTTTTTCCACCGCAGGGCTGGAGTCTATGGTTATGCATCGACCATTGATCGTGGCCCCTGCTACGTTACGCGTGCAGAAGCTTGCCTGGTGGCCGACAATGGGAGGTGGAACCTATGCCGCTTCGGCGCAGGAGTTTCAGGCACAATTAATTAAGCTGACGTCAGATAGAGATCATTGGACACAGCAGTTGGATCAGCAACGCCAATTTCTATCCAAGAGTTTCGCCAACCAGGGTCATGCCGCGGAACACATTGTCGACCTGCTAGAACGATACTCAGATCAGCGGCTTCCGTCGGAAACGCCCTCGCGTCTCTTTGCTAGAGACCGCAACGGTCTGGCGGTGCTTTAACATCCGACTTACGATGAGTCACCTCCTAGTGCCCTCCGTAACTAATGAAGTTGCAGTCGAGCGGGCTGCCCTTCCTCGGGGCTCGAAATCCTTCTACCGGCCCGAACTGGACTGCCTTCGCTTCTTTGCATTCTTGGCAGTGTTTGTGCATCACACGATGCCGAGGCAGATCGATTTTTACATAGCCCATCACTTGCCGACGGCGTTGTCGAATGTGGCCTATGCCGGATCGTTTGGAGTGGATCTTTTCTTTTGTCTCAGTGCCTTCCTGATAACGGAATTGCTGTTACGCGAGAAGGAAGAGGTCGGGTACCTGAACGTAAAGGCATTCTATATTCGTCGAATTTTGCGGATCTGGCCGTTGTATTTTGCATTCGTACTTTTCTCATTCGGTCTTACATTTGTTGACCGAAATCAACACTTCAGTGTAAGCCAGTTGACAATGTTTCTACTGCTCGCCGGCAACTGGGCGTCGGCATTTACTGTGATAAGTTCCGTTGTCGCACCTCTGTGGAGCGTATCGATCGAGGAACAGTTCTATCTCCTCTGGCCGCTGGTAGTCCGTAAGGCGACGCGGAAGCATATGCTGACCATTTGTTTGGTCATGATAGGTCTCGCGTTTGGGTGGCGCGCCTTCGTTCAAATGCGCGGGTTTTCCCACGACTTCGCTTGGAACGCTACCTTCGGCCACTTGGACTCGATTGGTTACGGAATACTCCTGTCGCTGGTCGGATTTCGGAAGCAAACCCCTCCATGGGCCAGGATTGGATTGCTCTTGGCTGGGCTGTCAGCGTGGTTTCTCGCAGGTGGCATCCACGATCGAGACGATGGGATGATGGCGCTCGCGGCGCTAGGAAGCGTGGCCATCCTGCGAGCGGTGATAGGAATCAAGCTTGACTATCC
>Ga0182018_10004975_pt1 | contig 10906 bp, 11 predicted proteins | sample 812P2MmetaG_FD_120490 | JGI IMG/M metagenome (GOLD analysis project Ga0182018, IMG submission 120490) | Permafrost microbial communities from Stordalen Mire, Sweden - 812P2M metaG | ecosystem: Environmental > Terrestrial > Soil > Wetlands > Permafrost | place: Sweden: Stordalen | collected... | reverse complement strand
GCGGCGACGTCGATGGCCAACTGGATGGTCATCACTGGTCGTCCCGATCAAGCGTTGCTGTGGGCGGAACGCGCGATAGACGCCACATCTACCGATTCGGCACTGCGTTCAATGGCGCGCACGGCGCAGGCGTACGCGCTGGCGTCTGACGGGCGCAGCCTCGAGGGCTTGGGTGTGCTCGGTTTTCTCCCGATGGCGGGCAGTGCGGTTAGCGAGACTGACGCGCTCATTATGCGAGGCATGTTGAAGGTGTACGTCGATGATTTGCCGGGAGCGATTGCCGACCTCGGACTGGCGGCCGCTCGTCTTCGTTCCGGTCTGCCCGCGACCTATCCCGGACCATGCATGTCGCATTTGAGCGATGCGTACTTCCGCCGCGGTGACTGGGATGCCGCGGTCACTTACGCGCAATTGGCAACTGCGATGGCGCAAGACGCGGACCGACCACTTGATCTCGCCCGCGCGCACGCACGCGGTGCCCAGGTGTTTTCCTCGCGGGGCGAATGGTCGTCCGCTCTCTTTCATGTCAATGCGGCTCGTGATGCTGCAGAGCGGTTTCCCTCGGTGATGCCGGTGGCAAATGCGGCCATCGCGGCGATTTCGTACAGCTTTGCGCGCGCCGATCACACTGGAGTCCTTTCCGCTACCGAACGGCTGCGCGCCACCGAACTTCTCGGTGTCGGCGGACTACCGGGAATGTTCAACTGGAGAGCGATAGAGGTCGATGCTCTGCTGGCCCTACAACGCTTCGCCGAAGCCGGAATCGCGATTGATGAATTCGAGAACGCCATCCCTGAGTCGGGGTTGGCGTCAGCAACGATGGCGATTGCCCGTTGCCGCGGCAATCTCGCCGCCGCAACGGATGATGCTTCCAGGGCCGAGAGTGAGTTTGTAAAGGCTCACTCCATGGAGGCGCAGGTGCTTATGCCATTTGAGATCGCGATGGTTTGTTTCGGCGACGGAAAACGCCTGCGAGGAGTCGAGAATCTTCCTGGCGCTGTCGCGCAACTTGAACGAGCACATCAACTTTTCTCCGACCTTGGCGCAGATCCGTTCGTTACTATGTGCGCTTCAGAGCTGGCCGGTTTGCATATCGTGGCGGCGCAAAGTAGTCCCGGTGTCAGTTTGGGTCTAAGTCGAGCAGAGTTAGCCGTTGCACGGCTCGTTGCGACTGGACTGACGAACCGGGAAGTTGCCAACGAACTGTACGTGTCGGTCAAGACAGTGGAATACCACCTTCGCAATAGCTACATGAAACTGAACATCACGTCGCGTCGCTCTCTCGCCGGCCTGCTCAACTAACACGGCCTCTCGGCTCAAGTACCATCTCGTTGCGCAAACTCCCTCGAAACCTAGGGTGAAAACTGGGGTCCTTCACTGGGGACAAAAGAGCCTCGTCACAGTTGACTTGGTGTCATGCATAACGCACCAGATCCACGGCCACCAGTGCGTCTCATTCTCGACGTCAACCGTACTCAGGATGGACGCTTAGAAGGACGAGTTGTCTTTGATGGGACCAACATTAAGCGGGCATTCTCGGGCGTCCTGGAGTTGCTCAAGGTAATCGAGGAATTGGTCAATCAAATTGGGCCCGCAAGTTCGGGCTCCCTATCTCCTGTGGAGGAATCGGAATGACAAATCACACTCAAAATGGCGTTAGCGTGAAGCGCTCACTGCGTCGCTCTGACGACACGCGGATGTTGGGCGGCGTTGCAGGCGGCATTGCCCAATTCTTCGACGTGGACGTCCTCTACGTGCGTATTGGCCTAGTCGCGCTTGCGGTTCTCGGTGGGGGTGGCGTCGTGCTCTATGTCGCCGCATGGGCACTTATTCCCGAGGAGGGCTCCGACATTTCACTCGCCCAAAGAATCCTTCGGCGTGCACGCGGGCACGCATCGTGACCGTGAACGATCAATCGCTTTGTCTCTCTGCAGTTCCGTTCCGTTGTTCAAGTGATGTGAGAAAGGTATGCCATGAATAAGAAGATCTCAACCGCAAATAATCCATCCCCTCAGATTCGTCGGCGAGCCCGTCGCTCTCTTTGGATCGCCGGCGTGATTGCACTGCTGAGCCTCGTCGGTGGAGGGATAGGGTCAGCCCATCTCACTTCATCATTGAGTGACTACGACGCACCTGGTTCGGCCGTGGTACTCGCGCAGCACGCCATCCAGCGCGTGACAGGAGCCAATCCAGAAGAAGGCTACGAAGTAGTTGTTCGTACGGGTTCAACGATTGGAGCATCCTCACCCATACCGTCGCGGGTCAAAGAGATCGTCGCCATACTGCGCGCGCGACCAGAGGTGAAGCAGGTTTTGGACTACGCCAATAGTGGCGACGCCTCGATGATTTCGAAGAACGGAAATCTGACTGTCGTGGTGGCGACTGTCGGCACGGTGCAAGAGAAGCAGGCGGTCAGTGCTCTTCAACTGGCCGTAGCCGCCAAACCATCGCTGAGGAGCAATGTGTGGCTGGGAGGGCCAACGGTGGCTGACGTTCAGATTGCGGCTGTGTCCTCGCAAGACCTTGGTCGTGCTGAGCTGTACGCCTTGCCGTTTCTGGTGTTATTGCTCCTTTTGATCTTCCGCCGATTCAGAGCGGCAATGTTGCCACTTCTTGGCGCGCTCTTCGCCATAGCCATCACCTTGGGTGCCATGGGACTCATCATCGTGTTTTTGCCGCTCTCGGTCTTCGCCCTAAATCTGGTGATTGCTCTGGGGCTCGGTTTGTCCGTGGACTTCAGCCTTCTCATGTTCTCTCGTTTTCGCGAGGAATACGCTAGGCAAGGCTCCATTGTCGCGGCGATTGGCACAGCGCGAAGGACTGCCGGCCATACCGTGCTCTTTAGCGCGCTTACGGTCGCCTCGGCCATGGCAACTCTCGCCATTTTTCCTGAGCGCTTCGTCTATTCAATGGGCATCGCTGGCGCGATTGTTGTCTTGTCCGCTGGCGCCTTCGCGCTTTTCGTGTTGCCCTCGCTACTGATGGTGTTTGGTGATCGACTCGTGGCGCCAACGTCGTCTCGTCGTCGTGGCTCTGCCGCTGACGGCATGGGCGAATCGACTGGACGTTGGTACCGCATTGCGACCACAGTGATGCGCCGACGTATCGTCATGGCTCTGTCAGCGGTCCTCGTGCTGGTTGTCTTCGCGGCACCCTTTCTGCATGTCTCATTCACGGGAGCCGACGCCAGCGCTCTCCCCGCGAGCAGCTCTGCCGGTACCGCCTATGCATTAGTGCAGAGCAAGTTCCCGTCGTTCTCGGAGGCACCCGCCACGCTGGTTGTCGATGCGGCTCACGCGGCTCCAGGGTCACTTGCATCATTGGAGGCCGCCGCCGACGCAGTGCCGGGCGTAAAGGCCGTGTCGAAGTTCGAACACATTGGCGGTTCGCTGTGGGAGTCTGACGTCGCACTTGCGTCGTCGCCGCTCTCGCCGGCGGCCCAGCAGACAACGAGGAGTTTGCAAGCGCTCGCCAGTCCGGGACGCCTCACGGTGATTGGACAGACGGCTTCGTTTCTAACGTTGCAGAAGAGTCTGGAGTCGCGCATCCCCCTCGTACTCGGTCTCATTGTTCTTATTGCCCTCATCATGCTTTTCGCTATGACGCGGTCAATCCTTCTGCCCCTCATGGCAGTCGCGATGAACATCCTTACGATCGGCGCCACTTTTGGGATGCTGGTTTGGGCGTTCCAGTGGGGTCATCTCCAACACCTGTTGGGATTCAATGCTCCAGGCGCCCTGCAGTCGACGTCCCTCATCATCATCCTCGCCGTGGTGTTCGGGCTTTCGACGGACTACGGCGTCTTCTTGCTCGGACGAATGAAGGAGGAGCACGACGCGGGCGCGTCACCGGACGAGTCAGTGGCTCGTGGTCTTGACCACACGGGTGGGATTGTGAGTTCGGCGGCGCTTTGTCTCGCGCTGGCGATGGGTGCGCTCGTCTTGTCCCGGCTCGTCTTCGTGAAAGAACTCGGCCTCGGTGTTGCGTTTGCGGTGATCATTGACGCGACGGTGGTGAGGGCGATCTTGGTGCCGGCCTTAATGAAGTTCCTCGGCACGGCCGCATGGTGGTCACCTTCAAAGGGTGCGAGTTCGCGGCGCCTGTCTGATGCCGCCCCGACTCAGACGCCGCGTGGTCACGGGACCGTAGATGTCGCCGATCTCGTCGACTCCTCGTCGACAAAGTAGGTAGACGTGTCAATCAACGAGAAAGAAATGCACGTGGTATTTGGATCCGGCCAGGTGGGGCGTGAGCTCGCCGGACATCTGGCCGGACTGGGACTGCCAGCGCGTGTTGTGTCGCGGCGTCGACCCGGTCAGTTGCCTGAGGGCGTTGAGTGGCGTGGGGCTGACGCGACTGACGTTCAGGCGACGACCGACGCCGCCGAAGGGGCAACGGTGATCTATCAGTGTCTCAATGCACCATACGCAAAGTGGCCAGAGATGTTTCCACCGCTTCAGCGTGGCGTGCTCTCGGCCGCCGAGCGAGTTGGCGCACTACTCGTGAGCCTTGAGAACCTGTACGGCTACGGTCCAACGTCCGGTGTACCAATGACCGAAAATCTGCCACTCGCGGCGACGACAGAAAAGGGTCGAACGCGCGCCGCCATGACCGCCGAGTTGTTGGCGGCCAGAGACGCCGGACGAGTGCACATCGCGATTGGGCGGGCCTCAGACTTTTTTGGGGCAGGAGTTACTGAGTCTTCGTTAGGCGAAGGTGTCTTTGCGAATGCATTGGCCGGACGCCGAGCTGACTTCATTGGCAATCCCGATCTGGCCCACACCTACAGTTACGTGCCCGATGTCGCGGCTGGCCTCGCAATCCTTGGAACCCGCGATGGCGCGGTCGATGAAATATGGCATTTGGCCGGGCCAGAAACTGTCACGACGAGACAGATCCTTGACTTGGTTTCGAATCACGTCGGACATCGCGTCGCCATCCGGTCCGTTCCAAAGCCGCTCCTACGCGCTCTCGGCGTCTTTAATCCGACCCTACGCGGGCTGGTGGAGATGGCATACGAGTTCGAAGAGCCTTTTGTACTTGACACCACGAAGTTTCAGTCCGCATTCGGACCCACGGGAACGCCGCTCGATGTCGCCGTCGCGACAACCGTGAAGGGCTTTAGGGGCGAAATCGATCTTGCAACGAAGCAATCAAGTCCATTAGCCAGCAATTCGCTGATTGAAAGGAATAAATAATGAGTAATAACGATCCAATACGTCGAGTATCGGTCGTAAGCACCGGAAGCGTTGACATTCGACCTGAACACGTGTCGTCGACGTGGCGACCGATGTTCTTATGGCTTCTCACGTCTCGCAAGTGGACGGCTCCGCGGCCAATAAACGCCTACGTCATCGAGCATCGTGACGGGCTGGTTCTCTTTGACACGGGGCAAGATCGGGCATCGGTGACCGACTCCAATTATTTTCCGCGAGGATTTACCAAAGTGCTCTACGACCGACTGGCGCGATTCGAAATCACCCCTCAAGATACCCTGAGTGCCGGTCTCGCTCGGCTGGGTTACGCGATCGGTGACGTGCGCGTAGCGATTCTTTCGCACCTTCACCAAGACCACATAGGCGGTCTCGGGGAACTCTCCAATTCCGAAATCGTGGTTAGTGAACGAGAGTGGGAGACATTGTCGAGTCCGCGCCCCGAACTTCGGGGCCTCATGACTCGTCACATTGATTTACCGGGTCTCAAGTGGAACCGAATATTGCCCGCGGCAACGGACGACCCAGATCTCTCGGCATTCGACGGTAGCCATGATCTTTTCGGCGACGGCAGCTTGGTGCTCGTACCAACACCGGGTCACACCCTGGGATCACTCTCGCTGCTCGTTCGCCAAATGGGAGTTGCGCCACTGCTAATGGTCGGCGACCTCACCTACGACGTACACGTCTTCGATGAGGGCCACGTGCCCGGCGTTGGAAACCGTCGCCGGCTGCGAGCGGCCGCCGCCATGGTGCGATCCCTGCGCGAACGGATGCCGGATCTCGTGATCCTGCCCGCGCACGATCCCAGTGCCGCCGACCGACTGGCGCGTGCCACTGGCCAAGCCCCCGTCAGCCGCTCGGCGTAAATGCCACCTCGCCACCACACTCGTAACGCTCATCGCAACACTTTCAAGATAGGAATTGACATGAATATCGACTCACTCGAAGCAGTCCAACTCGGCGACACGACCCAGTGGATTCGCGTGCGCGCAGAAGATCCATCCAACCCGGTTCTGCTGCTAATCCAACAGGGACCGGGACTTCCCATGATCAACGAGGTTCGAGGATTTGAGGCCACGCTCGGCCTCGAAAAGGACTTCATCGTCGTGTACTGGGATCAGCGAGGCTGCGGCCGCTCGCTCAAAGGACCAAAGGGCAACGAAGGAATCTCCCTGCAGTTAATGGTGGAGGACACTGTGGCCCTCATGGTCGTGCTTAACGATCGATTCAACTCGGAACTCTTTGTTGCCGCATTCTCTTTGGGCGCGACTGTGGGAGCACTTGCCTGCGCGAAGAGACCGGATCTCGTTACGGCGCTCATTGCCACTGGCGTTGACGTTGACGGTGTCGCCGCGGCGCACAGTGCCTACGAATTCGCGCTCGCCACTGCTCGCCAACGGGGCAACAAGCGTGCCGTGCGTCAGTTGACGAAGATTGGCGAGCCACCTCACGTCAACGTGGGCCAGTTCGGTACGCGGGTTCGCTGGGCTTCCAACTTCGGGGGAGTCACGGCCAACAAGTCATATGCCGGTATTGCCCGGAGTCTGATTGCGAGCCTCATGCGCTCGTCCGACTACTCGCTGGGCGACGTCGTTCGGACTCTTCGCGGCATTACTGCGACTCAGGGCGCGCTACTGCCCGAGATAAATCAGCTGTACCTGGACAGTCTGCTTCCTCGCCTCGACACGCCGATTGTCTTCGTACAAGGTCGATTGGACATGGTTGCGCCGGGCGGAGCCGCAGAACGCTATTTCAATGCGCTTGAGTCGCCCAGCAAGCAACTGGTGTGGTTTGAAAACTCTGCGCACACGCCCCATCTTGATGAGCCGCAAGCGTTTGGCGATCTGCTTCGTCAGATTCGAGATGGAGAACGAGCAACAGTGGAATTCGAGGAATCGGACATCGAAAGTGGGGGACCAGCATGAACGACGGACCTGCATGGATGCTCTACGGCGCTACTGGCTACACCGGAAGGTTGATTGCTCAACACGCCCTCGCCCGGGGCCACCGTCCCGTACTCGCTGGACGAAACGGATCAGAAGTAGCTGCCCTTGCCAAACAACTTGGACTGGCGCACCGAGTGTTCCCCGTGGATGAGCCGGTGGCGTTGATGTCTGAGTTGAAGGGTATGGACCTCGTTTTCAACGCCGGGGGACCGTTTCTCCATACGGCGACGCCTCTGGCAGAAGCGTGCATCGCGGCTGGGGTGAACTATCTCGACATCAGTAACGAGTTGCAAGTGTTCACGGCCCTTTTCGACATGGATGAGCGAGCGAAAGAAGCTGGCGTGAGCGTCGCGCCCGGCGTTGGCTTCGGCGTTGTTGCGACGAACTTCATTGCGGCACGAGTCAGCGAACTTGTTGGAGGAGCGCAACGCCTCGAAGTCGCCTCGCGAGTCTTCTCGGCGCAGCCCGGGCCGGGGGCGGGAGCGACGATGCAAGCAAATCTTCCATTCGGCGGATGGATACGACGCGACGGATCGTTAGTTGCCCAGGAGCTCTTTACCGGCATTGTTACGCTCGACTTCCCCGACGGGCCGTGTGAAGCAATGCCCGTTCCCACGGGAGATCTCGAAGCCGGCTACCGCGTCACGGGCGCACCGTGCGTGGTTGCTTATGCCGTCAGTCCGCCTAGCGCCGACAAGCTTCTTGGATCAGCGTTATCGCGGTCCTTTGGTTGGGCCCGTGCTACCGGTGCGAACGGATCAACGGCCACGGCGCTATTCGAGACGGGAGATTCGTACAATTTCACTCCCGCTTCGAGTATCCGCGCGGTGGAAGAGACACTCGCCAGTTCCCGAACTGGAGCGCTTGCTCCCGCGGACGCGTTTGGGGCGAACTTTGTCGCAAGTATCGATGACACGTCCATCAGTGTGAATCTCGAATGATGACAAACGTGACTGAAATGAGTCGGGGCGAAACTCCTATAGATGGGACTAAACCCTTCATTAGCGGGTCTGCTCAGTTTGGAAAGAAGGGTTGACCAGGAACTCTACGAGCCACTCCAATACCTACACGATCTTCGAGGGCACCAGCGAGATCCAGCGGTTGATCATCGCGCGCGCGATCTCCGGCGTGCACATCAAGTAGCCCCTCGGCGCGGTTGCGAAGCGGTTTCAACTGTCGGGCAGCGACCGTATGGCAAGGTTATGTAAACCGCTGTTTCGCGGCGACCAACGGTCGCTACCCGACAGCTGAAACCGCTACTTCTGCTCTTCGTGCAGAACTGTGCGGTGGCCGGAGGAATCGACAACCTCCCGGTCGAATGTGCGAGCGGGAGCCGGGGGCGACCGTCGCGATGAAGTGAAGACGGCGAGCGAAACGATGAAACCTAGCGCGCCCGCAATCATCAGAATCACGCCGACTGTCGACAATTTCGGGCCGTGACTCTGCACCACGGTCGAACTCTGCACAGTAACTGCCCAGTACATGATCGCACCAGCCACGGTGGAGATTGCGCTCAAGACCATCCCAGGTAGACCCATAACATCTCCTTTGATGTCGTGATGGATGCCGCGTCGTACTTCTCGGGCGCGAGACACGTTGCACGTGCTCGCCAACACCATTGTAAAATTGAGATCTCTTTTCTCAGGAGAATCTCATCGACACTGATGAAGTTCTCAGGCAAACGTGTGCAACTTCTTACGTATCATTTATTGCTCTCAATCAGTGCAACGATTCACCCGTTCGTAGTTCTTCGATCGGCGAATAGTTGTGAGCTCAGTGGTTCCGCAACTTTTCTTGAAGGGCGATTTCAACGCCTGTTGATTGGCGGAGCCGCATTAGGTGCTGGTTCGTTAGGCTGACGACGCGAGGAGGGACGTGCTGGCACCGGTCGTTGATCACGAGTGGTTACGAGAGCATCGAGATGACGTCGTGCTCGTCGACGCGCGGTGGTACGCCGACGGCCGTTCGAATCGTGACGCCTACGTTGCTGGACACCTGCCGGGCGCGATCTTCGTCGACCTCGACACTCAACTGGCCGGCGAGCCCTCAGTTGTGGTCGGACGTCACCCGCTGCCCGAGCCCGATACGTTCGCGCGCTCCATGGCGGCGAGCGGGATCGGCGATGACGACACGGTCGTCGCCTACGACGACGCCGGCGGCGTGATGGCGGCGCGGCTCGTGTGGATGCTGCGCGTGACCGGCCACGATGCAGCGTTGCTCGACGGCGGCGTGATGAACTACGACGGCGCGCTCGACGAGGGCGCAGTCGTGCGGCCCGCGGCGAACTTCTCGCCACGTCCCTGGCCCGCGGATCGCCTGGCCGACGTCGACGACGCGAGCAGCCGCGAGAATCTGGTGCTCGACGCCCGTGACGCGTCGCGCTACCGCGGCGAACCCAATGCGCTCGACCCGCGGGCCGGTCACATCCCTGGCGCGCGCAGCGTGCCGTGTCGCGAGAACCTCTCGCCGGCGGGCACGCTGGTGAGTGCCGGCGAGCTACGCCAGCGCTTCGCCGCGGCCGGCGTCACCGAGGAGCGCGACGTGATCGTCTACTGCGGCTCGGGTGTCACGGCCTGTCACGACCTGCTCGCGCTCGAGCACGCCGGGTTCGCTCCGGGTCGACTCTTCGTGGGATCGTGGTCGCAGTACGCCAACGACCTCGAGCGCCCGGCCGCGACCGGCGACGCGCCCGGCTGAAGCGGCCGGCTCGCCGTGAACCGCGGGGGCGACCGACGTTGAGCGCGCTCAGGATCGTCCCGCTCTGTACCGGCAACGTGGCGCGTTCGGTGATGCTCGGATACATGCTCACGACGATCGCCGAGGCGAGCGGCGCCGACTGGCAGGTCCGCACGGCGGGCACCCACGTTCTCGAGGGATCGTCGATGAGTTCGCGCACGCGTGACGCGCTGATGAGCATCGAGGACCTGGGTCGTCACCAGTTCGCGAGACACCGAAGCCATCAGCTTGACGAGTCTGACGTGCGTTGGGCCGACGTCGTGCTCGCCAGCGAGGCCGATCACGTGAACTACGTCCGCCGTCACTTCGCCGACCTCTCGTCGAAGGCCGTCCAGCTGGCGCAGTTCGTGCGCTTCGCGCCGCTCGACGCGAGCTTCGACGAACAACTAGCCGAGGTCGCGGCGACGCCGCCGTCGCGCCAGTTCGACGTTGCCGACCCCGCCGGTGGCGACCAGGCCGCCTACGACGCGTGCGCGCTGCAGTTGTGGGAGCTGAGTCGGGCCTTCGCGACGATCGTCGCCGCCGACGAGTTCGGCTAATCCTGCTGGACGGCGCGTAGCCCGCCCCAGGCGAGGGTGGCGCTGCGTGCGGCCAACCGCTCGGACTCGTTGGGCGTCGGTACCGGCCACCCCTTGGCGGCCTGCTGCTCGAGCCAGGTGACGGCCGACGCCTCGGCGATGCCAACGACGCCGGCGGCGAGCTGACGACGATGGTCGTCGCTGATGGAGATGTTGATGAAGGGCTCGAGGAATGTGGCCAGCACGATCTCCAGGTTGCGCAACTCGTGGATCATCTCGCCTTCGTGACTGTGGATGAAGAGCACCCGGAAGGCGTCGGTCTCGCTGATCACCATCTCGAAGTAGACGCGAAAGGCGACCTCGAGCTTGGCGCGCGGCGATTCGACGCTGGCGACGGCTTCGGCGAGGGAGTTGAGCAGTTTCTGGGCCGTCTCGGCGACGATCTGGCGATAGAGGTCGCCCTTGGACTCGAAATACTGATAGAGGATGG
>Ga0182018_10004974_pt1 | contig 10906 bp, 14 predicted proteins | sample 812P2MmetaG_FD_120490 | JGI IMG/M metagenome (GOLD analysis project Ga0182018, IMG submission 120490) | Permafrost microbial communities from Stordalen Mire, Sweden - 812P2M metaG | ecosystem: Environmental > Terrestrial > Soil > Wetlands > Permafrost | place: Sweden: Stordalen | collected... | reverse complement strand
TGTGCACAAATTGAACAACCATGGATCCTTCGCCCACTGCCGAGGCGACACGTTTCACGCTCTCAGCCCGGATGTCGCCAACCGCGAAAACTCCGGGAAGGCTCGTTTCAAGCAGATAAGGGGGCCGGTGCAGAGGCCAGCCGTCTTGAACCTCCGCACCGGTCTTAATGAAGCCCTTTGCGTCGAGCGCGAGACTACCTCGAAGCCATTCCGTGTTGGGATCGGCGCCGGTCATCATGAATACATGCTGAATGTCGCGGGTTTCGCTCGATCCAGTTTTGGTGTTGTGCAGCCGAACCCCCTTAAGGTGAGTGTCGCCTTCAAGCGCTTCGATTGTGGTCCAAGCCATAAGAGTAATGCGAGGGTTCGCTTCGATTCGGGAAATCAAGTATCGCGACATGGTTTTAGCGAGGCATGGTCCTCGCACCACGAGATAAACATGCTTGGCGGTGCCGGCAAGGAAAACTGCCGCCTGCCCTGCTGAATTCCCGCCGCCCACGACCGCCACCTCTTCGTCGCGGCAGACGGTGGCCTCGACGTGGGTAGCGCCATAGTAGACTCCAACTCCTTCTAACTGGGAAAGGTTCGGCAAATCGAGTCTGCGATATCGGCTGCCAGCAGCGATGATGACCGTTTGACCCCGCACTGAGCCTCCGCCTTCCAGTTCGACCGTATATGGCGGCAGGTTTGACTTTAGTCCCATGGCGGATTGAGCGATAGCGATATGTGCTCCAAACTTTTCCGCCTGAACAAATGCGCGGTTAGAGAGTTCCTCACCGGAAATTCCCATGGGGAAACCGAGATAGTTCTCGATCCTGGAACTCGATCCGGCTTGTCCTCCCGGTGCATTTTTCTCGAGGACCAGAACTTTAAGTCCTTCTGAGGCTCCATAGACAGCCGCCGCGAGCCCGCTTGGTCCGGCGCCGACTACAACCACGTCGCTCACGTCGGCCTGATCGATTCCGGCGTTCAATCCGAGGCAGGCAGCCACTTCGGAATTGCTTGGATTGCGCAGGGCGACTGTGCCGCGACAAATCAGGACTGGAATGTCCGCTATCGGAATTTCGAATTGGTCAAGAACAGTCTGCACGTCAGGATCGACCTCGACATCAAGATAGCTGTGAGGTTGACCGTTGCGAGCAAGAAATTCTCTGAGACGCAGCGTGTCACTCGACTGGTTGGATCCGATCAACACCGCATCGCCAACGGAGTTGGAAATGAGAAAAACGCGGCGCAGTACAAACGCCTTCAGGAATATCTCCCCGAGCGCGGCATCCGTCTGCATAATGTGGCGTAGATTGGCCCGGTCGATTTCCAGCAGCGTGCTGGCTTCCAGGGCCCTGGCGCGGATCAGAGTGCCGCGGCCCGACAGCAGGTTCACGTCGCCAGTGAATTCTCCACGATCGAGAACGTGGAGGACAGTCTCCCCATTGGCGGAAACACGAATTACTTCGACCCTGCCACTCAGTACGACGAAGATGCCGTGATGCAGATCGCCCCGTTCCAGAATAACTTCGCGTGGTTGCGCATCCCGCTGCTGGCCAAATCCTGCTAAAGCAGCAATTTGGATATCGTCAAGCTTGGGAAACCTTGCCGCGATCTGTTCGGGAGATCCAAGTATCAGTTCACGAGCGGCCATCGGTTCTTTCTGCGCGTTCAACGACCCATCCTATACGCTTTCAACGGGAGCAGAGTGGTCTCTTCTATACAGTCTCGCCATCGCATATCTTTGCTCCTTCAACGACTGGTTTGTAGGATTTGTCCTAGGTGATTGGGATCAGGAGCACTCTGCCCGCGTGTAATTGCATATACCGTCTCTACGATTGCGGTATTTACGGGCGTTTTAAGACAGAACTGCCGAGCAGTGTCTACGACGTACCCATTAATGAAGTCAATCTCAGTCGGACGTGCCCGTTCAAAGTCCTGCAGCATGGATGCCTTCGCATCGCCGTAAACATTCAGGATTCCAACAAGCCACAGATCGTGCTCTTCTACCGAAGTACTTCGTCCGTTCCATCTCGGCGGGATTGGATCGACAGGCATCTTCTCAGGGCGGACTCCGGTTGCGATTGCTACCGAGAGAGCTTCGTCGTATGTTCGATAAAACAACTCGCGTCACTTACGTCCCAGCCGGTCGATCTGGTTATCTCAAGAAGCCTAACCAATCACAACGATTCCAGCTTTCGCCGCAATCGAAGGACCCAAATTGGGTCGTCGGATCTCAAAGCCGAAGCTCTGGGTTGTGGGTAAACCGCCCGAAGGAGCCGAAAATCGGCGCAAAACAACCCGTTAGCGAAAGTGTATTTTTCGCATGCATCGGATCGGGTTTCGGGGGAAAGTCGGTCCTGCGACAGACAACGAATTTCCCGGTTCACGCCGAACTGTACGGGCCCGCCACTGGCGGGCTTTGCTGTTTCTGGCCTTCGCTTCTCATGAAACGTGGAAAGGCAAGACGCGGCAACCGCGCCGCTTGGCTGGCGAGTGTGAATCTTTCTGTGATTCGTGTCGAGCCGAATTTTGAATGAGGGCAGCGGGGAAGCCGACATAAGGGTCTATCGTCGGTGTTTGACCGCGCCACGGAAATGGCTACAATTGGTCATTAGAAAGGAAATCAGCCATGATGATTGAACTTCCAGAGAAGCTTGAAGCGGCCCTGAAGGTCCAGGCCAACGCGCATGGCGTTTCCCCCGCCGGTTATGTTTGCGAGATTCTTGAACGTGATCTCGCGTCCTCGCTCGAAGGCCAATCATCGGGTCCTCCGTTCAAAACGGGACGAGGCATGTTCGCCAAGTACGGGCAGGCTCCCTCTGCCGAGGAAATCGACGCCAACCGCGCTGATATGTTCCAGAACTTCGGTGAAGATTTTTGATGATTGCTGGAGTTGCCGAGACCCACACGGCCCTCTGGCATTTATTCGACGACAAGAGGCTGTCCGCTGCCGCCGAAGCCTTTATCAACGAAGCGGCGACCGCTAGACGCAAGATTGCCATTTCGACCATAAGCCTGGCCGAGGTGGTTTATTTGATCGAGAAGAACCGTCTGCCACCGTCGGCTTATGATGAACTGACACAAGCGCTGGCCGACCCCGAACATGTTTTTACGGAAGCCGTTTTTAGCGCCGCCATTGTCCAAGCCATGCGGCAGGTGCCACGCGCCGAAGTGCCGGACATGCCAGACCCATTTCGAGGTACCGGTTATCAGCCGTGACAGACGCATCCGTGCGGCCAGCCTGAAGACGGTTTGGTAAATGGGGCAGGGCGCGCCAGGATAGCCGGACATAGTGAAATCGGCCCGGGGTTTGAGGCGGAAGAAGAGCTTCATGACGAAGAACGAGAAACACATTGCGTATCTCTTCACGGCGGAACTTCAGTTTCGGCTCGCCTCGGCGGTTCATCTAGCCACAACCTTGAATGCTCAGCCGCTCGACCTTCCAACGGAGTGGACCCACGGCAAGCACAGCGTTAAAAACGACGAGATTGGGCTTCGACCGGATCAGGCTGATTACGCCGCTTACTTTCTCCATCGGTCATCGGCATTTCTCATTGGCTGTGGCTATGAAGGACGCGATTCGGGCAACAGTGAACGATCCAAAAAAACTCGACTAACCCCGACGTGCGGTCTGCATATCAGATCGCGCGCATGGTCCGAAACGCATTCGCGCACGCTCCCTTGTCAACGACATGGAGCATAGACAAGGACTGCCGCGATCAAGTTTTTGAGATTCATAATATCATCGCGCTGAACACGAAGGGCCTCGACGGAACTCCGTTTGACTGGCGGCACTACGGCGGACCACTCGCTTTGTTTCGCTTATGCCGGTTTGTCAGAATTGAGATTCTGAAAGATCAACCCGTGACGCGGAAGCCTGTCCCCGTTCCCGCCAACACGGTGTATCAGCAAGGTGATTTAATCCTTCAGAAATTCGATGCGATTCCCGCAGGTGCAGTGCCGATAAAACCCGAACTGCTTCCCGATGGAAGTATCCATCTTGGCGGCGGATATTTCGTCCGTGCTAAAGAGATGGAGTAGCCGAATAGTGCCCGCCGTGAGATACCTAGAGCGTTTCCAGCAACCTCTTGTTAACCCGACATGGACGCAGATTGTCGAGCGGGAACCGCTGATTTCCTTCTCTCACTATCTGTCTGGCCGGGTAAATGTGCTGCGCTCGTTTGCTGACGAAATCATCGAAAACCTAGACAAGGGATTCTCTGGTCAGTGTGTTGATGGTGGGCAGGTTGAAAGGCTGAATCGTTAATGTGGTTCTGGTTGTTAGGAGCATACGAGGTCGTGCGGACAATGCACCAGGCTAAAGCGTGTTTCAGCGAGAGACTGGTTCAGGAGCTAAGCTGCCTCAAGAACATTCTCGGAACTGTTCGAATGCCTGCGGCAAAGATGGAGAAGCCGGGCAAGAGAACCACAGTAACATCGAACAGAAGTCCAGCGGGATGGGATATTGAAAACCGCGACTTACTGGTGAATGATCCAGAGGAAAGCCCTAACTTCTCAGCCCGATGGATGCTGTCAGAGTTTGACCGTGTGCTTTCGTCCATTACGAAAAGCGACGTGCTCGCCCATCATGAAAAGGCATACGCGGACGAACCGCCTGGGGTCTTGTGAGCCCGCTGTGGGCAGTTCGCAGCTCGCGTCGGAATGACCATCTTGGGTCGTTAACGGAAATTCTAACTGAGACACTACTCGAATCGTTCGGAATTGACCGAAATCTCATTCCGGTCTAGGTTTCAGATACTCGCGACCGAAGAATCCGTCTCGGGCAAGGAGTCGGCCGTGTTTTCATCTCTGGAGGAGGTTCCAGACTCCTCGCGTTACCTGCCGCACGTCGAGGAAAGGCCACCTTCATCAGGCCCGGAGAAGTTTCTTGAGGCATTGGGGTTTCCGCCGGATCGTACAACGTGACCTCCTAGAAAATTAGACATTGTCTGAGGTGCACTGCTCAGGTTCGTTACCAAGTTCCTGCCTCGGAGTCGGCTGTACTGACCAATATGGGTATTCCATTGGACGAAGTGGAGGACTTGTTGCTGGAATCCGCCGCATATCGTCAGGCGGGCCGTGTGCTTCTGCCCAAGCTGAATGACGTCAGAGGCCGGCCGCTCACACCGCTGCACGGAGGACATGTCGGATTGCTCTGTACTGCCGGAATGCTCAACGGCGTATTTGGCGATGGCGAGACCCGGCACATCGCCCATTGGCGCTCTGTGAAATTTACCGACCATTGGGAAGAAGAGGAAGAAGACGGAAGCAAAATTCTGCATGACCGGGAAAGATTCTCGCATGAGCTGACCCTTGTCTTTGCCAATGGAAAGACCCAGGTTCTCACTCACGAAAAGAAGGAATCCGAATGAAGAATGCAAGCCATGGGTCCGGCTGGCTCACCCACCAGACCGACGCGTGTTAACGCAAATTCGCGTACTCCGTCTTGGCTTGGCCAAGCATCGGGATATCAGGGTCCGCTGCTTTCCAAAGAGCAAAGAAGTCCTGATAAGCCGTTTTCGCTTTGGCGGTGTCACCTGCCATTGCGTACGCACGGCCAAGTTGGAGATAAGCCAGTGCCCCGGTCACAAAGTTCAGCACAATGCCACGGTGATCAACTAATTTCTGGAACTCGCCCACCGCGGCATTAGCGTTGTGCGCCAAAAGGTAAGCTTGGCCGCGCAAGTAGGCTGGATAGATATAGTTGATGGTCGTGCCTGCGCCACCCAGTTCGTAAGGCCGGGCGATCTCCAGATCCTTGACTGCATGAGAAGCGTTGCCTTGGTTGAGCTCGATGGATGCATTGATGGTCGGCAACCAGTAGAGTTTCATCAAGGTATCCGTCGGGTAATTCTTCTCCAACTCTAGGGCCATGGCTTTCGCTCGGGTGTCGCCCGCACGTGCCAGCGCGAACGCAGCGATGAGTTCAACATCTCGCCCGGCAGATAGTCCCAAAGCCGACATTACCCCTTGCTTTGCCGAGGCAGCGTTGCCCAGTTCAGCCTCCCGCAACGCAGAGTTTACTTGCCACAGAGCCGCAGTTTCGTTGGACTGCGCCCGAACTGCCGAATTCACTGCCCGCCGCGTGAAGTCGCGTCCCTTGCTCAGACGCCCGTAGTAAGCCTCAGTATCGGATTGCAACGAAAGAAGAAAATCTTCGTCTCCCGGCTTGCCTGCCGTCCAAGCTAGTTGCTCGTCCATTTGCGCGACGTCGCGCTGCAAAAAAGCGAGCCAATAGGAAGTCTGGCGGACATACCTGCCATCCAGCTTCCGGGCGCATGCCTCCTCATAAGTTGCCTTGGCTTCATCAAGCAGGTTCAGGCTCAGGTCCGCTCCCATGACATTGGAATAACCGGCGACACTCGGCGCAAGGCGCACCGCCTTCTGATATTCCGCGAGAGCCTTGTCTAACTGCCCTACGCCAAAGTAGTCATTACCCAAGTTGTTGTGAGGAACGAAATCTCGAGGGTAGCTTGCTTCCCATAGTTCGTAGGTCTGGATTTCCTTCTCCAGTTCTCCCGTGGCCGAATAATAAGCTGCAGAAATGCGCAACTTCTCCCGTTCGTTGGCCCGACCACGCAACGTGTAAGCTTTCGTGGCACATTCGAGCGCCAGAGAGGGTTCTTGAAGATTACGGTATACGCCGGCTAATGCCGCATACGGCATGGGGAAGTTCGGGTCGAGCTCAATTGCCCGCTTAAGAAACGGCATGCTCGGCGCGTCTCCCTTTTCACGCTGCAACGAAGTCCCTATGCTGTAATTCTTTAGGGCTTCAAGTGAGGCTGTCGTAGCTTCAATAGGAACGTCGAACTGTTGCACTGACGACAACGATTCTCCCAATTTCTCGCGCAAGCTGGACACAGCTTGACTCAGGCTCCTTAGAACATCCTCTTTGCTGGCTGCCTCGCTATGTTCTCCCGCCAGCGCATCCCCAGTACTGCAAGCACGAGCATTAAGGTCAAGCATGTAATGGCCACCCAACCTCGAGATTGTTCCGGTCAGTATGGCCTTGCTGTCTGTGCGCAAGCAGACTCTTCGGGCCACAGCCGTGGTGATGGGTTCGTTCGTGGAAAGGCCCATGATCTGGAGGGTTTCTTTGACTTTTCCGTCTGAGAGAATGTTCAGAAAGGGGGATTGTCCCAGTTCGATTGCCAGGGCTTGCTTCAGAGCATCGTCAAAAACGGCATCTCCGGTCTTGTTTTCAAAATCCGCAAGAACGACCGTATCTTCCTCCGTGAGGAGTGTTGCTCTCGCGGCTACTTCGCCCTCAGCCTTGGACCGCTTCGAATTGATGTGGGCCAGCACTGGTGCCCAGCATGGAACCAGGATCACAGCCGTAAGCACGAAGTCCGACGAAATGCGGCGGACTGCTCGTTTCAAGGTATTTTCAAATAGCGTGCTCCGCCACTGGGTTCCGCAATCCGGGCATGGCTCTTGGCTTGAGTTCGTTCGTGGACTCGCCGTGATATGCAGAATCGAAAACAGAGCAGCCAACGAGAAATCTAAGCTGAAATGTCGATGTACTTTCATGCTCCTGGTCTCTCTGCCGCTGGTTCGTGCTCAGACTTAACGCATTGTGGGCATATAACTGCCTCCTTTGCCTCCACTCTTGCTCAATGGATGAACTGCTTTACCATCGACGGATGAATGTCAAGGCAAAATGAGGATTGATCGCCTTCGGGGCATCTTGCGGCGGTTCGCGTCTATGAAGCTGGCCGTGATTGCCAGTGAGAATCTAACTCCTAATAGTGGTGGTCGCAATAGCCACTGCTTGATACAAAGATAAGGCCACTTAAGCCACATGGCAGAACGGACCGAACGGCTGCCGATTACAGGTCACAGTTTTCGCAACGCTCTTCGGTTTGGCTAAAGGCATTGGAGCCACCGTTTGTTCGCCTTTAACGCGTGAAGGGAAAATTGGTCGGCCGAGATCCTCGAGCGAATGTAGGCTACCTAGATTTAGAATGTGCGAAACGATTCACGCTGTTTCTGAGTTTGTTTATTGCGTCCTGAATCTGACGGGGGTTCACACCTCCGTAGCCAAGGATTAAGCCTCCCCTTTTGGGTGGTTTCAAGTAACAGGAGGATAATGGCATGGCGGAAATGCCGTTTTGGGCAGCATGTTTCGACACTGACACATCATCGGTGGCAGGAGGCAGCATTGCAACAAGATGCATGCCTGCTTCAGCTCCAATCACCTCGATGATGTCTCCCATCTGATTTCGGATCGCATTTACGAGCGCTTTGCGACGATCCATATAAAGCATTCGCATTCTGCGGATGTGGCGGGCAAAGTGCCCCTCGCAGATGAAATCCGTTAAGACGGCCTGATAGAGCGGGGATGCAAAGATATCGGCAGCGTCCCGTGCCGCAGCGAAAGCGGGCACCAAATCCTTGGGAACAACCACGTAACCTAAGCGCAAGGCAGGAAACAGAACCTTGCTGAATGTTCCTATATAGATGACCCTGCCATGCATGTCTAGCCCTTGCAATGATGCGATGGGGCGGCTTCCGAACCTAAACTCGCTGTCGTAATCGTCTTCAATGATCCAAGAACCCGAGCGCACTGCCCACTTCAGGAGGGACATGCGGCGGGCGGCACTCATGGTCATGCCTAAGGGATACTGATGCGAGGGAGTCACGTACGCAACACGCGCGTGGCGACTTCGAGCGATGATTTCTGAGACAACCATCCCCTCGTCATCTACCGGCACCGGAACCAACTGGGCTCCGGCACTCGTGAAAGCGACGCGGGCGCCTGGGTAGCCCGGCTCCTCTATCAGCACCTGATCTTTGGGATCCAAGAGAACTTGCGCAGATATTTGCAACGCCTGCTGAGAGCCTGTCGTAACCAGAACTTGCGATGAATCGCATCGTACCCCGCGAAACGTGTTCACATACTCAGCGATGGCTTCGCGGAATGGGAGATATCCCATGGCATCGCCATAGGCCATGATGGCGCGCGATAGCCTTCGAGAATGTCGCGCCACCAGCTTCGACCAGACGTCGATCGGGAAGTGATCGAGAGCGGGCAGGCTCACTCGAAACGCACCTAGGTTGTGTAACCATGCTTCCAAAGGCACATTCAATAAAGCCACTGCGCGCGCTGAAACCGTGCGCGGACCTGACTCGGCAATTACTCGCTGAGAGCCTTTCCGCTTGTGAGCCGGTAGAAACCCGAATGCGTCATCCGGGATCGTTCTGGCCACACATGTTCCCGATCCAACGAACGCCTCCAGGTAGCCCTCAGAATGAAGCTGCTCGTATGCATTGAAGACGGAAATGCGAGAGATCCGCAGTTCCGCGGCCATGCTCCTGGTTGATGGAAGACGTTGACCTGGCCGCATTCGGCCTTCGCTTATAGCAGTCCGAAGCCAGTCGTAGAGCTGCCGATATATCGGAGACTTTCTACGGCTATCGAGCATTATTGGCGGCATGAAGGTCGCAGGTACGCGTTTCATGGAAAAACGTTAACCTTGAAGTGGCCTTAGCGTAACACAGTTGAGTGGCTATTGCTGGCGGCCACTTCAGGGGTTATGTTTCTCTTGAAATGGTACCGGATCATCTTCACCGCGACGTGCCGGGGGCTGGAGCTGAATCTGTAGGCTCTTTACGTCAAAAGCTGGCGACACGGTGTCGAAGCAATTCATCAGGCAAATAGCGACACAGGAACGATTAGGAGATGGCTATGAACGTGCTCGGACGCATTCGGTTCTATCTTCTGCTGTGTTGTACGGCCGTCCTCATTCAGCCACTGCACGGGGCAGCGCAAGAGAATCGTGGCGCTTCGAGTGCCAGTGAACAACCAGAACGCGATGGTCAGCACGATTTTGATTTTGAGCTTGGCACCTGGAAAACTCACCTCAAGTTGAGTTCGCGTCTGGGACATCCCTTCACCGGTCCCAATACCTGGAGCGAATATCAAGGCGCTTCCGTCGTTCAAAAGATCTGGAATGGAAAGGCTAATATAGTGGAACTCGAGGTCGATGGTCCCACAGGTCACGTGGAAGGACTGAACTTACGCCTCTACAATCCCCAATCTCACCAGTGGAGCCTCAATTTCGCGAACAGCAAGGTTGGCACCATGAGCGTGCCAACAGTTGGCGAATTTAAGAACGGTCGCGGCGAGTTTTACGATCAGGAAACAATTAATGGCCGAATGATGTTGGTTCGGAATGTCTGGTCCGACATAACTGCCAATTCTTGTCATTTCGAACAAGCATTCTCAGATGATGGCGGCAAAACTTGGGAAGAAAACTGGATCGCGGACGACACGAGAGTGAGCGATGAAGCTTACAAAGCGAAGTGAACTTCACCGCATACCGGCCAGAGGCTCCCATGATTGGAATACGATTAATCGAATTTTGGACGTTGGTTTTCTCGCACACGTCGGATTCTCAGTCGATGGTCAGCCGTTCGTCATTCCGACACTGTACGGGCGGAAGGGAGAAAGGCTTTACATGCACGGTTCCGCCGCTAGTCGTATGCTACGGCAGCTGGAGCCTGGCATCCCGGCATGCATAACAGTGACCCTGGTGGATGGCCTGGTGTTATCGCGATCGGCTTTCGATCACTCCATGAACTATCGCTCTGTGGTCGCATTTGGAACGGCAAAGCAGGTTGTCGATCCCATCGAGAAGGTCCAGTCCTTGCAAGTCATTTCTGAGCATCTCATGCCCGGTCGCTGGGCAGAGGTGCGAGGGCCAAGTGAGAGCGAGTTGAAGGCGACGACCGTGCTGGAATTCTTGATGGAGGAAGTTTCATCGAAGGTGCGGAGTGGACCTCCGCTCGACGACGAAAATGACTACAGATTCCCAGTGTGGGCTGGTGTCTTACCGCTTGAGGTTCGGTCCCGCGCACCCGTACCGGATGACAACTTGGTCCAGGGTGTGCCTCTTCCCGAGTACGTCTTGCGCTA
>Ga0182018_10004973_pt1 | contig 10906 bp, 11 predicted proteins | sample 812P2MmetaG_FD_120490 | JGI IMG/M metagenome (GOLD analysis project Ga0182018, IMG submission 120490) | Permafrost microbial communities from Stordalen Mire, Sweden - 812P2M metaG | ecosystem: Environmental > Terrestrial > Soil > Wetlands > Permafrost | place: Sweden: Stordalen | collected... | reverse complement strand
GGCTGAAGTGGTCGCCGAGCTATCCCAACGCGGCTGGATCACCAAGTCATGGAAGTCGCGAAGTAACGTCCGCCACACGGGACACCCGTTCACGAAGGCTTCTTTACGGATGCTGCTCTCCAACGCCACATACTGCGGCAAGGTGAACTATCGCGACGTGGTTTACCAAGGCGAGCACAAAGCCGTCATCGAACCGGCGCTTTGGGACGACATCAATAAGGACTTCTCCAACCGCCCCAAAGCACCCGAGTCTCCCAACATTCCGGTTCCGCAGAATGCCGCGCTGTCCGGTTTGCTGATTTGCAAACAATGCGGGCATCCGATGATTGCGACCTATTCGACTCGGAGCCAGCGACGCTACCGTTATTACGTATGCCAGACCGCGCGCGAGAAGGGCTGGAAGTTCTGCCAGACCAAGTCGGTCTCGGCAGACCTGCTGGAAGCCTCGATCGCGATCCAGCTTCGCTCCCAGCTAAGCGCCGCCCAAACACGCCAAGTTTTCAAGGTTTCAGACTCCCAATGGCAAGCCCTAGTCCGGGCGGATGCGGATGTTATTCCAGGAGTTATTCAGAGCTTGATCGAGCGCATTGACTACGACGGGCCGACTGGTGCGGTGGCAGTGACCCTGCGTGCTCCTGTGAACTTCCCCATCGAAGGTCACCCGGTGGCGTTCGAATACAAGATTCCACGAAGGCGCGGACGCGCGCTCCCGGCCTTCCGGCTCCGCCCCGCAAGCGAAACACTCACGCGGCCGCCGCGCCTGGCGCGCCTGCTGGCGCTTGCCCACAAGCTCGATGGCGTGGTTCGTACCGGCCAAGTAAAAGACTATGCCGAACTGGCGCGCTTGGCACATATTTCTTCGGCCCGCGTCGGCCAGATTGTCGTTCTCGGGCTGCTCGCACCCGCCATTCAGGAACACATCTTGTTTCTGCCAGCCGAGCAGGCCGGGCTTCTTGGTGAGCGCGAGTTGCGCCAGATTGCACGCGAACCCCGCTGGGACCTCCAACGCGCCCGCTTCGACGAATTGCTGGCTGCCCGCGACTGATTTGCAAGGCATCGCCGTTTCTTCACGGAGGTCTCGAAACCCGGCCAGTATTGCCTTGCAATGTAGAGGAACGTTGAGTGATGAATGTCATGACCGCGGCAGCTTGCCGCCAAAGGAAAACACACATGACACCCACGAACAAATCCGCTGCCGCCCCACCGGCGATGGCCAACACCCACCCAGCTCGCGCCCCTAAGCGCACACCGGCGGACACGCCAGCCCGCCCGACCAAGAAGGCCGCTACACCCGAGCGTGGGACCAAGACGGCCAAGGTCCTTGCCCTTCTGAAGCGCCCTGGCGGCGCTTCACTTGACCAACTGCGCAAAGCCACCGGGTGGCAGGCTCACTCGGTTCGTGGCTTCTTGAGCGGCACGCTCAAAAAGAAGATGGGCTTGCGCATCGCGTCCAACAAACTAGAGGGCGGCCAGCGCACCTATCGCATCATCTCCAAGTAATTCCGCTCACGCCGCCGTGACTTCTCCTAAGCTCGGCGGCGTTCCTCTCTTTAACAGCCTCGCTCACCGCTGTGGCCAGCGTTCGCGTGAAGTCAGCTCGGATGAGTCTTTCCGTTGTGGAGGCGATACCAGGCGACTAAGGACTGACGCGGACAACGCTGACCATAACACCGAACCGGTGTGTGTTCTAGCAGCCCACCCAGCAAACCTTCCACTCGCCTAACCGAGAGCCCAGCGTCACCGCGCACCAAGCTCACTTGCTTTCTCCCGGCTAAATCAGCCTACTCTGTCCCACATGCCCAGACCGCGCTCCGAGCGAACACGCCATGCGTTCAAAACTGGATTCCGGCCCGGCCGCAGCGGCGCTTGCGAAGCCCGCTTGTTTCAATTCACCGGCCCTGCGGATGGTGCAGGCGAACCGCCCGTGAAACGCGTGGCCGCCTGCGATCTACACGAAGCCATCGCCTACATGCGCAAATGGCATCCCGGCCTCGACATCCTGAGCGTCGAGCTAGTCGCCCTTATCGAAATGGTGTCCGGCTCCCCGTTAAACTAGATCGATCCTCGCTCGGATACCTTGGAGCTCGTACGTACTGAGAGTACCCTTAGCTAGACCACTAAACTTGATTTCATCGTGTACAATTTAACAGCCGAACACTGGAATACCGCCAAAATCGGCTTCCCCATCCGAAGAAAGCAGGCTGGGTTGTTAACCGAAGGGTTGTAGGTTCGAGTCCCGCACGAGGAGCCAAATTTTTCAAATACTTCCAGCCGGTCAGTCCGCCCGAAAACGCCACTCGCTGGCAGAGTGTGGGGGCTTTTGTGGGGATGCTGTTTCATCACGGAGCGCAACGTTGCGCCGGGGCTGCCTACCGCTGGTTTCAGGATGACCGCTACTACGACCTGATCGTAATTCTGGACGACGCCAGCAGCGAGATCTATTGCGCGCAACTGGTGAACGAGGAGTCGACCTGATAGAGTTTCGCACCACGAAAGACGTTCTCAATCCGAACGCTGTAGATTGCCGGATAGCGTAGCTGGCGTAAATGCTCACGCTGCAGTTGTCCAGTGAGCGAGTCCAGCAGGCCAAAATTATTGGCGAGTCACATGCGCCGACACCGCGACCCACGCCCCGTCGCGTTTCGCCCACACGTCCGTGTAGCGGCCCGCGCCTGCGCGCCCGTCGCGCGCCGTGAAGGTCGTCCGCGCGTGAATGATCGCGAAATCTCCCATCAGCCGGACATTTACGTCGTGGCCCTCAAGATTCGAAATATAAGCCGGTTGCGACGTGCGCTCCAGGAAACACGCGCGGTCGATCAGCGATCCGTCGGGAAGGGAACACAGAAAATCGTCCGCAAGAATCTCGCTGAAGCGCTGGACATCTGAGTTCTCCACCGACCGTAGGTAATCTCGGTTGAGTTCGAGCAGCGTATCGAGATTCGAAGCCAGAGCAGTTTTTGCTTGCATGATGCCTCCAGGTGGCCTCAGTATATCCGCAAGCGAAGTCCGGTGTGGATGGTTTACGGCGTCTCCGGCGCACGGTCGTTGATGGATTTCCGAGTGACGCGCATTTTCGTATTGCTCACTTCAAGATTGCTTTCTTTCCCGTCCTGGCTGGCTAGGCTTCTACGTCCCGAAGAGCCCTGAACCGCGCGTGAAGTGTTTTTCCGGCGTCCACTCCTCAAACTCAAGCTGCCCCACCAGAACCGGCTTCCGCCACAATGTCGAATGCGGCATAGCAGCCACTGGCAATCTTGTACACTCTTGTTCTGGAATAGGTGGTTTTTGAATGGATCACACTGGATCAGCTTGATATTTCAACCACCTTCGGATCCACCCTCAGATCGGCAACCTGCTCCGGCGGTGTTCCAGCTCCAATGACCGTCCCTGAAATAGAAGACTGAAAACATGCGACCGGGTGCTCGAGCAGCGACACTCAGCGTTGCAGGCGCCGCCTGGTCGAGTTCCATCAACTGCGCAATAATCAATCATTGGAGCCAATCCAGCAGCTCCTCATGCTGCCCACAGTCGACAGTGAACAATGAGACCCAGCACTACGGAACTGTTCCATCAAGTAGCCAATCTAAGCCAGGAAGCCCGCGACCGCTATTTCGTCGAGCTCGGCGTTGACGAACGAACCAGAAAGGAAGTGGAGGAACGGTTGGCTCAGGAGTCTGCAACCACGAAGATCTTAGCCGAAGAGATTGTTGCGAATCACTCCGAACGGGTGGAGCTGAACGGTCTTCACTGCGGTCCCTATCGATTAGGAAACCTCCTAGGACGTGGCGGCATGGGAAGTGTCTATGTGGCCGAACGTGCGGACGGCGAGGTCAAACAGCGCGTAGCCGTGAAATTGCTGCGACCGGGAGCGGACCCACCCCAATTCCGTCAATGGTTCTTGTCAGAGCGGCAGATTCTGGCAAGTCTATCTCATCCCAACATTGCCCGTTTATTGGATGCAGGTCATCGAGAGGATGGGCAGCCGTACTTGGTCATGGAATATGTCGGGGGAAAAACCATCGACGTCTACTGCGCCGGACTCAGCGTAAGGCATAAGATTGCATTGTTCCTGAAGGTATGCGCCGCAGTCAGCTATTTGCATCGCAATCTAGTGGTGCATCGCGATCTTAAGCCCTCGAATATCCTTGTCACGGAAGAACGTGAACCGAAATTACTGGACTTTGGCATTGCCAAAATTCTCGACTCAGCCGGCGACGTAACCGTAACCAACGTGCGCATGCTCACGCCGGAATACGCGAGTCCGGAGCAAGCCGGGGGCGAACGCATGACAACGGCAACCGACATCTACTCGCTCGGAGCCGTGCTCTACAAACTGTTGACCGGCGCGTCGCCCTACCAGTCCACGGGCAAATCGCCGGCAAGTTCAACTTCCCCCAGAAAGATTAGTCCTCCCTCCAAGCTCGCGCCCGATTTGAAAGGTGATCTGGAAGCAATCCTCTTGAAGGCTTTGCGGGAAGAGCCTCAGGAGCGATACGCCTCCGTGGAACAGCTTTCTGGTGATCTGGAGAACTACCTCGCATCCCGGCCCATTCGTGCGCGTACCGGAGATGTCTGGTATCGAATTCGCAAATTCTTGCGCCGATATTGGCTTCCCGCTCTGGCGGCGATTCTTACAATTGGCAGTCTTACTGTGGGATTGGCAGTTGCCAATCATGAACGCGCGATCGCCGAACGCCGCTTCACCGACGTACGACAGCTGGCCAACAAATTGTTTGATATCGACGACCGCGTCTCCAAATTGCCAGGGAGCACGGAAACGCGCAGACTGATTGTGGAAACATCGCTCGAATACTTGCGGCGAATCACCGCAGACGTCCGCATGGCCCCAGCGCTGGCGTTGGAAGTGGGCACGGCCTATCTGCGAGTGGCGCGCGTGCAGCGTTCAGATACGGCTCTCGGTCAAACACAACTCGCCGAAGGGAACGATAAGAAAGCGCTGGCGCTGATCGATTTTGTTCTGGCGTCAGAACCATCCAATCGAATAGCACTGCTTCGCGCGGCCGAAATCTCGCAAGAACAGATGCAGATCGCCTCCCAAAGAGACCAGGATGAGGCACTTCAGTTCGCCCGCAAGACAGATCAGAGACTGCAGGCGTATCTGAAAACGGCAAGCCTGGAACATCCGTTGGATCGGGCCGAGGCAGAGGGTGTAATTCTGGTTCTTTTGAACGTCGCCAACATATATGGATTCGCCGAACAGTTTAACGATTCAATCGCTACCTCGCGCCGCGCGATCGACCTGGCGCGCACCGCGAACTGGCCTGCCTACATTGGGGCGGCGGAATTGAATCTGGCAATTGTTTATCAAGAACAGGGCCGGCTGGACGAGGCCCTGCAGGCGATTCAAGAGGCGACGCTGATATTGGAGCCCGCTACTGGAGAAAAGAGCGTGGGCAAGCCCTTGGCATATGTCAGCGCGCTGATCCATGCGGGATCGATTCTCGGTGAGGACGGTGGGATCAGTCTCAATCGGCCCGACGAGGCGCTAACGTACCTGGAGCATGCCCGCCAGACCGCCGACGATCTTGCACAACACGATCCGAATCAATTCGGGAGCCGCGAAAGAGTCTTCTCCGCCAATGTCATGATGTCGGGTATTCTGAGCCGCAGCGATCCCAGCCGTGCTTTGGAACTGTGCGACGAGGCGCTTAGACGGTTGGCCGAAATCAAGGAGCATCCGATAGCGCGTCTGCATGAGGCGGAGACGCTGGCAGGATCGACCTACGCCCTGCGACGGCTCGGCCGAGGCGCGGAGGCTCACCGCAGATTGGATATCGCCTTCGACAAATTGCGCAAATTGGGCGCTTATCCCTCAGACACGATCAAGCCTGGGACGGAAGTAGACAAGGCGCTCAGCGCGCTGGCGGATCACGAAGCGGAGAATAACAACTTCCAGCGATCCATTGCCGTGTATGAGGAGCTCTTACGGAAGGGTGCGGCAGCCGGGGCCAAACCTCGAACGAGTCTGGCGGACGCGCTGCAAGAGTCGCGTGTCTTCGCAGCTCTTGGCGCTCTTTACCCACAAGTCCATCAAACGGACTCCAAGTCCGCCATCGAATCGCGCCGCCTGGAACTGTGGAGGTACTGGGACAGCCAACTTCCAGGTAATAGCTTCGTGCGCCGTCAACTCGAAGCGGCGAACAGAAGTGTTCCATGAAGCCTGAATCTATAACACTCCACGCATCTTCGCGGCCGTTAAGACCTCACCCCAGCGCCGGGCACGCGCCTCCGGCAGATTTGCGAAGAGACACTCAGGAGTCTGCAAGGCACGAAGGCCGATTCCGGATCGCCTACCCGCCCCAGCTCACAGTGACCCGGAAGTGCGTACAGCGCCATTCCTATTAGGAGGACAACATGAGAACGATTACGGGCACTTTCTGTTCACTGGCGTTGATTGCGGCGCTTGCGATGCTGGCTGGCGGTCAACAAGGCAAGTCCGGAGGCGCAAAAAAAACCTCGGCGGCAGCCAATACGGTGGTGCAGCGTGACAAGTCGCTGGTTTTCACAGAAGCGATTCCTCTCAACAACGCCAAGGGACGGTTCGACCACTTTGCCATGGGGGGAGGCCGACTATTTGTTGCCGCGTTGGGAAGCAACGCCGTCGAGGTGATCAATATTGGCGGGCGAATTCTCGCCCACACCATCACCGGCGTGTCCGACCCACAGGGTATAGCCTTCTCTCCAGAGACGAACAAGATCTTTGTGGCCAGCGGCCGCGGCAAGGTCTACGTCTATGATGGAAGGTCCTATGACCAGATCGCCACAGTGGATTTCGCAGGGGGCGCGGACAACATGCGTTATGATGCGGCGACCAAACGCGTCTACGTCGGCTGCGGTGACGACGAGAACACCGGCGCGATAGCGATGATCGACGCCACCACGAACCAGCGCCTGGATGAAGAGTACAAGTTGGGCGCCGAGCCAGAGTCATTCCAGCTGGAGAGATCAGGGCCGAACATCTACGTTAACGTTCCGGACTCGAAAGAGATAGCGGTGGTTAATCGCGTCACCAAACAGGTCACGCACTGGCCCTTGAAGGGCGTGGAAGGCAACTTCCCGATGGCGCTGGACGAGGCCGACCATCGTCTGTTTGTTGGCGTGCATGTGCCGCCTCGTCTGGCGGTGATTGATACGAACTCAGGCCGGCTAGTCACCACGCTGCCGAGCGTCCAGGACAGTGACGATCTGTACTTCGACGCTGACCGCAAGCGCATCTACATGCCCGGCGGAGAGGGCTTCATTTACGCGTTCCAAATGACGGACCCCGCTCACTATCGGCTACTGGACAAGATCCCGACCGCGATCGGCGCGAAAACGGCTGGGTATTACGGGAAACAGGGCAAGGGCTTCGACCGCTTCTATCTGGCGGTTCCGGCTCGCGGCAGCGAGAGCGCCGAGGTCAGGATTTACACAGTTCAGGACTGAGTTTGATTTTTTTCGAATACGAGGATCACGCCGACGCTGAAATGATCCATGTGTCCGTTCACATTTGGAGGCCGGATGCGGGTCTTGCGCCTCCGCGCCTGCTTGGAATCCTGTATTCGAAGGCCAAAGCATGACGGTTGATGGGCGAGTTCTCAGGAGTTCGCAGCGTCACGGCCACCGTTCCGCTCGGCCCGTCGTAATCAATCCGCTCGATCAAGGCCTGAATGAAGTGCTGCACGACTACTTCGCGGGGGCAACCACGACAACGATGGCCCGGTACCATCAGTCCGCTGATGATGTGCCTAACGGCCTCAGCGTCCCACACTGGTCATGGGACGGACTCCAGGTCTAAACCTCCGCGGCCGACCCTGGCGCGGGCAGGACTGATCGGTGCACAGGAACGACCCACCCCGCTGGACGCGTTTCCCGGGGGGCCCCCGTCCGCCAACCAGACACTCGACAACCAGAAATGAACTGAACCGGATGCCCAGGTCTTCAGGCGGTTGGCGGCGGCAAATGAGAGCTCACGCGCTGGAGCCCAGCCCCGTGGGAAAGGGCTTCTCCTCGGCATAGTCTCTCTGCCCGACTACGCGTTCCGCAAGTCAGGCGCAAATGCTCGATATCGTTCCGTAACTTGAACGGCGTGCCTGGCACTGCTTCAGCGATCACGGAGGGGCTTCTGCGTCTCGATCGCCCACTTCCGGATGCGCCATTTATCCGTCCGGAACTGGAGGAGACTCAACGCGAGGTAACGCGGTCATTCCCGGCCAGTCTGGTCTGCAAAATGGCTCCCGTCACCGGCCTCCTGAATTCATAGCTGCTAGCGCGATCCATGCCCGCCGCACTGCATCACTCCCATATACGCACTCCATGGGCCCACCGCCTCGCGATACTGATGGGCCATGATCCGCGAGAGCTGGTGGATGTGGGTCAGGTCGTGCGCGGGCCAACTGGCGAGCAGTTGACGGAGTGTCACGGGACCAAGCGCCGGATGGAGGCCAGGGCGGGATAGGTCGCCTGGCTGGAGATTGAGCGCCTGAAGATCGCGAATGTTCGCGGCGCGCACTTGTGCAAACTCATCCGTCAACTCCGGGAGCGATTTGCCCGCGATTTCCCTCACGTGCCCCTTCATATCAAACGGCTCAAAGGGGCGGAGGTCGGCATGCTCCAGGATCAGCCTCACGCGAGGCATCCAGTCGGTCTTCTCACCGTGAATCAGGTGGCCGACGACATCAATGGCCGTCCAGGTGGCACCCCCTTCGTTCCGGCGGGTCCAACTGTCGGGCAGGTCACGCAGGAGCGCGTTGAGCACGGCAGGAGTGCGGGAAAGCACGGAGATCGTTTCAAAGAGGTTATGGTCAGGCATGGTGATTGGCGCGATGCGCTCACGACTTTGATTCCGCCGGGCTAGCGGCGGATGCACTTTCGGGGTAATTGGGCGGCAGCACCATGGAGCGGGACTACACTTACGTCCTGGAGGAGAAGGAAATTGAGCTGCTTCAGGATGCCAAGCCCGGACAGCCGGGCGGTCCCGCTTAATGTGGCACGTCGCGCCTAACGCGACGCAGCGTTTACCAACCACGAGGATGTAAGCCCATACGGGCTGGATGGGCTGATTAAGCCGTTTGAGCTTACCCATGTGAGGTGAGCCGTTTCTCATCAATCTGGTCGAGTGCGCGAAGGAGGACTGGTCGTTCGGCAACGGCATCGCTTCATATGCGCCGTGAGGCTGGCTCCAATGCCGGCTGAACGCGATCGCGGAGGCGCACAAGGCGGCGGGCTTGGACTCGCCCACCACGGCCGGCTTTGGTGCGCAATACGCTCAAGGGCATTCGGCGCGCGCTTGGGACCGCATCGGCGCCCAAAGCAGCCACGCTCACCGATGACATTCGCGCGATGGTAGACGCGGCGGACGCGGGCTTGATCGGCGCCCGTGATCGCGCAGTGATCCTGCTGGGGTTTGCAGGGGCATTCCGCCGGTCAGAACTAATCGGGCTGGATATCGAGGATTGCGCCTTCGGCAAAGACGGCTTGACGGTCACCCTACAGCGTAGCAAGATCGATCAGGACGGCGCAGGCCGCAAGATCGGCGTACCGAATGGATCGAATCCCGGTCCGCACTATTCAGGCCTGGATCGAGCTGGCCGCACGATCGAGCGGCGCACTATTCAGGTCGATCAACAGGCACGGGCAGGCACAGGCGGGCCGATTGAGCGGTATCGGCCGGCCTGGACGCTACGGCGTACGCGGGCCATTCGCTGCGGGCGGGTCATGCGACCAGCGCGGCGATAGCGGGCGCCTCTGAACGGTCGATCATGAAGCAGACTGGGCATCGGAGCGTGCAGATGGTGGCGGCGGTACATTCGGGATGGGAATTTGTTTCGGGAAACAGCGCAGGGAAGCTCGGCTTGTAGGTATCGTACTGCACTCGGGGCCCCCAACGTCGCCTGTAGGCCGAGAACAACTGCTTGAGATTGGTACTGTGGCAGAATGACGGCATGTCGAACCAGTCAAAAATTCGAGTCTTCAGCCCGCCCCAGATGCCCAAGCCCGTCGGATACTCGCACGTGGCGGAGGTCACGAGTGGGAAGATCGTTTATATTTCGGGTCAGGTGGCCATGGATGTGTCGGGAAACGTGGTGGGCAAGAACGATTATCCGGCGCAGATCGAACAGATATTCCGGAACCTCGACACCGCGCTCCAGGCAGCGGGCGGAAGCTTCCGCAACGTCGTGAAGCTCAACTACTATATCGTTGAGACCGTGGAGCGCTCCGAGTTCTTCGCTTATCGCGCGGTGCGGGGAAATCCATCTCTACTTATTTTGTGAGGGCAGGTGCTGGACGTCCCTTTCGTTTTCCAGGCAAATATAGTCCAACAGTTCGGTGTCCGGCGCGATGATCTGCGTAACCTTGATGCTCCACGGCTTGGTGTAGGCCTTCGAATCGTCGATCGTTAGCTCGATCTCCAGTGTCCCGTAGTTCAAACGCCGGAATTTTTCCGTGACCTTTGCGGCATCTGTGAGAGGGCTGCCTCCGGTATCGAGCCACAGCCCATCGCGGAATCCGATGGTCCGCACAACGAGCGTGTCGCCTTCCCATTTCGCAGACGAGTAGCCGTTCCAGGACGGGTTCGGATCCACGGGCAGTGGCCGCTCATCGGTAAAGATCTGGCGGTAGCTGGCGTTATGTTCGTTCAGGATCACCAGTAGGCCTGGAACCTGAATCATCTTGCGGAACAAAGGAAACACTTCCAGCCGCACCATGCCCGGCGGAAAGCAACGGCTCAAGGGGTCGTCGGGACGGCCAGCCGCCCTGGTCTTTCTCACCACGTCGGCAGCCCAGGGCTGATAGGGCAAACCGCCTTTAATAGACTGGCCGAAGTTGAAAAACTCAGGCGGGACTGAGACCTCGGTCGCGCAAAACACATTCGGGCCAGTGACGGTGCCGTTTACCGCGTTGG
>Ga0182018_10004971_pt1 | contig 10907 bp, 10 predicted proteins | sample 812P2MmetaG_FD_120490 | JGI IMG/M metagenome (GOLD analysis project Ga0182018, IMG submission 120490) | Permafrost microbial communities from Stordalen Mire, Sweden - 812P2M metaG | ecosystem: Environmental > Terrestrial > Soil > Wetlands > Permafrost | place: Sweden: Stordalen | collected... | reverse complement strand
GGGGGGGTGGGGGGGGGGGGGGGGGGGGGGGGGGGGGGGGGGGGGGGGGGGGGGGGGGGGGGGGCCGCGGGGGGGGGGGGGGGGGGGGTGGTGGGGGTGGGCTTGTTGAGGGCTTCCAGGGTCTTCTTGTCGACCTGCGGCTGCCTCTGGGGAACGGGCTTGGGGACCGCCTTGGGCTGAAGCGCGCGCAGAGCGTCCGGCGGAACATCGATGTATTTCAAGTCCTCGCGGCTATTGATGGCGTCGAAGGGATCCTTGAGCTGCGGAACCTTGAAGATGTACTTCGGAATCCAGGTGAAGGCCGAGAGCAGCAGAATGTGCAGCAGAACGGCCCAGAGGATGCCCTCGCGGAGGCGTGCCCAGCGGCGCTCATCCTCAAGCTCGCTGATCATCTCCAACAGCTCGTGTGAATCGTAGTTGAGCCAGCGAGACTGGCTTAACGGGGCGGGGCCACCCCCATCGGCCGTGGAAGGCGGAGCGGCTTCCGGCTGACCGGGCACTTTCAAATCGTTTGGGGTCTCGGTGGTGGACATCCGTGGGTGAAGAGCGGCCTGGGCCAGAGCCCGAGTCGTGACCGCGCTGCGCTTATCCTTTCTAACTATTGTCTCATTTTGCGGTCTGCCGATTCGTGCCTCTTGCTCACGCGTCCCTCATGCCCCAGGAGCCGCTCGTTGCCGATCTCGATGCTCGGCCGCTCATTCCGGTTCACGGCAATCCCATGAACCCGGAAACACACGAAAACCCTGCTTGCTTCGATGCATGTCTTATGCGATTACTTCGTACCCCAGGTTAGACCCCGCTCAACTATTGCCCCGTACAATGAAAGACGGATTAGCGGGTGGAAAGGGAGACTGTTTGAAGGCGTTTGTGGCTCGGGTGATGGCCAAGTGGAAGCTGGTGGTGCTGCCGGCCCTGCTCAAGCTTGGATTCTGGGGAGTTGGCGCCGTCGCGCTGCTCGACTCCTCAACCATCCCTGTGCCAATGGACGCGATTCTCGCTCTCTACGTTTGGAACGACAAGGGGCACTTCTGGCTCTACTGCCTGATGGCGGCAATCGGGTCGGCAATTGGCGGCTTGCTGCCCTACGGACTGGGCCGCGCGGGCGGCGAACTCTTCCTGCTGAAGCACATTAACCGGGAGCGATTTGAGCGCATGCGCACACGGTTTGAGCGGCAGGAGTTCCTCGCCATGATGATCCCTTCCATGCTGCCTCCGCCTACACCGTGGAAGGCGTTTGTCTTCGCTGCGGGCGTCTTCGAGATGCGCATCCCCGCGTTCCTACTGGCGGTTTTTGCAGGCAGATTGGTGCGCTGGCTGATTCTCTCGGCTCTGGTGCTCAAGCTGGGTCCGGGCGCTGTGGACGTAGTGGCGCACCACGCTCTCCCCGTCGTAGGCGGAGCCATGCTGCTTGCGCTGGTGGGCTTCGGCCTGTGGTGGTGGAAGAGACGGCGCGCGGGAATATTCGTCAAGCAATAGTTCCGGGATCCAGATGCGTTAGCGCGATTTGATTCTTCGCCAGACCTGATTCGATATCGGGACATACTTGGTCTGAGAAATGACAGGCCGCGCGCTGCGTCAAGCCATGAGAATGCCCCAGGTCCGAAAATTCGGACCTGGGGCATTCAGTCATTTAACGGTCGTCCGATGCGTCCGACGCGCCTATGCGCGCGGGCTCCGGCTGGAGACAGTTACGGGGACCTGTGACGGTGTCCGGCTGTCCAGACTGCGACGAACGAGTACCGGAACGCCAAAGGCAAGCGCCAGGAAGAAGCTCGTTGAGATCAGATCGTTGCGGTAGAAGGGCAGCGCCATGACGAAGCAGGTGGCCAGGCCCTCCCGGGTATGGGGGTACATGGTGCCCCCGGCCCAGACCGCGAAGTTGGAGAGGACGAAGAAGGATGTGGGTCCCAGAAGGGCGCTGGCGGCCACGCGCACGAAACTGGTGCGCGCGCTGAGCAGGATGCGGCCAAGCGCGAACGCCATCGCATACCAGGCCCAGGTAAGCAGGTAGTCCTGGACGCGGAATGCGGAGTGGTAGACGAAGACGGTAAGGCAGTAGTCGACCACGGCCAGGGCGACGAAAGGGGCGATGAATTCGCGCCAGGGCCGGCGGGCTCCGAAGTAGATGAGCATGGCGCCGACGGCGGCGAAGTTCCACAAGCCCGGATGGGGCACGACACGGGTGAGGACGGCGAAGATCAGAAAGAGATAGGCGGCCATTAAAACCTCGGGAGGAGTGGATAGCGAAGCTGTCCGCAGATGCGCGTTGTATTCATTCTGGGGTGTTGGGGTGCGGGGGTCAATGGGAAAGTTTGGTGATGTGAATAAAAACAGTGAGGCAGTGAAAAAACGACGGTTCCTGGCGAGAACACGTTCAGCGCTGAGGGTGGCCGTTCATGGACGAACCTGCTTCTTCCCTGCCGTCAACGATGTAGACCTCCGCGCCGAGAGGGTTGCGGGGGCCGGCGTTGGAGTTGGGGAGGAACGAGTAAGCAAACCGAAGGTCGGAGAATTCGACTACGGTCCAGGTGCGGCCCGCGGGAAGTTGTGGTGCGTCGAGGTAAGGGATGGGCTGGGGGCCGAGATCGCGGACGACCGGCCATGAGGACCAGTCGAGGTAGACGCGGCCTAATTCGGTCTGTTTCGCGGCTTCGACGGCAGGGGTGATGGGGGGCTTGAAGAATGCGTTTGTGGCAGGGTCAGAGTCGATCTGACCTGACCGGGTGTCGACTTCAGCGGTCTGAAAGGCGGAGGGGGTTTCGAGAATCGCGTGCCAGTGAAAGGGGCTAAAGGGGTAGGGTTCGAGGGCGATGCGCGTGGCGGGCTGGGTGGTGATCTGAACGTTTTCAAGCAGGGCGCGGGCCTGGAATTGCTGTGAAAGGCGTAGTGCCCAGACGAGGACCATTCCACAAAGGGCAAATATGGCCCAGGAGCGGCCCCTGAATGGAGTGCGGCGGGCGCCAATCTCGTTGTCGGCGAGCGAGAGAATCCAGGGAATCAGAACAGCGGCCAGCAGGAGTGCCCAGAGGATGGGGTCGGCAATAAAGACAAAACTTCCCGCGTACCAGCGGGGATTAAAGGGGAAGAACGGACGGACACCGTAGTTGTTTGTCCAGTCGAGCAGGATGTGGCTGAGGCTGGCGATGAGGGCCGCGAAGTAGAGCCAGCCCCAGCGAATCTTTTTTTGCTGGAGTTGCACAGGGATGGGTGCGCCGGCTGGGAGGTCGAGTCGAGCGATGGCGCGCAGGCGGCGGCGCTCGGCGTAGAGGTGAACGAGGGCGACAATGCCTACAACGGCGGCGGCCATGAAGGGTGCGCCGATGAGGGTGTGGGTGATGCCACGGTGATGCTTGAAGCTCTCGATGGGACCGTCGAAGGACCAGAGTACGTCGATGTCGGGAGCCTCGGCGGCCAGCACAGTGGCAAGAGTGCAGTAAGCGGTGGTGCGGTTGAGGCCGGCGCGGCCGATGCAGGCGCCGGTAAGGAAGTGGGTGACGGGCTCCATGGATACAGCACCTTTTAATCGCCTGGGTTGCTGAACAAGGAAAGATTCGACTGCCGGGTGGACGCGCGTGCCTTCGGCGCTTTCTTGAAGGTTGCGTCGCGTGCAAAGCGGGGATAATCGGGCTGTTTGCCGTCCAAGATTTCCTGAATGGTGAGGATTTGCACCCTGGGATAGGTTGTCCCGTCGGTTGATTTGTACCAACCGCCCTCCGAGGCCTCGCGAAGCATTGGCTTGGTCGGCGCCTCGAAGCAAAGGAAGACCCCAATTTGGGCCTTTTCCCGGTCGAGCACGCCCACAAGATCGCGTATCTGCGAAACCGTTACACCCCCAGCCTTGACGGAAAAGATGATCTGCTTCGATTCTCCCGAACGGTCGTCGTGGAAGTAGAGCCTCCCGTCGATGCCACGATCCGCGCCTTTCTTCTGCTCGGCCGGCCGCGCACCCACTTGCCCGAGCGCCCACCACTGGAACTGGTATTTATCTTCGGCAACCAGCGCGGCGGCTCCAGAGTAGTCCGTTGGTTCCCCGATCACGTCATAGGTTCTCCTGATCTCAGGACCGAAGGAGTCGGCCAACCTCTTCTTGATGAGGCCGGTCGCCAAATGCGTAACATCGATGCCGATCCAGCGGCGACCTAAACGTTGGGCCACCTGCACCGTTGTGCCGCAGCCGCAGAAGGGATCGAGAACCAGGTCGCCTTTGTCGGAACTGGCCTTGAGTAAACGCTCCAAAAGCGCTTCTGGTTTCTGTGTCGGATAACCAAGACGCTCTTGCGCGGCAGAGTTAAGCCACAGATCGGGTCTTGCCCATACGTCTTGATAGGGGACTCCTTTCAGGTCTTCGGAATAAATCTTCAGCCTAGGCATGCCTGTCTTGGTATAGACGACCCTCCCCTCCGCATCGAGCTTCTGCATGTTCTCTTTGGTAAAACTCCACATTCTGCCGGTTGGGGGCCTCCTGCCTTTCCACTCGTACTGTCCTGATAAGCCCTTGTGTGCCGGCGCAGTCAGATCGCGCTTTCTGTAGAGCCCACCCTCCTCATCTCTCTCAAAATCATGTGCGCGGAAGTAACTTTCGTCTGGGGCATCATAGCTTTGATTCCAAATATGCGACTCATTCTTGGTATAAAACAGGATTACGTCATGCACGCGTCCGTATTTGGACGGGTCGTTGTGGGCAGACGTGCGCTGCCAAACGATCTCATTGAGGAAGTTCTGCGGCCCGAAAACACCGTCCATCAGGATTTTCAGATAATGGCTGGCGGTTGGGTCGCAGTGTAAATAAATGGAACCGGTATTCTTCAGTACGCGCCGCAATTCCACCAACCGAGGAGCCATCATGGCCAGATACGCGAGCATGTCGGAGCCGCCTAGAAATGTGCGGAAGGCGCGGAGTGCGTCCGCCACCCGGCCCCCCTTTTCCACCATCTCCTGGTAGGCGCGGGCAGCCTCGGCGTTCCACTCCCAAGTGTCCTCAAAAGCGTGGAACTGAGAACCAGATTTGGAACCGTCCTTTTCGGCAAACAGGACGTTGTAGTCCTGGCGGGAATTGAAGGGAGGATCAAGGTAGACGAGGTCCACCGATTCGTCCTTTACGTACCGGGCCAGGACGTCGAGGTTGTCGCCGTAATAGAGCTGATTCTTCCAGTCGATCATGATTCTATCGAACCGTACCACAACCAGCAGGCGGGCGTAAGTCTCAGAATGAGTCCCATTCTCCTATAATCTCCGAGATGGATGAGGAAGAGAAAAAGATAGGTCCGGCGGCGACGCGGGCAGAGACGCTGCGGGCGGAACTGCGCCGGCACGAGCATTTGTATTACGTGATGGATGCGCCCACGGTTTCAGACGCCGAATACGACGCGCTCATGAATGAGCTGAAGCGGATCGAGGCAGAGCATCCCGAGCTGGTGACGGCAGACTCTCCGACACAACGAGTGGGCGGCAAGCCGGCCGAGGGCTTCAATAAGGTGCGGCACTCGAGGCCGATGCTGAGCCTGGACAACGCATACAACGCGGAGGAGCTCGCCAGCTGGGACAGGCGCGTGCATGAGCTGGCAGGGCAACTGCCGGTGGAGTATGTGGCTGAGCTAAAGCTGGATGGACTGAGTGTGGCGCTGCACTATGGTCCTGCGGAAGGCGGAGGGGCAGCCAACGGAATGGCCAGGCTGCTGACTGCGGTGACCAGGGGCGACGGGCAAATCGGCGAAGATGTGACCGGAAACATCCGGACAATCAAGAGTGTGCCGATGGTCGTATCGGCCGATGCGCTGAAAAAGGCGGGGCTGCCGGCAACATTCGAAGTGAGGGGCGAGGCGGTGATGCCCCTCAAATCATTTGCGCGCATGAACGAGGAACGTGAGGCGGAGGGTCTCGCGCCGGCAGTGAATCCGCGCAATGCAGCGGCGGGAACTCTGAGGACACTGGACGCGAAAATTGTGGCGCGTCGCCGTTTGGATCTGTATGCGTATTTCCTCCTGGTGGAGGGCGAATACTGGCCGCTGGGGCAGTGGGCCACGCTGGAGACGCTGGCGAGTCTCGGTTTCCGCGTCAACCCGCACCGAAAAATGATGAAGACGGTGGAGGAGATGACGGCGTTCATCGACAAGGCGGAAGCCGAACGCGCGACGCTGGGCTATGAGATTGACGGCGTAGTGCTGAAAGTGGACGCGCAAGCGACGCAGCAGCGCCTTGGGTACACGGGACGCGTGCCGCGCTGGGGCGTTGCTTACAAGTTCACGGCGCGTGCCGGCGTAACGCAGGTGAATGCGATCACGGTGCAGGTGGGGCGCACGGGCAAGCTGACGCCGGTGGCGGAACTGACGCCGGTCTTCATCGGCGGCACTACGGTGAGCCGGGCGACCCTGCACAATGCCGACTTTATCGCTGGGCTCGGCCTGAAGATCGGCGATTGGGTCAAGGTCGAACGCGGCGGCGATGTGATTCCCAAAGTCGTCGAAGTGATTGAGGACCCCGAGCACCCGCGCGGGACAACGGAGTTTGTGTTTCCGAAAACATGCCCCGAGTGCGGCAGCGATGTGGTGCGGGCCGAGGGCGAAGTCGATTGGCGCTGCGTGAACGCGAACTGCCCGGCAAAGCTCCGCGAAAGTCTGCTGCACTTTGGGCGGCGGTCGGTAATGAACATTGAAGGGCTGGGTGACGCGGTGGTGCAGCAGTTGCTCGATCGAGGGTTGGTGCGCGGTGTTGCGGACCTTTACAAGCTGACTGAGGAGCAGCTTGTGGGGTTGGATCGGTTTGCGGAGAAGTCGGCACGCACACTGCTCGAAGAGATTGACGGGTCACGGAAAGCGGGGCTGGCAAGGGTGCTGATGGGGCTGGGAATCCGATTTGTGGGCGAGCGGACTGCGGAGCTGCTCGCGGAAGAATTCGGAAGCATGGATGCCCTCATGGCCGCGAGTGCCGAGGAACTGGAGCGCGTGGAAGAGGTGGGGCCGCGAATTTCGCAGGCAATCCTCGAGTTCTTTCGGCAGGATGCAAACCAGGAACTCGTGAAGGCGCTGAAGACGGCGGGCGTCGAGATGACCGCGGAGAAGAAGGTGCGGTCACGACAACTCGAGGGGCTGACGTTTGTGCTTACCGGGACTCTGCCGACGCTGAACCGGGAAGAAGCGAAGAAGCGGATTGAAGATGCGGGCGGCAAAACGGCAGGTTCGGTGAGCAAAAAGACCAGCTATGTGGTGGCGGGCGAAGATGCCGGATCGAAACTCGACAAGGCGCAAGCGCTGAAGGTTCCAGTGATTGACGAAGCGGAATTGCTCGCGATGCTGAAGGGCTAAAGCGGTTCTCCTGTTCGTGCAAAGTCACCTGCATCTTGCGAGGTTGCGTTCCCTCGGGCGAAAGCCCGCCCTGCAATGTCGAGACCCCTTTCAACCGCTAAAGAGCCCCTGCAGGCGGACCCGGAAGCGGGAAACCAGTGTGAGCCGAGCGTGCTGCGTCAGGATCCGGCGCGGCGGCGGATTTTGATGCTGGAGTCGGTGTTGCCGTTGCGCAGCTCGCGATTGCGTTCGCGATTCCAGGCCTCGGCGCGCCATTCGCGCGAAGAGAAGGGTGATGCTGGGTCTGGTGCCGCGGCGGGACTTGTGGGTGGACCCGGCAGGGGGGACTCGGGCGATGTCTGCGGACGCCCTGCCGGTGGCACGAGTTCAGGATCGGCGCGAGACGGCCAAGGTCGCGGAGCGGCAGGGGCTGCAGGCTTGACGAGCCGCGCGGACGATTCGCCGTCTTCATGAAGCGGGCCCGCTGCCACGTAGCCGCCGGAAGCAACTTCGCGGTTGCGCGTGCGGTCGAGATTGCGATTCGAACCGCGGACTGGCCTGGCGTCCGCGGCGTGGTCCGAAGCGTGGTCTGCGCCGTGTTCAGGAAGGTCAAGTTCCTCGGGACCAGACTGGGTTCGCCCCGAGATTGCATTGGCCATGAACTCATCGACGAGCTTGTGCACGCAGGTTTGACCGCACAGGTGCTTGGAGCCGGGACGCAGCCGGTTGCGCGAACTCCACCCGGCGACCCGCAGCTCGCCCCCCCGGTCGTAGGCTACGAACCAGTGATTCGTCTGTCGCTTTTCATTTCCGCAAATGTCGCACGATATTGCCTGCCGGATCACCAATTTCCCCCAGTCCGCACAGTCATTCCAGCGGTGTGGATCGATTCGAGGGTTCATCAGCGTCTACACTGCGCGATCGAAGTAGACCGGATCAGGCAGCACGGATTTGAAAACTCTCGAAACGCCTTCTCTCTCATTTCATCGTGGAATCGCGGAGGATCAATGAGAAGTGTGGAGAGAGAATCCTAGGCTGAATCAATTTGGGAGAGAAGGCTGGCAGGGTGTGCCAATACGGGATAACTACGATCAGCGACAAAATAAGGGAGAGGAGCACGAAAGCGGTTCCAGGGTTGCTGTACCCCATGCCACAACACTCAAGTCGATGCGACCCCAAGGAGCAGCGACCCCAAGGAGCAGCGACCCTGAAGCCCTTCGAAAATGAGTACATCTACCCTGGAACCGCTGTAAAGAATGGGAAAAAGTGAGGTAGACACAGCACTCAGGGGAACGGGCGCGGGGATGCGAAAAATGCCTGGATTCTGAGTCTGGCGAGCGATCGCGAAGTTATTGCCTCGGCGCGAAGTAGCCCTTCTTGGCGCGGGCGGCATAGCGGCGGTCGTTGCAGTAGAGATAGATAGTTCGGAACGAGCCGTCCGTTTTGAAGTCGGCGGGAGTGTAGTTGAGGGCGTACTGGCTGCGCAACTCCTCTTCGATCTGCTTGAAGCTCTCTGACATCTGTTCGACGCTCGGTGGGTAGAAGGTCTCGCCCCCGGTAGCTTCAGAAAGATCCTGCAGGGCCTTGTCGCCCTTGCCGCGGCTGGGGGTCCAGTTGGTGCTGATGGCGAAGATGATGGTCTCGGCGCGCTCGCACTCTTTGATGGCCTCGTCGGGGTGGACGCGGGACTGGTTGTCGTCTCCGTCGGAGATCAGAACGATTGCCTTGCGAACGGGTTCGCGGTCATGGGCGTTGTCGAGCAGCTTGTCGCGGCATGCGGTGTAGACCGCATCGTACATCGCGGTTCCGCCGCCGGGAGACAGGCGATTCACGCCGTTCTCCAGACCATCGATGTTATTGGTCCAGTCCTGGGTAACTGTGGGAACCTCATCGAACCCCATGACAAAGGCGCGATCGAGGCGGGCTTTCAGTATCTCGAGGAGAAACTCGATGGCGGACTGCTGCTCAAACTGGAAGCGCGAACGGATGGAGGTACTGGCGTCGATGACGATCCCGACGCGCAACGGCAGATTGATCTGCTGGTGGAACGAGTTGATTTTGGCCGGAGCCTTCTGATCGTCAAGCAGGGCAAAGTCGCTCTGCTGCAAATTAGGGATGTAATGCCCGTGCTTGTCGGTCACCGTAAAGATGAGGTTGACCTCGTTAATGTTGAGGCGGATCACGTCGGGAGCGCTCTGGTCGGTGGGTTGACCTGCTTGCGAGGCTGGAGCCTGGGACGCGGGCGTCGGCGCGGCCTGTGAGGCCGGTCCGGCGGGCTGCTGAGCATGCAAAGCCGAAATGGCCAAAAGGCCGAGGCAAACAAATCTTGAGAACCTTCTGATCATAGCTTGCTCATTCTATCAATCGCCCCGGCGCATCTGCGCTGCCGCCGCCTTGCGAATGGCCTCCACATCGGCAATGTCTTGTGGCCTCCCCGCGACCATCTTGGCCACAATCAGATCGGGTGCAGAGATGAAAAACGCCTTAAGACCGGTTTTAGGATCGATTACGCCTTCAACGCGCCTGCCCCACGCCTCCTCAAAATCGACGCCGGGAATGTCCGGAAGAATGTCAAACCCGTGCGGATCGTGTCCAAAACGAAAGAAGCTGCCCCGTTCGGCAAAATCTTCCGGTCTAAGGTCCTGAAGCTGTGCGCCAAATGCGGCGAGCGCGGCGAAGGTCGCTTGCGCGTTAGCCAGGTCTGCTTTTATGAAAAGGTCGATGTCCTTCGTAAAGCGGGGCTGCGCGTGATAAATCACTGCATACCCTCCAACGATGAGGTATCTAACACCATGGGCATGAAAGACGGACAAAAGGTCTTTGTAGTCTTGGTACATCCGGCTCGATCTCCCAACCTTTAAGCGCGTAGGCGGCGTGGATCATCTCTTCGACCGCGTCCATCCGCTCAAACACGGGCCTGCTTTGCCAGTACCGGTATTCGTCGGCTTTCATTTCTTCGAAGCTGATGTACTTGCGCAGGACAGCATCCATAGATCGATTGTAGCGCCCTAACTCGCGCTTGCGACGTTCCTATTTGGGCGCCGTCCGAGGCCGAGCATCGGTGCCGGACCGCCGATTTGCTTGGGTACGGGCAGGCGCGGTCTTGCGGGCGGACGCGGATTTCGGCAGGCTCGCTCTGGCTTCTGCCTCTGCTTCAGCTTCGGCCTCGGCTTCTGCTTCGGCGGGGGAAACAGATCGATTCGAGGCTCCGGTGCGTTTTTCTCGGGTCGATGAAGGCCCGGGCGCTTCGAGGCGAGCGAGATAGGACTCGAGTTCCTGGGGCAGAGGCGCATCCAGGGTGATGAGCTTGTGGGTGCGGGGATGAGGAAACTCGAGATGAGCGGCGTGAAGGAAGTTGCGGCCCAGCACAAGGCGCTCGGGGGCCTTGTTCCGGCGAGCCGCACGAGAGGTCGCAGCCTGAGCGGCAACCTGGTCAGTGAGCTGCCCTGAACCGCCGTAAAGCGTATCGCCCACGACAGGGTGACCAATGGAAGCCATGTGAACGCGAATCTGGTGAGTGCGGCCAGTCTCGATGTTGACGCGGACCAGCGTGAAGCGGCCGAAGCGAGTGGTGAGGCGGCGGACCACCTCCCAATGGCTCACGGCGGAGCGCGCGTTGTCCACAGG
>Ga0182018_10004970_pt1 | contig 10908 bp, 10 predicted proteins | sample 812P2MmetaG_FD_120490 | JGI IMG/M metagenome (GOLD analysis project Ga0182018, IMG submission 120490) | Permafrost microbial communities from Stordalen Mire, Sweden - 812P2M metaG | ecosystem: Environmental > Terrestrial > Soil > Wetlands > Permafrost | place: Sweden: Stordalen | collected... | reverse complement strand
TATTATGTAGTCACCATTTTCTATGAATGGCTCTTGTTCGTTCTGGTAGTGGCGGGCGTACGGCGTAGCGGCGCTTCTGTCCTCATCGTTCTCGGAGAACATTGGCATTCCGTCCGCCAGGTGTTGCGGGATATTGGAATTGCCGTTGGCTTCTGGATCGCTGCGGCGATGCTCCTTTGGATATTTGGCTGGCTCCTGCGCACCGCTGCTCTAGGTCGCAATGTGTCCATGCTCCCCCAGCGAGGTATCGAACTGACATTTTGGATAGCGCTCTCCGTTACCGCCGGTATTTGCGAGGAGACAATCTTTCGAGGTTATCTGCAACGGCAGTTCATGGCCCTGACCAAGAGCGCTCCCGCCGGCATTCTCCTTTCTGCCGCAACATTCGGCGCGGCTCACGCGTACCAGGGCTTCCGGATGATGATTCTGATCGCCCTGTACGGAGCTATGTTCGGGATTCTGGCCTATTGGCGCGGAAGCGTTCGCCCGGGAATGATCGCCCATGCATGGCAGGATTCATTGAACGGAGTGCTTGCAGTTTTAGTGAGGCATTAGAGTCTGATTGCTGCCATTGATGTGAAGTCTCCCCGTGGGGATGTAGTCCGCTTTGTCGGCCTGGGATTGCGCCCGGATCACGGGCGACCCGGAAGTTATCAGCTCGTCCGTTACGATCTTAGTAATACCGAGGTCAAGGGTGCTACATTCGGAGCAGGCGCGTGACGATGGGTCCACGAAGCATCGCGGGAAATCGCTTGAGTTTGATAGTCCACGCGGCCCTACTCCTCCTAGGCGTCTCTACCTACTTGATCTCCCCGGATGATGTCGTGTGGCGTTTCATCAAAACTGCTCCACACGCTCGGGCACTGGAACATGCCTTATTCGGAATTGCTGCTGCCATCCTCGGTTTTGCCTTGCTCCTTAAGGTGAAGGCCAGCGCTCACCCGGAGAATCAAGACAGCCTTGGTTCTTCTCGCCTCACAGCCAGCGTCGCTAACCTGCTACAGGCAATCGGAATTGGATCACTGTTGCCTTTACCTGGCTTCTTACTGGTTGTACTTGGCGATGTGGCCGCCAGTCTGTTTCTGTATGGCAGGCATTCGACTGCGGAAGATCCCAGAGCCAAACTGGATCCTCGCCGAGTCAGCGGTCCGTTGCGGGCTTTTCGATGGCGAAACGCTTTGGCCACACACGTAGGCCTATGCTTTGCCTTCCTCTCTATGGCCATATTCAGCGTTGTGCTGATTGATCGAGTTGCCGATGCGCTATTCGCAATGACAGCCTTGGTCTCCATCGCGGCGAACTGCCGGCCATCCCTGAGAGGTTACAGCTAGTCGTCCTTCGTGGAACTGGGGCTAAGCCGACGACCTCAAATATCCACGGAAACGGATCAGTCTCAATAAACGCGCTTGTGTTTACCGACTAGCGCCCACGTTCCCACCCTTTCACGATCTGACCGAGCGCAGCGCCGATCTCACGCCAACTCTTTCCTGATGCGATGCCGGCGTTGTATTCGGCTTCGAGCTTGGCGCGTTGTCCTGGTGTCACCCATTCTTTGAGATGAAGTTTGCAGATTTGCTGCCATGCGTCAGGAGCCTCCGCAGGTTTCTTCGCGGCATTCTCTGGCGGCGTATAGCTGTGATTTCTACGCCCGTTAGGGTGGAACTCCGATTGCGCTGTGGCTGTCTTTGGCACTTCCGCGCCGAAAGCGTTGTCTTCTGCTGAAAAAGCTAGTTCTAGTCCTGAGCGGGCTGAGCACCGAAGCGCAAACCCTAAACACTGGTATCTACGCTGACGCCGTTTTGGCTATGCCTTTTTCCAGGGATTGCCAATCGGCGTCGGTTAGATTTAGTTCGGCGGCGGCTACATTTTCCTCCAGGTGCTGTACCGAGGAGGTGCCGGGGATGGGCAGCGCGACCCGGGAATGGTGCAGGAGCCAGGCAAGGGCGAGCTGGGCCGTCGAGACTTTATGGGATTTTGCGGTTTGCTCGAGGACGCTGCCGGGCCTGCTCAGCTTGCCTTGCTCCATGGGGAACCAGGGGATGAAGCCCAGGTCGTGCTTCTCGCAGTATTGCAGGACGCCTTCATGGGTGCGATCGGCGATGTTGTATTTGTTTTGCACGCTGACGATGGGGACCGTTTTCTGCGCGCTCTCGATTTCCTTTACGGAGACTTCGGAGAGGCCGATGTGGCGAATCTTACCTTCCTTTTGCATTTTCTTCAGTTCGCCGAGAGAATCTTCGACCGGAACCGCGGGGTCGATGCGGTGCAGTTGATAGAGATCGATGCGCTCAAGCTTGAGGCGGCGCAGGCTCATTTCAACGCATTGGCGCAAGTATTCGGGGCGGCCAACGACAGCCCACCTGTTGGGACCTTGGCGGGTGAATCCGCCCTTGGTGGCTACTACCAGGCCGGCTGGGTAAGGGTGCAAGGCCTCGGCGATCAGGATTTCGCTGACTTCAGGTCCATAGGCGTCGGCGGTGTCGATGAAGTTGACGCCCAAATCGGGCAGCCGCTTCAAGACGCGCTTGGCTTCGTCGCGATCTTTGGGCTCGCCCCAGATGCCGGCGCCCGTGATGCGCATGGCACCGAAACCGAGACGGTGAATCTGGAGATCTTTTCCGAGAGCGAAGGTGCCGCTGGATGCTGCCTTAGGTGTGGACATGATGCTTTTTGGATTCCCGAGATGCGCGTCGGGTTACCGCAAATTCAAGAAAGCCGGCCGGGCGCCGCTAGTTACCTTCGGCGGTGGGGATCGGTTGAGGTCCTTCCCGAATCGGCTGCTGCCCAGGTTTCAAATCGCTGCCCGTCAAATTTGCCGACTGCACTCGACAGCTTTGTCAATCAGGGCTATTCCTGCCCATGGGTTGAGTTCCCGAGGGCGGCGGCGGCAGGCAAACGTTGCCAGCGAGGAGGTAGCCTGGAGTGGCGCAATAAAATAGATTTTTCAGCAGGAAGGTTTCGCGAGCCTTCGACGAGATGAATTGCGCCCAACACCACAGGTGCAAGTGGCGCGCAGTGCCGAACGAATTTGAGCGGTGATCGCGCCGCAAGTTCTGACGCAATTACGTTGTGGCCATTCCCTCCAGGGCTCCCGCTACGAGCATTCCTGTCCAAGTGGGCTTGGAACCCAGGAGAAACCGCGAGAGGGGATCCACCCCGATACAGGTACTGCAGTGGTGCAAGAAATATTGTTGGTAAATCCATCTCCGTCAGGCCGAACTAAAGCGCGCCCCAACATCTTGATGAAGATCAGGAGAATTTCGGCAGGAACATGCCGGTGTGTTGTGTGTGCTCGTTGAAGCGGGCGCCGAATTCCTGCGTCAGAAACGATTCTTCGCGGCGCGCCTTAACATAAAAAGAGAGCCAGATGACGGCGAGACCGATCAAACCGCGCACTTCACCCAGGGCGATGGCGTTGCCGAGGAAGGCAAGAAGAATTCCGCTGTAAATCGGGTGGCGGATGGTCCGGTAGGGTCCGGTGCGAATCAACTCATGGCCTTCTTTGAGAGTGACCACGCCGCTCCAATTGGAGCCCAGGTGAATACGTGCCCAAGCCGCGATTGCCAGGCCCGAGGCCATGGTCAACACGCCCAGCCACGCCACCAGCAGAGTGCCGGGCACGAACCGAGCCAGCAGCCAGGGGTAGCGCAGCCCCCGATGGTACAAGAGATAGAACGCGGCAACCAACGGCAGCACGTAGGCCATCCGCTGCCCGAAGGATTCGCTCCGCTTCGTTTTCTTGCCATTCAGCGCGGAAACCAGCCAGTACAAGCAAAACAGAATCCAGAGATCTCCGATGATACCAGCCGGCGTGGGTCCGAAAAAATGCCAGAGGCTCCGCGAGAGGGAATAGAAACTGTCTGCATTCATGAGCAACTCCTGCTGTTTACCTGCGAATTTCGCGGGGCCTTTGTGTCCCGCTTGGCTTTTCGCGCCAGGCCGGCGATCCAGGCGCGTTCGGCGCGAACCTGGTCGCCGAAAAATCGCACCACCTCGCGGCCCCAGGAGCCGGTTTCCACCAGGGCGGAAATTTGCGCGAGTCGCTGCTGGCGGGAGGCCAGAAACTGGTCACGGCCAGCGAGAATGCGCCGGCGGGTTTCGGCATCGAGAAAGTCAAACAAGCCGACGCGCAAGCGAAAGCCGTTGTCGGAGGAGGTTTCGGCTTGCGGATATTCGCGCAGGTGGCGCAGGAGTTCCTGCTTTCCCTTGGCGGTGAGGGAGTAGACTTCGCGGGTCTGGCCGCGCTGGCCGGCGGATTTGCGCTTGCTGACCCAGGCATTTTCGACAAAGCGATGGAGCAGGGGATAGACCAGATTGTTGTGCAGGTCGCGCTGGCCAGTGAGTAAGCCGACCTGTTTTTTGAGGGCGTAGCCATGGGTGGGGCGGGGGAGAAGAGCGGCAAGGATGATTAGATCATTCATGACTGTGTCAAAGTTAGACGAATGACGTTAGCGGAGTCAACTGCGAGGCGTGGCGCAAACCCGCTGGCCGTGAGCTTGGATAGCCGGGCGGGCTTCCAGGTTCTTTCCTGCCGGCCCGGAATCGCAGATCGACACCCTCATCGGGTAGCCTAAGGATGACACCGGGGCGGTGGCTGAAGTCCTGTGTTGCTGGCGCGGCGTGCTGCGCCAAATTGGTGCTTGCCTGAGGGAAAACGGACGCCAAAATGGCTGCTATTGTGAGGAACGACGCCGTGAAGAAGAACAAAACGAAAAATGCATCGCAGGCGCGCGGCCACAAACAAGGCGCGCAGACTCAGGCCATTCATGCCGGCGAAGGGGTGCGGCACGGCGTAGGAGGCCCGGTCAGCGCACCGATCTGCCGGACGTCTACGTTCACGTTTTCTTCCACGGCGGAAATGAAGCGGTGGGCGGAGGGGAAGAGCAAAGCGTACATCTACACGAGGTACGGCAATCCTTCGCTGGCGATTGCGGAGGGAAAGATCGCCGCGCTGGAGGGCGCCGAGGCGGCGGTGGTGACGGCTTCGGGGATGGCCGCGATCTCGCATGCGCTGCTGAGTGCGTTGAAGGCCGGCGACGAGGTGATTTCGACGGCGCAGGTGTATGGCGGTACGTACCGGCTGATGCGCGATGTGTTCCCGAACCTGGGCATCACGGTGCGCCAGGCGGGGACTGATCTTGCCGGGATCGAAACGCTGGTAACGCGGCGGACGAAAGTCTTGTACGTGGAGACGCCCACGAATCCCACGGTGCGGCTTGTCGACCTCGATAAAGCGATCGCGTTCGCGAAGAAATACCGACTGGTCTCCATCATCGACAATACGTTCGCTACGCCGGTCCTGCAGCAGCCGCTAGCGCTGGGTTTCGACATGGTGGTGCACAGCGCTACCAAGGCACTGGCCGGACATTCCGACGTGATTGCCGGCGTGGCTGCGGGCAGCAGGTTTTGGATGGACCGCGTTCAGCACATGGTGATTTATCTTGGCGGCTCGATGGATCCGGAGGCGGCGTTTTTGTTGAGCCGCGGGATCAAGACGCTGGCTTTGCGGGTGAAGCGGCAGGGAGAGAACGCCTTGGCGGTGGCGAAATTCCTGGAGAAGCATCCCAAGGTGGCGCGCGTGCATTATCCGGGGCTGGCTTCGCATCCGGACCACAAATTGGCGAAGCGGCAGATGCGCGGGTTCGGGTCGATGCTGGCGTTTGATTTGAAGGGTGGTTTGGCGGCGGCGCGGAAGTTTTGCGATGGGGTCCGGCTGTTTATGTTGGCGGCTAGTTTGGGCGGGGTGGAGTCGTTCGTGGTTTTGCCAGCGTATACATCGCACTACAACATGACCGTGGAAGAGTTGGCGAAGGCGTACGTGAAGCCGGGGACGGTGCGAGTGTCGATCGGGATTGAGGATGCGCAGGATTTGATCGAGGATTTGCGGCAAGCGTTGCGGTAGCATGCGCTCCACGAGACCGATCTCTGAAGCTCGGGCACTACACATGACTATTTCGCTGGACGGAAGGGTGGCCCTTATTACCGGTGCGTCGCGCGGGATTGGGCGGGCCATTGCGGAGAGCTTGGCTCGGTTGGGCGCTGCGGTGGTCGTCAATCATCGGGCTAGCGCGGGGCAAGCGGCGGAAACTGTGGCGTCGATTGAACGTGCGGGAGGGCGCGCTGTCGCAGTGCAGGCGGACATGGGTTCGGTTGAGCAGGTGCGGCGGCTGGTGGACACAACCGTCGAGAAACTTGGCGGCCTGGACATTCTGGTGAACAACGCGGGCGTCGGCAACCGCACGGCGATGGCGGATATGACCGAGAGGGAGTTTGATTGGACGATATCCGTGAACGCGAGGGGACCGATGTTCGCGATTCAGGCGGCGGTGCCGCGGATGCGCGACGGCGGGCGGATCATCAATATTTCATCGTGCGGGACGCATGTTGCGCAGGTGACTGGTTTGCTCGCCGTGTACCAGATGTCGAAGGGGGCTTTGGAACAGTTGGCACACTGCTATGTGCGGGAACTTGGCACGCGGGGGATTACCATCAACAACGTTTTGCCCGGGTTTGTTGAGACCGAATTGGCCAGCGATACGCCTCAGGATTACAAGGACGCGCTGGTGAAGCGGACGGCTTTGGGGCGATTGGGGACGCCGCAGGATATTGCTGAGGTGGTTTGTTTTTTGGCCAGCGATGCAGGGCGGTGGGTGACGGGAGAGACGATTTCGGTTAGCGGCGGGTTGGGCTAGCGGCCCGCTGATGTTAGGCAATTCTTTAGGCCCCGGATTTTACCGGCGTTCGGTTTGTGCGCGCCAAGCGGTTTGAACACACGTGGCCGCGGAACGCGCCGGGCTATCGCCCAGCGGCTACAGCGGCGCGACCGGGATGCGGCGCGCATGACTGGTGCAAAAAAAACGGGCGGGGCGCTTTCGCGCTCCGCCCGGATGTGTTTTTGTGAAGTGGCTTAGAGGGGTTGGACGTTCGAGGCCTGCAGGCCCTTGGGGCCCTTGGTGACTTCGAATTCAACCGCTTGGCCGTCGTTCAACGATTTGTAGCCATCAGCCACGATCGCGGAGAAATGGACGAAAACGTCTTCACCGCTCTGGCGCTGGATGAATCCAAAGCCCTTGCTGGCGTTGAACCACTTCACTGTTCCTTGTTCTTTACTCACTGCTGTACTCTTTTCTGTTGACCGCGTTGCGATCATACTTTGAGCCCGGCCGGGTTAGGGGCCGATCTCGATTATTGAGCTATCTGGTGCCTCGACTCCGAACCCCTCAACAGAGTTACGGGCCGCGTCCGGGCGTAAAAAAAGGCCGCAAGTTTGAACCTTGCGACCGCTTCACACTGACGTACGCGATACAAGAGCAACAAACGCACCTGTAAAGTACCACAGACCCTGTCGGTTGTCCAGTGATTTTTTGAATCGCTTTATACGTGCGTATCGGGGGGGTAACGTCTGTCTGGGAAGGCGACCTCCGAGGCCCCGGAACTCCCAGGCGCGCCATCGGCGCCGTTACGAGCGGCCCTGCCGCAAAACGCCTTCCAGGATGTCGAAGCAGCCGTTCCAGCCGCCGTCGTGCTCCTCGCGCAGCTTCTGGTTCTTGAAGCCGCTGTGGGTCAGGACGAGTTCGGTTGTCGCGCCACGGTCGAGGAATTCGACGGCCACTTCGGTTTGCTCCGCGCCGGGATGCATGTTTTCGCCCTCGGGCCGGTCCTTGGTCCAACTCCAGGTAAAGCGCAGCTTCTCGGGAGGCGTCAGTTCGAGGTACACGCCTTGCCCCCAATACACTTCGTTCTTGGCGGAGTCCCGGATCTCCATAAGGTAGCTCCCGCCGGTGCGGATGTCCTGCCGATGGTGAACGACCGTGTGCGCCGCGACCTCCCGGCACATCCACTTTTCTAGCTGCTCGGGCTGGGTCCACGCGGCGAAGACTTTTTCCCGCGAGGCCGCGAAGGTGCGCCGGATTTGGAGCGTGAAGTCAGGACGGTTTTGAGGCGTGGCCATTCTGGTTTCTCCTCTATTGGGTTTTTGGTGGATTTGCCGGATTTGTTGCCCGAAGGATGGCCTGATGCATGGACCGGTACATGGCCCGAGGGATGAGTAGATTCCAGGTATTTCGCCAGGGCGTCGAACTGGGCCTCCCAGAAGCTGCGATAGCTCTCGATCCAGGCGGCGGCATCCTTCATCGGCTGCGACGCAAGGCGACAGCGGTGGATGCGGCCATCGATTTCGCGGCGGAGCAGTCCGGCGGATTCGAGAACGCGCAGGTGCTTGGAGACGGCAGGGAGCGAAACATCGAACGGCGCGGCGAGCTCGGTGACCGTGGCTTCGCCGAGGGCTAGGCGCGCGAGGATGGCACGGCGGGTGGGGTCGGCCAGGGCCCCGAAAGTGGCGTCGAGGGGAGCATCGGGGGGGGCCGTCGAATAGTTAACCATATGGTTTAATATTATCGCGTGCCGCGTCGCTGTCAAGGGGAATTCGTCCACGTCGAATTTGCAGCAGCCGCCGACCGTTTGCCCTGAGATTCCTAGGGTGGCGGGCGGCTTTGGTGTCGCAATCCTCTCCGTTCTCAAACCGACCCTGCAAAGCCGGTGGGCAGTTCGGTTCAGCGCATGACCAGGACTGGCTGTGCCACGTTTCACACGCGTGTAGTCAGTCCGCCAACCCCCTGTCCTTCGAAAGCGTTGACCAGGGTCGTGCGGGCTCCTTACCATGTTAACGATGAACCGGAAACTTCAGGTCGCGTGCGGCGTGGCGGTGCTGGCGGCAGTTGTCAGCGCGGTGGTTGGATGCGAGGACGCGGCCAAGCGGCCGGTACAAGCGCGTGTGCCCACGACGGTTCCTGGGCCACAAACCGCAAAGGCTGGCACTTCGGTGCCTGGACCGGTACAGCTTCCGCCATTGCCGTTGACGGCGGCGACGCACCCCCTCCTGCTGCTGAAGCCGCAAATCGCCGGCGACAAGGACTCATTAATCGCCAAAGTCGAACAGAAATTTGCATCCGGGCAGCAGAACTACAAAGCCGGGCATCTGGAAGCGGCGCGCAAAGATTTCGACGAAGCTATGGACCTGATGCTCGAAAGCGGGTACGACCCGTACGCCGACCCCAAGTTGAGCGAAGTGTTTCACCGCGTGGTCGATACGGTGTACACCTACGAATTACAGGCGTTTCGGGCGGGGGATGGATTTCAGGAGGCTCCCGCGGTACCGGCTCCCATTGATGAAGTGGCGGAGATGACTTTTCCGGTCGATCCGCGGTTGAAGGAGCGCGCCGAGCAGGACGCCAAGAATATCTCGCACGATCTTCCGTTGACTGTAAACGACGAGGTGCTGTCGTTCTTGAATTTTTTCCAGACGCCACGGGGCCGCGCGATCGTCGAAACTGGTTTGCAGCGCCGGGGTCGCTATCACCAGATGATCTCACGGGTATTAAAGGAAGAAGGTGTCCCGCAGGATTTGATCTATCTGGCGCAGGCGGAGAGTGCCTTCCAGCCGCTGGCGTTATCGCGGGCGGGGGCGCGGGGGATGTGGCAATTCGTGGCTTATCGTGGGCAGCAGTACGGACTGCGGCATACCTGGTGGATCGACGAGCGGCAAGATCCCGAAAAAGCCACGCGGGCGGCGGCGCAGCATTTGCGCGATCTGTATGGGCTGTTCGGCGACTGGTATCTGGCGATCGCGGCCTACAACTGCGGTCCGGGCAACGTGCAGAAAGCCATCGAGCGGACGGGGTACGCGGATTTCTGGGAGCTGTATAAACGCAACGTATTGCCGAAAGAGACCAAGAACTACGTGCCCATCATTCTGGCGCTCACCCTGATTGCCAAGGATGCCGCGCACTACGGAATACAGGTCGAACCGGAATCGCCGGTGGCGACCGACGTGGTAAGACCCGGGCGGGCTATCGATCTGCGCCTGGTGGCGGAGACGATTGACGTGGACGTGGAGACGCTGCGCGCGCTGAACCCCCCGCTGCTGCGTTTGGCCACGCCGGACGATCCCGCGTTCGAATTACATCTACCCGCGGGCACGGCCGAGAAATTTTCCGCGGAGATCGCGGATATTCCGGCGGACAAATGGGTGAGCTGGAGACGGCATCGCGTGGAAGCAGGTGAGACGCTGACCTCCATCGGGAAAAAATATCGTGTCACGGCGGCGGCCATCGCGGAGGCCAATAATCTGGAGCATCTCGCGGCGCTCGATCCCGGCGAGAAGCTGATCATTCCCGCGGCGCCCGCGCAGGCGGAGACCAAGCGGCGGCTGGTGAGCTACCGGGTGCATAAAGGCGACACGCTGCTCGGAATCGCCGACCGTTTCAGCGTGGACGCCGCCGATGTGCGCAAGTGGAATCGCTTGCAAGGCAATCATGTGGGCCGTGGCATGGTGCTGCGGATTTATACGATGGGCGGGGCGCCGGAAGCGAAGCCGGTCCATTCGCGAACCGCGCCGAAAAAGAAGCCCCACGTGGGCACCAGCGTGGCGCAATCCACGACGTCTTCCCCAAGCAAGAACTAAACCTTTCTTTTACTGTTACTTACCAGGATACAATGGCGCTCGCCGGAAACCGCGGCGGGTCGCCGCTGGTACGGCGTTCGGTACGGTAGGGTCGCGCGATAGCCGCAAATCGCAATCTGCGGCTTGTTCGCGCAGAATGCTTGACAACTTCCAGCGAGTGCGATAACAACGGCGGAAGGCTTTGGAGCGGTATACTCCAGCCGTTGCAGCGATTCCGACTCGACACCTGCGTCCCGGTTCACCCGGTTCGCTGCCTCGGGCGGGATTCCCCCTGGGGAGGATGGAATGGATCTCGAGAAGGATAATTTCGAAGAAGACAACGAGCTGTCGGGGCTGGAAGAAGAGGATGAGCTGGCCAGCGATTCGGAGGTGGTCGAAACCGAAGAGGAAGAGCTGATCATCACGGACGAGGAGCCGGACGAAGCCCCGGCACCGGCCGCGAAGCC
>Ga0182018_10004969_pt1 | contig 10909 bp, 9 predicted proteins | sample 812P2MmetaG_FD_120490 | JGI IMG/M metagenome (GOLD analysis project Ga0182018, IMG submission 120490) | Permafrost microbial communities from Stordalen Mire, Sweden - 812P2M metaG | ecosystem: Environmental > Terrestrial > Soil > Wetlands > Permafrost | place: Sweden: Stordalen | collected... | reverse complement strand
GGCCCGATGCTGCGCCATTGCAGTTTACCGATGAGCTGTTGCGAGGCGGATGCGGGAGTCGCGGCATTCGCGCCGATCGGTATCATGAGGGCCAGCATCGCGCCGGCGAAGATTCCTATGCGCTCCATCATGCGATATCGTGCCAAGGCGGCGCGAAAACCCTTCTTGCGCTAACGATCTCCCACAATCGATAGAGGCCGGCGTAGAATACGCCGGCCTTCACGGTTGTCGCGACAAGGAAGTGGGCCGGCTATGTGCCTCTCTCGGTGTCGCAGGTCGCTTTGCCGCCCGCTTTCGAGCTCATCGTGAACTCGATCGAGGGATACTGTAACTTCGGCGCCCTGGCAGGCGCTCTCACGAAGAACAGGTTGTTCGTTTCGGCGGTCGTTCCGCTATTCGCCGGACAGGTGGGCTTTGTCTTGACGCCGTCGTCCGCCTGGATACTCACAGTGATCTTCGATCCTGAATTAAAGTTCGCTTGATCTCCGCCACCGTCGCCGAGGATGTTGAACTCGGCGCCCTCCCAGTGCTCCGACAGATCCGTGATGCCGTCGCCTTGCACGTTTTTCATGCCGTATTCCGTCGTGCCGACCGAAATGTAGATACTGTCACCGGTCGAGTCCGCTTCCCCGGTCTCAATTACGCTGCCCAATTCCGTGACGCCGACGTTGGGAAGGCTTACGCCGTACGGGCTGTTCTGCACGCAGCCGATTCCGAGGTCTTCCCAGCCTTTGCCCGGCGGACAACTGCTAAAGCCGGACGGCTTCGTGGCGACCAGCCAATCCTGAATGAATAGCGTGCCTTCACTCGAGCCTGACGGATTTTCATAGACGAACTGTGACCAACCGACGCAGTCTTGAAGACTCCCGCATGCTTCCGTACTAAAGAAATTCGAGTTTAGCTGCAGCGAGTAGGCGTCCAAGCTACCCCCGCTCTCGACGGTCTCCACGCCCTTGACTTTCGGGAACGCGCCTATCGCCGTCGAAATCAAGTGCGGGGTTGTGTCGGCCGTAAAATCGTTGCCGTCGCCCACAGCCTGCCTTAAGCTCGGGTGGCGCGAACGCGGAACCGGATACCAAGTACGGGGGGGAGTCGTACAAGCAACGCGCTGCCACCGAGTGGACGGAAATACTGCTTTGAAGCACCCTGCGCTCGGCAGTTTGTTTTGTGCGAGCGAATTGCGCCAGGAGGCCATGCTACTAGCAATGCCGGCTGCGGAGTTCGTGACGGTTCCGGTCGCTGGTAAAGATTGCGTGGAGCTGGAACACGCCGATAAGGCAGCCGAAAAAACCGCAATGGCGGTTAGTCGTGGAAGATTCAATGCATCGACCTTTCATGAGCGCTCTGCAATGGGGTGTAGGGTTTACGTTGCATGGGAACGGCTCACCTCTTGGCCCGCGGGATGCGAGGCAAGCGGACCGCTGTGGCGAATCGCACGCTCTTCATGGACCGGCTGATTCTGTGGTTGAACAGTGTCCCGCCTTGGCTGGCCTTTGTAGCGATCGTCCTGGTCTACGAAGCCTTCGCTATCGGCGTCAGTCTACTCGCGCGCCGGCTCTACTCGCATTGGCACTTTCCGAGCAACGGGTCGTTCGTGCCGCCGTGGATCTCCATTGTCGGCGGATTGAACGCGCTGATTTTTGCTTTCATCATTTTCACCGTCTGGGCGAACCTGCATGCCGCCAGCGCCGACGTCGACAGCGAAGCGCTGACCGTTCGCATGCTCTGGCGCGACATCACCCCGGCTCAGCGACCCCAGGTGCTAGCCTACTCGCGCGCCGTCATCGCAGGCTGGTCGCAACTCTGCGGCGGTCAGGGGAATTCAGAGGCCGGCAGGATTCAGCACGCCTTGGAGCGCTACGCTCGGCCAGCAACTCCGGCGCTGCTCGGCCAGGTCGACGACGAGGTCGACGCCCTCACCGCATTGCGCAACCGTCGTTTGCGAGCCGCCCAATCCGGGGTTCCCGAGGAGCTTTGGCTCGGCACCATAGTACTGTCGTGGATACTCATCGCGATTACCTCGTTCGTGCATCCCGAGCGCCGCGACATGCATCTAGCACTGGTCGCCTGCACGGCGCTTGCTCTGGGATTACTTCTCTGGGTCGCGGCCATGATCGACTATCCGTACTGCGGCGGCAGTACGGTCACGCCGGTGCCGCTTCAACGCTCGGTCGACTGGATGCTCGGTAGTAACTCCTAGATGATGATTTCGTCGCGACTTCTCACGGAGCGCCGGTGTAGCCCGGTTTGTAAGGTGGGCCGATTCCGCCCGGTAAAAGGAGCGGCGGCCGCGGCGGTTGCGTGAAATCAAAGTCGTTTCGCAAGTCGCCGAGTTGCGGCGCATTTTCGGCAACCTCGGCGCGCGGATCCGGGCGTCCGTCGGTCTTCGGATCCAGTCGCTGCCCAGCGAGAAAATCGTCTTCGATGAACTTCACGTAGGCGTCGTGACTGAGCGTTTGATGATCGATGTAGCCCTCGCGGGCGTAGGCGCTGATCACGATCCCCGGGACGCGCGGGCCGTAGCCGAAGTAGTTGACGTTCGGCGGCGCGACGTGATCGTAAAAGCCTCCCCAATCGTCCCAGCTCAAAAATACGGCGGTTGAGTTCCAGTATGGGCTGCGCATTAGCGCGTTGATGATTCCTGTGACGTAGGCCTGTCCCGCGCTCACGCGCCCCGGCGGATGCTCGCTGTAGCGGTTGCCCGGCGTTACCCAAGAGACCGCGGGTAACGTGCCATCGCGGAGGTCGCGGAAGAAGAGCGACGTGTCTTTGATATTTGAAAGCTGCCCGTCTTGCTTCACGTCGTCAAACGACGGGAGCGGATTCCAGATGCCGGGCGTTCGAGCGGTCTGCGGTTGGAGGTTGCAACTGCTCTGATCGTTCTCACAGTCCGGCTCGAGCCCGTCCATCACGTAGTAGCCCCATGAGACGTGGTTCGCGTGCAGCAGATACGTTAAGTCGGTCCAAGGATAGTCGGGACGGCCTGCGGCTTGCGGCTCGTCCTTGGTGAAAAGATCGCGCGGAAAATCAGCTTCCTTAAAGTAGGTGCGCTCCGGCTTACAGCTCGCCGGATCGCCGATCGTGGCGCAGTCTGCCGCCCACTCCGAAACCATATAGAGGTGTGTCGGCAGACTCCACGATCGCACCGGCGCGAACATGTGGTCTTGCAGAACGAAGTTGCGCGCATATGTCCAATAGTTCGGAAGCTCTTGCGCGGTGTGATAGCCCATCACGGTCGTTTCGTGGCCTTTGACGACGCACGTGGGAATATCGGTGGGGCAGCCGCCGGTCCGCTGCGCCCCTTGCATGACCTCGACGAAACCATCCATTTTCCCGCCGTCGATATCGAGATCGGCCGCCTTCGCGCCGTGCGGGCCGCCGGTATCCTCATCGTTCGTGTCATGGTAGGGCCGCACGCACATTTTGGTTTCTCGATCGGGAAGGCAGACTTGCGCTACCCCGTCACGCATCGGAATGCCGTCGGCGCCGGGAAACGTTCCGAAGTAACTATCGAAGGAGCGGTTCTCCTGCATGATGATGATCACGTGCCGTATCTTGTGAATTCCGTCCACGGGCGGCATGGCGCGAGCAGATGCCGACACGAGGATCAGCACGATGAGAGACGATACCGCGGAACGAAGCATTAGTCCACCTTGAGATTCGGCGTGCTGCCTATCAAACTTGCAAGGCCGCGGCAAACAAGATAGGCTGACCCAATCATGATGGCAATCCTTGGTGCGGGCGGCTCGGTCGGGGATGAGCTTGCCGCAATTCTCGCCGATAAGAACGCGTCGTTCCGTGTGGTGGGACGTAATCCGCGGCCGGTTGGCGGAGCCGAGGTATTCGCGGCCGACCTCTCCGATCGCCAGCAGACCATTGAGGCTGTGTCGGGCTGCACCGTTGCGTTTCTCCTCGTCGGGCTCGAGTACGATCTCGCGGTCTGGCGGGAACTCTGGCCGCGGATCATGGCAAACACGATCGAGGCGTGCAAACGAGCACGAGCGAGGCTGATCTTCTTCGACAACGTCTACGCGTACGGGAGAGTGGACGGCCCGATGACGGAGCAGACGCCTTACGCACCTTGCAGTAAGAAGGGCGCAATCCGCGCGGAGATTGCATCTGCGCTCATGGAGCAAGTCAAAGAGGGCAACCTGGTGGCGATGATCGCTCGGTCGGCGGACTTCTATGGACCTCGTATGACCAATGGCGTGCCCAACGTTCTGGTCTTCGAGCCGCTCGCGAAAGGAGCTACGGCCTCCTGGCTCGTGAACGCCTTGGTGCCGCACTCGCTCACGTTTACTTCCGATGCGGCGCGTGGTGTGGCAATGCTTGCGGAGCGCGAAACGGCGTGGAACCAAGTGTGGCATCTGCCGACGATGCCCGCTCCGCCGACGGGCAAGGAGTTCATCGAGATGGCCGCTGCGGACCTTGGCGTCTTGCCGAAGTATCGAGTACTAAGTAAGCCGTTGCTCCGGGTGGCGGGATTGTTCGACCCGCGCGTTCGCGAGTCGTACGAGATGCTCTACCAGAGCGATCGACCCTATCTCTTCGACTCGAGCAAATTCTTTTCGGAGTTTGGCTTCGCGGGAACACCCTATTCCGAAGGCATCCGGATCGCGGCAGACTCGTATCTTACATCCAGGTGATTCGCTGTGCGTGCCCGTCAGAGGTACAAATTGTGGTTGTTAAGCTAGAAGCGGACCATGTTGTGACCTCCGTGAAATACCTGCCCTGTTTCAGCTCCATGCTGACGCGTGCGAGCGGGGCTCGTGGAGATGCTTCTTCGGCGCACGCAGCTATTGCTTGGTTCAGCTCTGCGCATTCCTCTGCCGACAGATGCTCTTCTAGGAGTGTGTGCACGATCACCGTCACATACCCGTCGCGGCATCTCGCTTCGCGCCGCAGCCACGTCGAGAAGCCTTCGGCGTCGATGTTAATCGGGATATCCGCGGCGGCCTGAATTGCGGCCCGCAGGCGATCCAACCGATCCGCCTGGTCCGGCCAAACGAAAGACTGCAGCCTTAATCTATCGCTCTTACTATTCAAATCAAGCGGATTGAGGTCGCAGCCACGCCGCTCGGTCACATTGAGAGCCGCGCCTAGATGTTTGGGGCGTCCTTTTTTTACGCGGTTGCGAAGAACCAACGCCGAATCGGGGTCGCCCCAGGACCAATCAGGCTCTTCGTATCGGTAGCGGTCAAATCGCAAGTTCAACCCCGCGCTGGCGGCGATCTCAAAAACGCGAACCGGAAGATTGAATTGTGCGGCTAGCCATAGGGAGGTGGCGAGAATCGGCATCGAGCGTGCCGGCTCATTTGTCTGTACATGGCCGCTAAAAAGGTGCTCGACCTGATCTCGATGTTGGGCTAAAATGGCACGGCCCGCACTCCACGCGGCGCGCCCGTCGCCGTCACCTCCGACCGAAGGGTAGTGCTTTGACAGAGTCGGCTCTCCATCCAATGCGAGATAGTGCAGCGCCGCGGCGAGCTTGAGGCCAGGTCTTTTATAGTGTGGATACGAGTCGAGCAAGTCACGGATTTCTCCATCTTTGCGGTAGTCGGATAGGGCAGCTTGCATAAGGTCCGCCATGAACGGAGAGCCCATGCTGCTGCACGCCTGAGCTTGCACCGCTAACCGTTCGGCGATATCCGCCATCTCCTAAATCTTCTCCGCGCTAACTCATTTCCGTGGGACGACGGTGCCCAGCCCAAGTGAGCACGTGCCGCTTGTGCTGTATCCCGTCTCGCTAAACCAAAGATTCCCATCGCCTCCAATGGCGAACCCATGAGGTTGGCACTCGGCGCCCCCTTTTTGGTTAATCGAGTACGTTTGATACGTTTTCGGGGAAGTCATTCGGATAAGCGCCTGTGCCTCGCTCAGCCACACGTGATCGTCTGCTCCGAGCACCAACTGCCGTGTGGTACCGTTCTTAATAATGAACGTACTCAGTACGCCGCCCGACGTACTCATGCGCCCAACGAAAGCGCCGTTTGGACCTGAATACCAGAGGTCACCGTCCGGTCCGACAATAATTTCTTGCGCGTCGGTGTAGTACTTTGAATCGGTCGGGAATAGAGTTACCACGCCTTTTGGGGTTACACGTCCGATGTTGGAATCGTCTGCAAACCAAAGGTTCTTGTCCGGGCCGATAACGATTTCTCCGGCTGACGGCGTCTGATCAGTGGGGACCCCGAATTGGGTTACCTTTCCCGTCTTTGCATTGATATACCCCACATTCAGGTTTAAGGCACTGTTAGAGCTTGACTCTGCCGAGAACCAGATATTGCCCTGAAGAGCTGCGCCGACAACGATGTTGCAACCGGTACCGGCGCACGCCGGGCCTGCCGGATAGTATTGCGTGTTCCCTGCATCGTCCATTGCGCCGAAGTATGGCTCGCAACACTGCCCAAACCAGACGCGATGATCCGGTCCATAGCTAACGTTTAAGTCGTTGGGGGCTGCGCAAGACTTGCACGGTGCTGGAACATCGTAAGTCTTCTGACCACTGGTGCTGAACTGTGATATGGTCCAGGTGTACGTTTTGGAATCGAAGTCGGACGGATACCAAAGATCGCGCTTAGAGTCGAGCACGAGGGTATAGTCCTGAGCCTCCGGCGCGGGAATGTACATGAGCTTGTAGTGGTGTGAGTCTGGGCCAAGGCCTGAAGGCATCGCCGGCCCGGCTACGCCTCGAGCACCCGTGGCCGTAACGTCGTGGCTCGAATTTGGCGCAGGCGTCGTCGATTGTAGGCTCTCGCAGCTCGCAAGCATAACGCCAAGTGCACAGACGCCTACGGCGCAGCGCGCTAAAACCGACACCTTCATTGAATTTACTCCTCCGAGCGAGCAGATCTAAAGCACGCGCCATTCAAACGCCTGATTCAAGTTGCCTTCTCATCGGTCCCATGGGCCGCCGTGACGTCCGGCGGTGTTGCCAAGCGAAAACGTTAACCGGTTATCGAGAGAGAACGCCTATTTAGTGACGGGTCCAACTCTAGGGGCTTCCGAGACGGCCCTCTCGGTGGTAAGATGGGCGGACGGTATCCTTCCTCTGCCCTGCATCTCTGCTAAGAGACCGCAGCGCTTCTCTTTAGAAAAGTGAGACGTTTTCATGCGTTTTCCGTTTACCTTTGTGTGCGCGCGCGCCTCGCTCGTAGCACTCTCGATCGCGCTGCTGGCCGGATGCGCCGGTGCCGGCCGCTCCGGCAGCTTCGGCGCGGTACCCGCGATCTACACACAAGCGAACTTCTTACAGTTCGGCTCGGGCGCGCCGGTGCTGCAAACGCTCGACGTTCCGCTCAGTCAGTTTAGAACGGCGGTTGGAACCCTTCTTACGGGCATCCGTGGCGACCTGATCACGGGCTTCGTCGATCGAGCGAACGGGACGACCCTAGGCGTCGTCTACGATCGGAAAACGGGCGTCTGGACCCCGATTAAGTATCCGGGATCCTCGAATACCAGCGTGTACGGCCCGGCAATCACGCAGACGGGCTATCGGCTCGTCGGCAGCTATGAGAAAAAAGGCCAGACGAACGCCAACGGCTTCGTCTACGACTCGACGACCAAGAAGTATCTCACCGTCAACGCTCCGGCAAACCTGTGCTCGCCCAAATCGTGCAACTACACGATCGTTCACAGCAACTACGGCAATGCGACCTACAAGGCCGTAGGAAATTACGATGCCATAAAATCGGACCCTTTGCTGACCCCTTCGGATACGTATCCGGCTTCGGGACATGCGTTCATCTACGATTCCGCCACCGCGACGTTCTCGACGCTCGAATTTCCCGGCTCGATCAGCTCGACGGCTTATGGGATTTGGATGGACGGCAATGCCGTCGCGATCGCCGGCGGCTACACCGACAAGAAAGGCACGCACGCGTACGTGCGCAACCTTGCCGGGACGAAAATGCTCGTCTACGACTGGCCGAAGTCGATCCTTACCCACTTCGAAGGGATCACCGGGGCGGGCGGAGCCGGCAACTATAACGTAATCGGCGACTACTTCGATCTCAAGAACAAAACTCTCGAGTATGGTTTCTTCCTGCCGATCCGTAACTGGATCGCCGGAAACGCCACCGTTATTGGCCCCGTCAGCGCCAACTCGGTCTTCGGAAGCACCGTCGTCGGCGTCTACGTCGGCGCCGGCCTAGCCAACGGCTACATCACGACGATTAAGTAAACGTAGGGCCCTTCGCCACTGCGACGATGGAACCGAGTGCTACTGGTCGAAAATAAGCCCCTCGTCGGTCCGTTATCGCTTAGATGGAGGGTTTTGTAGATGAGAGTCCCGGGTTACACACGGTTTGCGCTTGGCATTTGCGCGAGCGCGGCCATACTCGGGGGGTGCTCGCTTGGCTCGCATGGCGCACAAGGTGCGCTGCCATACATGCAAGAGGGCAACGTATTGCGTGCGCTCGACGCAACGGGAGCCGGCAAGATCACGCACATCGTCTACATCGTTCAAGAGAACCGGAGCTTCAACAACCTGTTTTATGGCTACCCGGGCGCGTATACCGTCACGGAAGGCAAAGACTCGAGGGGCCGAACGATTAAACTCCAGCCGTCGAGGCTCGGCGCGTTCTACGATATCGATCATTCCGTGGCGGCGATGATTGAGGCCTGCAATGGCACCGGCAAGCTGCCCGGTACGGACTGCCGGATGAACGGATTCAATAAAGAGTGGTCCACTGGCGGTTTTAAAAATTCGCAATACGTGTACGTACCGCACGATCAGTCGAAGCCGTACTTCGACATGGCACACGAAGGCGCGCTTGCCGATCGCATGTTCCAGTCGCAGCTCGACGAGAGCTTCGTCGCGCATCAATACGTCATCGCCGCGCAGGCGGACTGGAGCGCCGGTTTGCCCGACGGCGACTGGGGCTGCGAGCATCACGAGGCAGCCAAAGTCTCAACGATCACTCCGCAGCGCGTCGTCGACGGCTACGATCAGAAGGCGTGCTTCGACTATCAAACTCTTGGCGACGAGCTCGACAAGGCGAACCTCTCGTGGCGTTTCTATGCAAGCAGATATGGCCCGGGCAGCGGCAACGGTGCGACCTGGTCGGGCTATCAGGCCGTCAAACATATCTACGACGGACCGGATTGGAAGAAAGACGTCATTTCACCCAACTGGGAGTTTATCACCGACGTCCGCAAGGGAAAACTCGCGAACTTTACGTGGATCACGCCCGTCTGCGACGACTCGGACCACACCAACTGCCCCGACGATTACGGACCGTCGTGGGTCTCCGCGCTGGTGAACACCGTCGGCGAAAGCAAGTTCTGGAACTCGACGGCGATCTTCATTCAATGGGACGACTGGGGCGGCCTCTACGACCCGGTGGCGCCGGAGTACAAGGATCGCGACAGCTTAGGCTTCCGCGTTCCGCTACTCATGCTATCTCCGTACGTCAAACACGATCACGTCTCGCACATCCACTACGAGACGGCCAGCGTGCTGCGCTTCGCCGAAGATCTCTATGGTCTCGGTCAACTCGCCAAAGCTGACGCTCGTGCGAACTCGCCCGCAGGCGACTGCTTCGATTTCTCCCAAAAACCGGCCAAGTTCATACCAATCAAGGCGCCGAAGCCGCCGAAGTTCTTCATGCGCCAGTACGCCGACGATTATCTTATTCCCGACAGTGAGTGACTGAGGAGCCCCGTTATTTCGGCTCCACGCTAACCGTCATCCCCACGGGATCGTCGAAGCCCGAGAATACGTCGAGCGTCTTGCCGCCAGCTGGGTATTCGTAAAGGCCGATCCTACGAACGATCGGTCCACGTTGCGTCGCAACGATTTCGCCGTTCGCAATCACAAAATGTGGGTAGCGAGCCAGGTGCTGCAGGTGCACCATGTCGACGATCTTGCCGCGCTCAACGGAGACCTGTATGCGATAGATCGAGGGTGATCCAGAGATGGTGGTAACGCCGAGTGTGACGTACGTGCCGTCCCATTGCGCGCCGCCGACGATCCAGCCCGCGTTTTTTCCGAGGGTGACGCCCGTAAAATTCTTGCCGCCCTTCACTAACTCTGCCAACGCGACGCCCGTCCCGCCGATGCCGTCGACGAAGAGGTCGCCGTTGTCGTCGTACGCGCACGCAGCCGGACCGAACCCAATGAAATAAACGGCGGGCTTGCCTTTTCGCGCGCCCCGCCAAATTTGGACTTCGCCGTCGGAGGATCCGCCGTAACTGATAAGAGCGAGGTTCCCGGTCGTTGGATCGACCGCGCAGCCATGCGCCGACCGGTGTATAATGCGTGCCTCGACCGGCTTTGTTCCGCCGTGACGGAATTTGTAGAGGTGTAAGGGGTCGCTTCCCTTGACAAACGTCGTCATCCACACATTGCCGGACGTATCCGAGCAGATGCCCTGGACTCTTCCGATGTGCTTGATCGTCGCGACCAGCGTTCCTTGGGGGAACGTGAGAACGCTCACGCCATCGTATGCGCGCTTGTTCGCAACGTAGAGAAGATCGCCGCTCGTTGCCTTTAGTGCCGCGCCGCCCTCCGAAGGCACAAACCGTGGCCCATTTAAGCCACCGCATCCCGATAGCAGCGCGACCACAGCCGCGCCACCGAGCATGGAGCGTCCAAGACCCAATCGCCGCATACGCCTACCCTCCCCGCTGGAGGATAATGATTCGTCGAGCGTACTTGCTAACCTAGGTCATAGACCTAGGTTAGCTGCAGCCTGACGTCGCTCCGCACGAATCGCATTTCTCGCACGCGCCGTTGCGAACCATCGTAAGCTGACCGCACTCCGAGCACGCGTTGCCAGTGTAACCCTTAGCCTTCGAGGCATTGACGGCTTCGGTTCTGACCATGACGGCGACGGCCGTGCCACCGCCGGTGTTGCCGGTGGGGAGTGTTGGAGCGACCGGCGGTGCAATCGCCGGTCGCGGTTGT
>Ga0182018_10004968_pt1 | contig 10910 bp, 8 predicted proteins | sample 812P2MmetaG_FD_120490 | JGI IMG/M metagenome (GOLD analysis project Ga0182018, IMG submission 120490) | Permafrost microbial communities from Stordalen Mire, Sweden - 812P2M metaG | ecosystem: Environmental > Terrestrial > Soil > Wetlands > Permafrost | place: Sweden: Stordalen | collected... | reverse complement strand
CGCCACACTCATCGCCGGCCGCCGGCTCCTCGACAATCCCAAGGCGGCCTTCCGCTTCATCAGTGGGCTCGTGATCGCCCTCTTCGTTGCGAGCGCCGCGATCGGGGCGCTCAGCTCGTTCGCCGCCGCCACCAGCAGTTCCGGCGGAGGAAGCGCGGGGAAAGACACCCTCGCTGAGCTGTTCTGCAGCTTCTCGACGTCGAACTGCCCCGCTTCCACTGAAGTTCCTTCCATCCCAGGCCAGGTGCTTGCCGAGATCCGCACGACGCCCGGCGTGCGCAGTGTGACGGTGGTCCACCAGAGCTCATCCCAGGCGGGTTTGGGGAACTCGTTTGGGGTGGTCGCGTGCGACCAGCTGGCGAAGACGCCCGCGATCGGCAAGTGCGCTCCGGGAGCGACGGAGGCGAGTATCGGCTACTTCCTTTCGAATCTCCTTGGGCACAACTCGAACGCGTCGTCGGCGGTCTGGCCGTCCGCGCACCTGTCGTCGGGGGACGCAGCGAGGCTCCCCGTTGATGCCGTTGTCGTCGCGACGAACGGGTCGTCCGGCTCCATCGAACGGGCGCGCACCTCGCTCGAACGGGCCTTTCCCTTCCAGGGAGCGCCGGTCGGAGTCGAGGCGCTCGATCCGTCGACCGCGCGCCTGCTCACGATGATCCAGGACATGACCGACGTGATCATCGTGGCGAGCCTCATCATCGCCGCCTGCAGTCTCGCCGTGAGCGTCGCCGCCGGGTTGGGCGAGCGCAAGCGCCCGTTCAGCTTACTCAGGCTCACCGGTGTTCCCACCGCGCTCCTGCACCGCGTCGTTGCTCTGGAGAGTGCGCTGCCCCTCCTACTTGTCGCTGCAGTGTCGATCGTGGTCGGTCTCGTGTCGGCTGCCCTCTACCTCCACTCCCAGGTCGGCATCGCGTTCAGCACCCCGGGGATCGCGTACTGGGCGACCGTCTTCGGTGGACTCGCTGCGTCACTCGCGATCATCGCCTCGACGTTCCCACTCCTCAACCGGATGACGGGACCCGAGGTCGCCCGAAACGACTGATCGCACCGCACCGCGTACATGTCGACACCGTGCAGCGTCAGTATTGGTAGGTGACCCATAACGCGTGTGTCATTGCGCGCCGACGGGTGCCCCACTTCGACGCCGTCATATCCGAGTGGGGCATGACCCCAAGGTGCGAGGTCGGGGGGCGGTCGCATTCCCAGTTCCGCACCCGAGGGCTGTCAGCCAGGATCCCTAGTCATGGACCAGATTGAGTGGATTTCCCCCCGAATTTCTTGGTTCGAGAGTTGTCCGCTCACCTCCACTGACCCCTGTTGGTAGTTTTCACTTGTCGGCCCAGCTCAGGGGCTAAATCGGTATTCCGATCGCTCGCAAGCCAATGATCGGAGTCAAACCCTTTCTTGTCAGCGGCCCGACAACGACGGCTCAGGTGCGGCGACGGCGGCACCCTCACGTAATCATGCGGCCGTTTGGGCACTGTCCTGCTGAGGAGCTGGCTACAGGCATGCTTACCGGTCAGGCCGATGTGGCTATTGGGCTGCACCGGTCGACTCGGATGGACCCATTCGCCCCTGGGCGCCCAGGAGTTTCATCGTGGACACCTCTGACGATCCTGTAGCAGCGGGACGACCGCGGACGATCTGCCTTGGCCCACCCATTCTTGGTGCTGATTCGCCGTCCGTGGGTATCTCGCATCACGAGTCACCCGTCATTATTTGGCTACGACGGCGTCTGTAAGAGAGTCGATACCGGCCAGTTGTCCCGCTAGTTCGCTGGTCAGTGCATAGCGAGCGGCGAGCGCATCGGGAGCTGTGTAGCTGACCTTCGTTTGGCCTCCGTCGTCCCACACCAGCACTTTTAGCGGAAGATCGAGTGCTGATAACGGAGCGAACGCCATCACTGGCGTTCCGGCTCTGGGGCTCCCGAAGATCACGAGCTTCGTGTCGCGCAGGTCAAGCCCGGCCGCCTTCGCCTCTTCGCTGTGATCAATGACGGCGAATACCTTCATCCCCTTAGCGTCTACCGTTTCCGATAGTCGGGCCACGGTGTCGGCGACCGACCGGGGGCTCGGTTTTGTGGTGACCTCGGTTAGACCATGGCCCGTCGGATCAAGGCTCACTAGTGGGAGAGAGGGGGAACGCGGGACGGCGACGCCAAAAGCGGGGACGCGGGAAACACGGGGCGGAACGGGGGACCGGGGAGAGCGGAGGGGCCAGCCAGCCAGGAGGCGGGGACGCGAGACGGGGACGCCGAGACGGGGACGCACGAGGGGCCAGCCAGCCTGACCGCGTGCGCCTGTCGCTCCGTCTTATCCGCTCCGAGAAACGGAGACGACTCGGTCACCACGAACAACAACTGTAACGAAGGGCCACCGGGCGTGCGGAGGCACACTCAGGCCGGTGCCGGCTGCAAACAAAGTTGTCTCGCCAACGATGCGACCGTCGGCGGTGAGCTGCCATGCGATGCCCTGCGTCTCCGCGAACTCGGCCGAAGCCCCCGCATCGGTGACAAGATCGAACTCGAGTGGGCCTCGGGGCACCGCTTCTTCGACGGCCTTCGAGGCTGGGCCGATGACGCCGACCTCGGCCCGAGGGACCTGGGCTGTCGCTGAAGCCGCGAGCCCGACGGAGCTGTAGAGGCCGGCAGCTAGCAGAAGAACCACACCCACAATCCCGATGGCTACATCCTCCGAGCGCGGTGCGTCCCCGAAATGGGCTGTTCCTCGACGGGCCCGGCCGAGCGCAACGCGGGCTAACTCTGCCGCCGCCCATACCACGACGGTCCACAGCAGGAAGCCGACGATCCAGAGACAGGGGACGAGGTAGGTGAGGTTCAAATATTGAGAGGACGGAACAGAAGCGAAGGAGACGATCGTCCCGAGAGCGCAGGCGACCGCGAGCGCTGACATATCGGCAAGTTCCCGACGTCCGGCCAGCCATGCGATGACACCGATCGAGCCGACCAAACAAAGCACGAATATGCCGTACACGGCGGAGTGGGAGAATTCGAGCCCACCGAGCGACGAGAAGTCTTCAGGGTTGAAGTGCCTCAGCCAAATCGGATGCTGGCTCCCGGCGGCACCAAGGAAGCGAAGGGCGGCGCTCACCCCTTGACTCGCCTGGCTGTGACCCACTGTTAACAAAGCAGTCACGTTGCCCGGTCGGCCGGTTGCTTGCTGGATGAGGGTCGGCATCCAGCAGACCGCGCCCACTGCGAGCCCCACTCCGAACCATCTCCATCGACCGTTGCGAGGTTTGTGAAACACCCCGAGGAGGGGAGCAATGAGGGCCAATGCCACGGCTGCCACCGCGAAGATCAGGTGGCATTGGGCGCTCACGGAAGCGCTGAACACCAGGACCGGCCACCACCCCAACCCCCCGGTGGCCACCACCCAGGCGAAGACCACGCTTGCCAGGAAGAACGATTCTCCAAAGTACGGATTCCAGGCCAGGTGACCAAAGATGTCTGGCGCCTGCCAGGCCAGGTCGACAACGCCTAAAGCAACAACGATGCCGGCAATCCATCCTTTACGCGACCAGGCCGCCTCGGTCGCGAGCGAGAAGATCGCGCCACACCAGAGGGTCGCCCCCCAGAGCGCACCTTGGACGCTGAGGTGGACGGGAAGCGCCAGTAGCCAAAACATGAGAGGCCCGAGGTCGTAAACGGCATGAGACGCGCTAAAAGAGGCACCCGAGTAAGGCCCGAGGAGAGACGAGTGAGCGGAGAACACTTCAAAGGCCCGAATGGACATGTTGGCGTTGTCGAACAAGGCACGCCAACCGTGAGCCAACTCCGACACCATAGGGACTAGGAGGACCGTCCAGATCATCACATGGCTCGCAACCCGCACGACCACGGCAAGCCACGCCGCCGACGCGGCCCTGTTCTTTGCACCCGAGCTTGCCGCTGTCACAGCCTGGTTCCCGCTCGCTGCGAGGGTCGTCATCTTGCCATCTCTGCTTGCTTCCTCAGGGTGCCTGGTTCGACCTTCGCCGACCGCAGTGCGAAGCTATGCCAGAGCCGTGGACTGTAGTAGCTCCGCCAACGCACGCGAGGTGGGCTCAGATCATCTTTCATATCGGGGTGTTCAGATCGCGCCTTGGCGGTCTGTGCGCGGCCACCCTGGCCGCTCGTCGGTCAGTCCAGCCGGTCGCACGGTTGGCGGTGCAGACGGTGGTGTTGCCGGCAGTGGTGGTGGGAATCCTCACTCGTGGAACACGTCTTCCGCCTTTGCGGCTCGGGGAAGCGGAGGCCGGATTGGTTGCTCATCGAGACTGTCTCATACATGCTCCGTCTCGATCGCGGTATGGCTCTCACGCATTTGGCCGAAAGGCTTGAGGAGAACGGGTTCCGGTGGGCATACCGGGTTGTTGACGCGCGGAGCTTTGGTGTTCCCCAGCGTCGAATGCGGGTAATTCTCCTTGCGTCTCCGAAGCACGACCCACGCGAAGTGCTCTTTGCGGACGAGTCTGGAACACCTGAACTCGACGACAAGGTTGGACCAGTGATGGCGCGCTCGGTCTATGGCTTCTATTGGACAGAGGGGCTCCGGGGCTTGGGTTGGGCCCAAAATGCCGTGCCAACGATCAAGGGCGGTTCTCGATTGGGTATCCCGTCGCCACCCGCTGTCTGGTTCCCCACGACCGGTCAGTTTGGCCTTCCGGACATTGTCGACGCAGAACGTATGCCGGGCTTCCCCCCCGATTGGACCCTTCCAGCTCATTCTCTTCGGCGAGGAATGAGATGGCATCTCGTTGGCAACGCGGTCTGTGTGGATGTGGCCCGGTGGGTCGGGGAACGGCTTGCGCATCCGGGCACGCCGAACTTTGAAGGCTCGTCATTAGGACAGACCGATCGCTGGCCGATCGCTGCGTGGGGAGAAAATGGACTCCGCCATGGCGTGGCCCTCTCCGAGCGCCCTTATGCAAGCCAGCCGGATCTGCGGTCCTTTCTGAGCCACCCGCTTCATCCCCTTTCACTCCGGGCGGGGGGGCTAGATCCACTGGTTCCGAATATGACACCGTTTACGCTGTTCAAGACTGGTCTTTCCGGTCGCTCGAGGACCTAAGGGCCCCTACTCGGAACCGAGTCCCGAACAGAGGAGCGATTGCCAATGGGCGATCTGACCGCGGTGGCGACTTACGGGCGCGGCCAGGCCGGTGTTCGTGTGCGCATCTTCGAATGGTTGGATCGTCTCGTGCCTGACGCAGCCGTCTATTCGTATATCGGCACGAGCGTGAACTCTCCGAGGACCCTCTTGACACGACCGCTAGCGACCCTTGCGGCAGAACGAGCCGTTAGAAGACTTGTCGATCAGAACCACCGAACGCTGCTCATCTTCCGCCAGGCCAGTCCGTTCGGGCATGGCGGCCTCGAGGCCCGCCTGCTGCAATCTGCAGAATGCGGCGTGTATGACTTCGACGATGGCCTTCCCTGGGACTCAGGGCGTCGAAGCAACCTGGGCAACCTTCTACGATCGAGTGCGGCAAAGTGCATGCAAAGCGTGAAATTCGCGGATCGAGTAATCGCCGGAAACGACTATCTCGCCGAGTGGTCCAGCCAGTTCGCCCGTGACGTAGTGGTGATCCCGAGTTGCGTGGATCCGCGAATCTATCGAGTGAAGGACAACTACGAACTCAGTGATCCGCCACGGCTGGTTTGGATCGGATCGCCCATGAGTGAGAATTATGTGGAGTCCATCGAAGGGGCGCTTTTGCGGCTGCACAAGCGGACGGGCGCTCGCTTAACCATCATCGGTGACATCAATGCAAGGGTTGAAGGTGCCCTAGAGGAGATGACCGATCGCATTCAATGGCATGCGGGCGGCGCCGAGCAACAGCTGGCGGAGTTTGATCTCGGCCTCGGTCCGCTTACCGACGACCGGTTCAGCCGCGGGAAGTCCGCTTACAAACTCCTACAATACGGCGCTGCGGGACTGCCATTCGTGGCATCTTCTGTGGGTACCAACGGCACTGTAACCGCGGCCCTGGGCGGTCGTCTGGCGACCAGCCAGACGGAGTGGATCGATCAGGTGATCGAGATCTTGCACGCGTCGACGGACGAGCGCCGTGCCGGTGGCGAACTGGCTCGTCGAGTGGTCGCCGGATCGTACTCGTTCGACTCGTGGCAGGATCGTTGGCTCGCCGCAGTCGAGTTACCAACGGCGCGATAAGTGGCTCACAATGGCCCCAGCGTTCGACCAGACGCGTTTCGCGCGCTGGGCGTCAATCCGCCAACGCGCTGGAGCGGCGTGCGGCCGCGCGAGGCTCATCGCGAGACTTCTCCACCACGACGACGAGCGTGGCACCGCGAGTGGATAGTCGAATTGTGAACTTATTGGTGACGGGTGGAGCTGGATTTATCGGTTCAAATTTCGTTCACCATGTGGTGCGTCATCGGCCGCAATGGCAGGTCACCGTTTTGGACCTGCTCACCTATGCGGGAAATCAGGACAATCTTGCGATCGTCGCGGATGACATCCAGTTCGTGCGTGGCAACGTAACCGACGCAGACTTGGTCGATCAGCTTGTCGGGATGGCCGATATCGTCGTGCACTTTGCTGCCGAATCACACAACGACAACTCATTGCATGGCCCCTGGCCATTTGTTGAAACGAATCTCGTAGGAACTTATACGGTGCTCGAAGCCGTCCGAGCCCACGGCAAACGCTTGCACCAAGTGTCAACCGATGAGGTATTTGGGGACCTGAAGCTCGATGACCCAGCGAGGTTCTCCGAGACGACTCCCTACAATCCTTCCAGTCCGTATTCAGCTACGAAAGCAGGAGCAGATCTGCTAGTTCGGGCATGGGTTCGCTCATTCGGAGTGAAATCAACCATCTCCAACTGCTCAAACAACTATGGCCCGTATCAGCACATAGAGAAATTCATTCCTCGACAGATCACGAATATTTTGGAGGGGAGCAAGCCAAAGCTGTACGGCGAGGGACGCAATGTTCGGGACTGGATCCACGTCGACGATCACAATGCTGCTCTGGTCAGAATTCTGGAGACGGGACGACTGGGGGAGACCTACATGATCGGAACCCATGGGGAGCGGAGTAATCGAGAGGTTCTCGAACTGATCCTTGAGCTCATGGGCCGCCCAGCGGACTGGTACCACGAGGTCAATGATCGGCCCGGTCACGATCTGCGGTACGCAGTCGACGCGAGCAAGTTGGAAACCGAGCTCGGATGGCGGCCCATGTACACCGACTTGCGCAAGGGTCTGGCTCAGACCATTCGCTGGTATCAAGACAACGAGGAGGTGTGGCGCCCACAGAAGGTGGCCACCGAGAGGCGATACCAGGAGCTCGGAAGATGACGACAACCCATTCCACCGCCGTCCGCCCACTTCGGCCGTTCCCCCCTCGGTGGTAGTCGGTTCCAAGAAGGAACCGTTGGGGCGGCAGGCAACAAGCGCCCATCACCGGACCGAGCGGTCGGCTCGGTCATGTCAGAGATAGGCCGACCCACCGGGGGTGGATCGCGGGGTCGCGATCGTGTCGACATCGCCGCGCAGCCGGTACAGCTCGGCCAGCGTGCAATCCCGAGACGGCGGCTTCCCGGCGCCCGCCAACCACTCGGCGGCCTGTGTCCGGGTGAACAGGGTGAACTGAACGTCGGCCAGGCAGCGGCCCGGTCGCACGACCGCCGGATGCAGCCCATGGACCGGCTCGTTGGAGGTCAGCAGCAGGAGCACCCGCATGCCGTGGCCCAGAATGCCATCGGTCAGGTTGAGCAGGCGCCCGAGCGATGCTCCTGCCGACCGGCGGGCATCGGCTCTGATCAACTCATCGGCGTCCTCCACCACAAGGACCTTCCAGCGGTCGGGGCTGGAGGTGCCCCGCTCCCACCACTGATCCTCCGCAGTCACCACGTGCATCAGGTAGTCGGGGCCGGCGAAGAACTCCTCGGGGTCCAGCACGAAGTGGAAGTCGGCCCACCGGATCCATTCCCGGGCCAGGGCGCGAACGGCCGTCGTCTTACCGGTCCCCGGTTCCCCGTACCACAAGATGAGCCTGCCGCCCCGCTCGGCGGCCTGCTCCATCGACATCACCTGGGCCAGGGCGCCGCCGACGTCGGCCGGGTAGTTCCGAACGATGCCCGACCAGCGGGGCGCTTCCATCCAGCGCCGGTACCGCGTCGGTGATCCGGCACTTCCGGCGCTCCACAGGCTCACTCGCGCCTGCTCCCCGGGCTCGATGGGACTAGGCACGCCACCGCGGATCTCCGCGAGCACCTTTTCGGCCAGCTCGGGTGACTCGGCGGTGATCAGCACCTGCACCTCTGGCTTTCGCCGGATGAGCAGCAGGTGGACTCGCCAGCCATCCCCGTGGAGCAGCTGGTGGTGCTCCCCGCCGTCCTGTTGGTTCTCCCAGTCGATCACGGCGCCCGCGGGGATGAAGGGGTCGATGGCATCGAAGTCGGAGAACGACGCCTGGCGGGCGAAGGGCTGCTGCCCGGCGATGAATGGGAGCAGGGCCAGATCGATCAGACGTTGTCCGAGGCCTCGGTCCGACAGCGCCCAAACTGGGCGCACGAGAGAAAAGGGGTCCGTCGGCACGGTCATGTCAGAGAGGATACGAGGCCGCTCGTCTCGACGACTTCCGCCAGGGGATGTGCCCTTCGGCCTCTGGTTCCGCCGGTGTCCCGGTCGGTCGGCCCCTTCGGGCTCATCGCCAGCATCGATCCTCGGCCGAAGGATCGGTACGAGTGGGTGGCGCTGAGCAGTCCAAACCCAACCTTCCAAGGTGCGCAGATCGCCTCGACGAGTTGGGAGAGGGCCTTATCTGGTACCGACCGGTGGGCGAGCTTGCGCCTAGGCGTGGCAACCACACGTACCGAGATAACGGTGTGCCGCCGGACGGCCGACGGCGGTCCGGCGGGACTCGAGATCGAGACGATGGTGACGCTCCGAGAAGGCCCGGTCTGCAGGCGCCCGTGGAGTCCGAACCATCCATTGCCAAAGGAGTTGAACCAGATCGGCTCGATGACCAGGTCCACGCCTCGGCGCGACAGGGTATCGACAAAGCCTGCGTACATGTCGATGGCGGACAGCGACTTGGCTTGGAGGTTGATCTGGGTGGGCAGATCCCCTGGCCGCAGAGCGGCGATCGTCTGGCTTGCCGCTCGCCCGATGGCCGAGTAGCTCACCGACGACAGGTTCGGATACGTGGCGGCCTGGACGCCGAGGATGATCGCCACCGCCGTGCAACCAAGAGCGCTGCCGACGGTGAGCACGGTGCGCCCACCGGGCACGGCCAACCGCTCCCAATGGCGGCTGAGCAGGACCCCCACGGTGCCGGCAACGGCGAAGAGCAAGGCGGCGGCGACGCCCAGGGTCCACTCCAACAGGTAGCCGAAGGTCGGTCCCACAATGTCGTTTCCCGCAATGGCACTTGCCAACAGCCCAACGGCTACCACCACAGTGAGAAACCTGAGGTAGTGGGGACGCCGGGGAGCTGCGAGCGCGGTGGCGACGAGCAGGACGATCACCACCGTCAGGGCCGCCACGGCCTGGGCGAACGGGACCGTGGCGAGCCCGGCGCTCCGGGCGACTCCAGAGCCGGCCGGAACCTTGGCCAGGAAGTCGAAGGGGGTGAGCAGGCCATTGCGGGTCAGTGGGTTGCGATGGTGTGCCAAGAAATCGACGATGGCGGTGAGGTTGCCGTAGGGAGATCCTCCCTGCTGCAGCAGCGGTGGCCACCAGATAAGCCCGAGAAGAGCCGCGCCCAGGATCACTGAGAGCACGGGGCGTCGCCAGGCGCCCGTCGCAGGTGCTGCGGTTTCGAGCTGCCCTGCCTGTGTATCGCGCTTCGGGCGAATCGAGCGCCGGTAGACCAAGCGACCGAGAGCCGTGCCGATGACCGCCGCCGACGCGATGACGACGAGAGGCGCCGTTCCGATGTCGGCCTCGACGAGGAACGATCCGATGACCAGCATGCCGGCCATGCTCGGGGCATCGTCGATGGCCGACGCCGCTAGCACCGTGAACAACAGAGTCGGGCCGATCACCACGTCGGGGTTCCAGGGACTGGTGAGTATCGACATGATGTCGAGGGAATTGGGCGAGGTGACCGACTGCGCGAGAAAAATGAGGAACAAGCCACCCGCTAGAACGCACGCGCGGCCAGCGGCGACGCCGGCTCGCCGCTGGACCACCAGCACCGAGGCAGCCACGCTGACAAGCGCGATGAGCAACGACGTGGCGAACAGAGTTCTGGCCGAGGAGCCGAAGACCCAATAGAAGGCGGCGAACACGTAGTAGAGGGCGGGTCCGGGGTGATGCCATCCGAAACGGTCGTAGACACCGACGTACATCTGACCGTGCATCGCCAGCCGGGTGTTGTAGTCGGCGATGGCCATGTCGTCGTTCAGGAACAGCACCTTGGTCCCGAAGAACTGAAGGCGGACCCACTCCACCCCAAAGGGGAGGAGAATCAGCGCCAACAGCAGGTACGTACCCCTTCTGGCCGAACGACGAGCATCCGACTTCACCGGCGCATGCTACGGCGGCAGCTCACCCCTAGTCAGGTGTCGGCCACGCCCCCCGGATCGATGGCACCGTCGCGGGGCGGCTGCCCAGTTGCGGCACGAATCGCGCGCGGATCTGTGCGCAATCCTCGCCCGTCCACTCGGGCGTGCAGATAATGGCGTGCAGATAATGCAGAGCACCCTCGACGCGATCGCCGCCAAGAAACACCCAGGGTGCGAAGTAGCGACCCGAGCCAGACGAACCCCGTCCTTGGAAGGTGTTGGCTGTCCGAAGGCGTTCTCGCTAGCCACAGAGGTTCGAGCACGTCCCACGATCTTCGCCACCGGTGGTAAGCCGCTTGACCGGCCCTCCGCCAGGGAGCAGCATCCTTCTATGCCGCACACCATCGCGAATGACATCACCATCGAGT
>Ga0182018_10004966_pt1 | contig 10917 bp, 9 predicted proteins | sample 812P2MmetaG_FD_120490 | JGI IMG/M metagenome (GOLD analysis project Ga0182018, IMG submission 120490) | Permafrost microbial communities from Stordalen Mire, Sweden - 812P2M metaG | ecosystem: Environmental > Terrestrial > Soil > Wetlands > Permafrost | place: Sweden: Stordalen | collected... | reverse complement strand
TGGGTGGCCTGTTCGGGAATGGACTGGTAAGCGCCCGGCAGGACGATGCACGAGACAGTTCCCAGATCGGTGATGCCGCGCTTCTTCAGGGCTTCCACAACTCTTGGGTCGCTCTTGATGGCTTCGTCTTCGCCGAACAGTTCGCTCGCCAGGATGGGGGCTTGAACGCCTGGCTGTTCTTCCAAGCTGACAACTTTTTTCCCCACGATGTCGACCCGCGCGGCGAACGTTTTCTCACCGCGTAGAAGGACGACGTCGGCCTCTCGCGCGAATGGCTGGCCGGCTCGATAGCTGAGTACAGCCGATTTGGCGGGAGGATGAAGGAGGACGCTCGCAAAGAGAGTGGTGGGAGTGATTTGACCCGCCTGTTGGAGAGTATCGTGGACGGCCCAGTATTCGGCGGTCGTAAGGCTGTCGAGAGGATGACTGGCGGACTGGGCGCATACTTCGACGACGATGATGACGAATAGAGAGAGCAGGCGCATTGAGAGTTCTCCTCGCTTAGGTTTACAACAGTATAGCCCGAGCAGCGTCTTCCGTTGAAGCCTGATTACATGCAGGCACTGGTAAGATCGAAGAGGCACGGGAGGAGGAAGACAGGCATGCCAAGTCGATCGAGCTTGTACCGGGCGGCGGCAACATTGATCCTAACCGTAGTCCCACCCGCTCTATTCGCGCAGTGGCTGGGCTACCCGACTCCCGCGGTACCGCGCACGCCCGACGGCAAGCCCAACCTCTCGGCGCCCGCGCCGCGCACGCCCGACGGCAAGCCGGATTTCTCTGGAATGTGGGGATGGACAACCATCGGTGCGCCCTGTGGCGCGCGCTGCACGGACTTACAAATTGGGTGGGAGTTTCTGAACATCGCCCGCAACCTGAAGGGCGGATTGCCTTATCAGCCGTGGGCGGCTGAGCTGGTCAAAAAGCGGAAAGGGGACAACGCGAAAGACGATCCCAACGTCCGTTGCATGCCGCGAGGGGCTCTGAGAATTTGGACCGATGACTATTACAAGAGGATCTTCCTAGTTCCGGGTCGTTTGGAAATCCTGACCGAACGCAACATGCAGTATCGCCAGATCTTCACCGATGGGCGACCGCTTCCGGTGGATCCGAACCCGACCTGGAACGGCTATTCGACGGCCCAGTGGGAAGGAGACACGATGGTGGTCCACAGTATTGGTTTCCGCGACGATCTGTGGTTGGACTCCGACGGGAACCCTATGACCAACGCCGCCAAAGTGACCGAGAAAATCCGGCGCCCGAATTACGGGACTCTGGAAATCGAAATCACGGTGGACGATCCCAAGGCCTACACGGCGCCGTGGACCGTAAAGATGACCCAGCCTCTCGTGCTCGATAGCGAGCTGCTGGATTATTACTGCCTGGAGAACGAGAAGGACTTTATCCACATGGTGGGGAAGTAAGCTCGCGCAGCCTTAGTTAACTCCCCGGATGATATTCCTTCTCCGTGTGCCCCTTCAATTGCGACCGGTAGAAGTACACCTCTCGTAAAGAGCCTGTGGCATAGCGCTGGGCCTCGTCGTTGAAATGTTTGGACGACGGATCGCCGCTTTCGCCGCCCGCCGTCACCGCCATCGCATGCACCGTCTTGCCAAACTCGACCACCGCCACGAAGCTGTTCCCGCTGGTCCCATACCACTTCTTCGTCCCTGGATAGGGGCGCGCTCCAAACGACGCCAGCGATCCCCAGGTCGCCGACGTGAACCCTACCGGTATGCTTGGCCCAGCGTCGGTGAAGGGCTGCACGATGTCGCCGGTCAGCCTCTGGAAGCGATTGATGTCGCCCCACGGCGTCTTCCAGGTTCCGAAATCCGCCGCCAGCTTGTCGGACGCCGCGGCTAGCGATTGCAACAGCTGTTCTGGCGCCGCTTTGCCGCTGATGTAATCGTCAACCGCCACTCCCGCCCGGCTTGCGTCCACTCCCGCCCGGCGCCGCACCTCATCGCCCCAGAATACTGCGAGCGAAGTAGGGATCGAATTCACCGCCCAACGCAGATCCCAATCACGCAGCACTCGAATCTGCTCCGCCACTTTCGCCTTGAGCGGATTCGAGGCTGGCGTCTGGTCCCAGGCCTTGATCAACGCCGGCAGCGGTTTCTCGAACCAGGTCAGGTAGCTGTCATAGGCTGCCGCCATGAGCGATTGCAGCGTGAAATCCCTCCTGCCCTGGAGCACCCTCACCGCGTGCAGCCCGCGCGCCGTTTCGCCGCCGCTCTCCACGTAAACCGGATAGTTCTCCTTTTTCGGACTGCTCTCACCCGCCGCGGACCACGGCCAGTTATTCGAGTTATACAGCCAGCCGCTCTTCGGATTGAGCAAGTGCGGCGTCTCGTCGATCTCGAGCAATCCCTTCCATTCCGTCGCCGGAGTACTGCCGTCCACCGGCTTGGTCCAGTCGTAGGCGATGTCCCGGCGTGGAATGAAGTTGCCGTGGAAGTATGCGATATCTCCATCCGCATCCGCGAAGATCGTATTATTCGACGAGTTCGCCTTCAACTCCATGGTTTGCCGGTAGGACTTATAATCCGTCGCTTTGGTGCGCGTGTATGACTGTGTCAGCGCTTTCACCGGCTCCTGCATCATCCGGACACTGACCCACTTGCCGTTGACCTCGCGGATGACAGGCCCATGATGCGTGTAGTACACGGTGAATTTCTTCTCCGCCTTGCTCGCGCCGCTCTTATACGGCACGGTGATCTGCTTTTCCGTGACGGGACGCTGGTCGTTTCCGTACTTGTAAACGTAGTGGTCGCCCTTCTTCACAACTGTTTCCAGGTACTCATCCACGGCGTCCACTCCGCTCGTGGTGTGCATCCAACCCGCGTGTTCGTTGAACCCCTGATAGATGAAGAACTGCCCCCACGTGGACGCGCCGTAAACATTCAGCCCGGCGTTGCTCACCATCTGCAACTCCGAGCGGAAAAAGAAGGAAGTGTGCGGATTGATCAGCAGCAGCGCATGATGCGCCGCTGTATTCGATGGCGCAACCGCCACGCCGTTCGATCCCGCGGGCTCCGCCGGCTGGTCCTCTTTTTCCCGCGGCGTCTCACTCACCACAACCTTCCCATAAAACATTGCGAGCTGATCGAGGTTCACCTGCTCGATATCGCCCCCGATGCTGCCTTCCGTGAAGCTTAACGCCATCCACGGCTCGAATCGCTGGATCACTCGCGGCTTGACGTTGGAATGCTTCGAGAGGAAGAAGTTCAGCCCGTCGGCCCAGGCGTTCATGAGGGCCTTCAACCACGCCGGACTCGCCGCATACAGAGTTCTCAACTCCGCCGGATCGATGAACAGCTTCATCCGCAGATCCTGATAGATTTTGGACTCGCCTTCCGCCTCCGCCAGCCGCCCCATCGAGTTGATGTAGTTGGTTTCGACGCGATTGAAGTCGTCCTCGGCCTGGGCATAGATGGCGCCAAAAACAGCGTCCGCGTCGGTCTTGCCATACACGTGCGCGATTCCCCAATCATCCCGGATGACGGTCACATCGCGGGCTTGTTTTTCCCAGCGCGCCGAATCCGGATCGCCCGCTGCCTGTAGGGCGAAACACGCCGACACCGCCGCGGCAATGAACGCAAACTGCTTCCACTGGAATATGTTTTTCATGATCGGCTCTCCGCCATTGTAGTCCGATCCGCGGCCCTCTTTTGAAGCGATAATGAATCCATGCTTTCAGTCACTGAGCGTCCCCAGTCCCTCACGCAATATGAAGTCGAGGACTCACAGACTTTGTCCACGCCCTCCTTGTTGATTTATACAGAGATGATTGAAGCCAATATTACCGCCGCCCTCGGAATGATGAACGGCAACGCGAGCCGGTGGCGGCCGCACTTGAAGACGGCCAAGCTAGGCTACACCATGCGCCGCCTGGTGGCGCGGGGAATCAAGATGGCGAAATGCGCAACCACTTTGGAACTGGTGGCCGCAATAGAGTCCGGGATGGAGGATGTGGTGGTCGCATTTCCGCTGATGGGCCGGAATGCGGCGCGGGTGCGGGAGATTGCAGCGGCCCATCCGGAGCGGCGGATCTCCACGCTAGTAGAAAGCGTCGATCAAATCGATGAGTGGCGGCGAAGCGCGGTGGGCGTGTTCGTGGATCTCAATCCGGGGATGGATCGGACGGGAATGGCGGAGGACCACTTCGAGGAAGTTCGCGAGTTTATCGATCAGATTCAGAAGGCGGGACTGCGTTTTTGCGGCTTGCATCACTACGATGGACAGATCAAGAATACCGACCCATCGGCGGCGGCAGTAGCTCGCGAGGGTTACTCGCGGCTGGTGGAGCTGATTGCGTATCTCAAGCGAGGCGGGATCGAGGTGCAGGAAGTGATTACGTCGGGAACACCGGCGATGCCGCATGCGCTGAACTTCGCGCCATTTTGCGGCGGGGAGTTTGTGCATCGCGTGTCGCCAGGGACGATTGTCTATAACGACCGAAACAGCCTGAAGGAGTTGCCGGGCTATGGGTTTGTCCCAGCGGCCCTGGTGTTGTCGACGGTGGTCAGCCGTCCACGGGAGAATCGCGTGACTTGCGATGCCGGTCATAAGGCCGTGTCGGCGGATGCGGGCGTGCCGACTTGCGACGTGATGGGGCGGCCGGGGCTGATGGGGCTGCGCCCGAGCGAGGAACATTTGCCCATCGAGGTGCGGAGCGGTGCAACGCCATCGCGCGGGGAGTTGCTTTATCTGTTGCCCGCGCATGTTTGCCCGACGGTGAATAACTTTGATAAAGCGGTTCTGGTGCGCGGCGGGAAGGTGGAGGTGGTTGTACCGGTCACTGCCCGGGGGCGCGAGCTTTTTGTGACCTGACCGTTGATTTTAGGGCGCGGACGCGATCTCTCCGATATACGCGGCCGTGTCGCCTTTCTTCATCGAAGGTACCGAACAGACGTAAACAACTACACCCGATACCGGCGTGATGACGTCCGCCAGTTTGTTGCCGAAGTAATCAGTGGTATAGCCGATTCTCATGCCTTGCTGGACGTAGCTTTCCGGGGTGACCAGTGGATAAAAGATGCCATCTTGATCGCTTTGAACCGTCGTAATCTCGCCAATCCACACAGGGTGCTCCACGGGCCTCACCTCGCCGGGGAGCATTTTCAGATAGCGCATTACATTTTCCGCCCCCTGGACCAAGGCATCGACATCCTCGGCATCGGTGGTGCCGGCATGACCTGCTTCCGCGATGACCGTAGGCTTTCCGAGGCCGACCGAAAATCGAGAAATGGGCACCGCGCCGGGCGCCGCCGGCCCTTGATTCTTCTGAATGACGATGTGGTCGAACCCGAAGGCCATCACCATGGCACGGGATGTCGCGTCGAGTTTTTCTTTGCCCGTCTGCGGCCAATACGAGTAGCGCCGTAGGTTCTCGTCCAGGTCTCCGCCGTGATAATCAATCAAGTAGTCGGACGGCTCGACGACTTGCCGGCCAATCGCCCACGAAGCTCTCTCGGTCTGCGTGCCGTCCGGTTTCCCGGGATACATCCGGTTCATATTCTTCCCGTCGACTGGATTCAGGTGCGGCACCTTCTGAGCAAATGACGCCAGGTTGATCAGCGGCACGATGACGAGAGTTCCAGAAAGCGCGGCCGGGCTGACGCTCTGCGCCAGTTTCTCAAGAGCGATGATCGAAGCATACTCGGTGCCGTGTGAACCAGCCACCAATGCCAGCCTGGGTCCGGGCTTCGCTCCATTGATGATGATGACGGGAATGTTAGTGGGTGCATCAACGCCCGACGGCACTTGAATGAAGCCGGTCGCTTTTTCTCCCACATGAGCAGTGGCAGTGCCGACGGTGACATCCGCGGCGCTGGCTGTCGACGAAACGGCCGCCAATAGAGTCAATGTCCAACCCAAGATAGCCATCAACAGAGCGTAGCACGCGCTAAAGCCTCTTCACCATGTGAATGATCGGGAGAACCTCTCCATTCGGAAGCGGGATGCCTACACGTTCACGCCGTTCGTAACCTTTGAGAGAGTAAAGGGGAACGCCGGTCAGCGTTGAACCCATCTCCAGGCTGCTGAACCCTGCTCGTTCCGCCGCATCTTCGCAGTGTTTCAGTATCAAAGTCCCTAGACCTTGGCGAGCCCATTCAGGATGGACGAAGATGGCTCGGATCTTGGCCGGTTCCGTGGCAGGATCAAGCAGGCCCTTCTCTCTGTGCGGTCCATGGTCGCTGCCAAAAAGAGTCTTGCGATAACTCCATCCTCCACAGCCGACAATTAAGCCCGGCTTTGAGACCGGTACCGCCGCAAAGTACGTTCCATCCTCGATTAGCTGCGTATCCAGCCCAAGGGCGTGCCCAAGCGCTCCCTCGATCTGGGCGGGTGTGTAATCATTCTGCTGAAGACGGCGTATGGAACATTCGATCAAAATTCGTAATTCGCCCACATCGGCATCACTCGCCTGACGAATTTGGAATTGTTGACCAGTCATGTACGAGCTGACGCTCGATGGCTATCGTGCTAGCGCGACCTAGCTCTATTTCGGTTGGCTCGTCTTTTCCGCCGCTTCGGCCTGATCTTCGCGGCGGGCGCCCGCGAGGATGCTCTCCAAGCCGTAGTTTCCCTCATGGCAGGCGTATTCGAAGACGGCCTTCTTCGAGGACCGCAGAGGGATCATCGCGGTCCACGGTTTGGTCCACGCTCCGGGATCATCGATCGTGAGTTGCCACTGCAGGGTATCAGGACCCGTGCGCGTGAACCTCTCGACGACATGCAGCTTCTCGGTTGAAATGTTCCTGAACACGCCGGGCTTAAAGTTGGTGGTATCGACGACCAGCGTATCGCCTTCCCAATGCCCACGAGTGTCACCGAGCCAGGTCTGGATGTTCGCTGGCACATGCGGACCCCCATCCAGTGGAATGATACGGGCATCGTGAATCATCTCCGTCATGATGGCCACCGAGCTGGACGCCTGTACAACTTGATAGTAGCTCTGGTATCCGGCGACCAATTGCGGCGAGCCGTACGTGATACAGCGTTCCTGCAGGGATCGATCCTCGGGGCCAGACGGCCGGCTGCCTCGAGCCGCAACCGCGGCGTGCTGCTTCTGTTCGGCCTGTGGCGTCACCGGAGGCAGCCGCCCGTCGGGCGGGTCGATAATCAACGAGGTCCGATTGTCCCAATCCCTGGCGACCGTCCAAACCGAGCTGTAGTCGCCGGTCCCGCCGTCGGTGCTCTTGAAACCCGATTTCGCCCCTTTGACATTCGCCAGCACGCTCTCGAAAACGGAGTCGCCGAAAGCGGCGTCCGAATTGCCGTTGTCGAAGAGCTCACCCGCCTTCTTTTTGAGTGCGGCCACTTCCTGTTCGGTTAGAAACGCACGCCCCGCCAATTCCTTGGGCCGCTCCAGCGGCGTTGCGCTGTTGTTAGCCCAGACTCCCTGGAGATCCGGCCGGCCATCCACGGTCCGGGGCGCTGTCCAGGCCTCGGTCGCGGTCTTAGCCGGTTTCGCATTGAGCGATTGAGCGATGGCTTGTCCGGGGAGCAACGACAGAGCAGCTGCTACCGCCGCTACGAAAGTGAGAGTTCGATAACGCATCTCGACCTCCAATCGTTATCAAGTATATGCCCTATCAGGCAAGATGGATAGGCCCAGGGCCGCCCGGACTCGGCCCGGGCGGCTTGTTCCACATTCATTTTTGCGCTGAAGTCAGGGGGGCTAGAATTTGCTTGTACCGCTCGTCATACGCATTCAAGACATCGGCGCTGGGATAGTCGTTGATCTCTCCGAGGACGTGCGGCGGCATGTCGCGGTTTTTGAATGCGGGCCATGCGGGGAGGTTGCCGCCGTTCGGGTCGCCCGTCTTGGCGAAATTCACCCAATAGGACGAAATCATGTCTGCGAGGGCGCGGTCCTGCTCCGACGCCGCAGCCAGCCGGGGCGAGCTCAGATCCGGGATTGAACGTGGCGCGCTCAGGGTCTCGAAGACGTACGGGATTTCGGCGGCATGTGTAGCTTTCAGATTACGGACACCCGGCTCGACTGGCGGCTCGTGCGTGAAGAAGTACCAATACGCATGTTTTCCGATCGCGGTCTGGCGTTCGGCGAACAGGCGCATGGACCACATCAATGTATCGCGGAACGCAACGTTGCCGCCCATCGCTAAATGCTCGTCCTTGTTGGAGCCGACGATGACATCCACCGGATTTTGCTTGCCTTGAGCGTACGTGATGGACTCATCTTCGGGGACGATCCAGCCGTCGATGATCATGCCTGAGCCGCGCAGCGTTTTGGAGATTTCCTCGGTGGATCGGTTGCGCAGCTCGGCCAGTGGCGGAAAGTCGGTGGGAGTCTCTTCAGCCTTCCCCTGTTGCGCCCCGGGCGGGCCGCCGCGGAATCGCTGCGGGTGTTCGGCTCGCGCGAGCGGAATCATCGGCGCTATGCCGAGCCCCATCCACTGCCCACTCTGGGCGATCGCGCGGTGGAAAAGGCCTTTGGCAACGGGCGATCCAACCAACCCGCCGATCATGGCCGCGCCGGCGGACTGGCCGAAAATCGTGACATTGTTCGCGTCGCCCCCGAACGCAGCGATGTTGCTCTGCACCCACCGCAGAGCGGCGATGGTGTCCATGAGCGCCTGGTTGCCGGACGCGTTCCGGCCGGATTCCTGCGTCAACTCGGGATGCGAGAAAAACCCGAATGGACCGAGCCGGTAATTAAAGGTGACCAGCACCGCGCCTTTCCGGGCCAGTGCCTCTCCGTCGTTGTGCGGACTGGATCCGGCGCCCTCTGTGTATGCGCCACAGTAAATCCAGAACATCACGGGCAGCCGCGCGTTGGCCCGGTTTGCGGACGTCCAGACATTCAGGTACAGGCAGTCCTCACTCGTCTTCGGTGAATCCGGCAGATCGACGGCAACGTTGTTAGGGACCCGCTTGGGCTGCGACGGCTGCACGCAGACGCTACCGAACGTGTCTGCTTTGCGAACGCCTTCCCACCGCACCGGCGGCTGAGGCTCTTTCCAACGCAAGCTGCCCACCGGCGGCGCCGCGAACGGGATACCTTTGAAGGCGCGAACGCCGGAACTCAAGGTGACGCCCGATACCTTCCCATCCTTCGTCTTGACCGGGTCCGCGATCGCGGCCAGCGTTCTCAGCGGGGAAACGGCGGCAAGCGCCAGCGAGATGCCGAGCGCGACCCGGGTGATCATCAATGTTGTTCCTTTGGGGCGTCGGCGGCCTTGGCGCGCTCCGCCCGTGAGGTGCTGATCCAATTGGGAACGACGTGATTATCCTCGGTGCACGCATACTCCAGAATCTGGAAGCCATTGTCGAGCTTCAGGGGAAAACGCGCCGTCCACGACCGTGTTAGCACCACCGGATCCTCAACGGTAAGCGTGTAGATCAGAAAATCCTTGTTCAGGCGCGTGAAGCGCTCGGTCATCTTCATCTGATCGCTGATGGGAAAACGGTTCCCCGCCGGCGAGCCGCCCACGCCAGTGTTGGTGGCGGAAGCACCAGGCTTGAAGTTCGTCGTTTCGACCACCAGAGTGGTTCCATCCCAGTGTCCGCGCGAAACCCCCAGCCAGTCTTTGAAGGCCGAGGAAACAGGCGGAGCGTTGAGGGTCACAATGCGCGCTTCGTGGATCATCTCCATTCTCAGAACCACGTAACCAGGCGCCTGGATGATCTGCAGCCCGTTGTTATAGCGGAAAGGGAACATCGATGCCGGCAGTCCGCGCGTGATGCAGCGATCCCAGCTATCGAAGTCGGTATAGGAATCGAACGTTACTTTCTCGCCCGGAAGCGGCCAGGTACTCTTCATGAGGCTCGAGAGCCGCTTGCCTTCGGGTGTCATTTCCGGAAGCTTGCCGTCGGGCGGGTCCATGATTAACGACGTCTGCCGCTGAGGAGTGAAGGTGTCCATGATGCCGCTCAAAAAAGCGCGGCCGGCTTCGCCCTGCTTGACCACTTCCTTATAGCGATCCGGCTGCTTGGCGGCCCTTTCCTGGAGAGCGTCAAATTCCGTCGCCGTTAGAAACTCCTTGTGCGGATCGCAGGGAGGGCTACCGGCCGGTGGTCGAGCGCCGAAAGCAGGAACGCAGCGCTGCAGGGACACGGTCCCCACGTAGGAAATCGGCCAGATTCCCTGTAAATCCGGATCGCCCCAGGGCGTCTTCGGTTGCACCCAGCTGGGCGGGGTGGCGATGAAGAAGTTCGCCTCCGTCGGCGTCGGGCCTGGCTTCACAGGTGGCAACTGCGCGTTCAGGACAGAGCCGAACACGAACAGAGCGAGATTGCCGCCGATCAGAATTCGAGTTGCTGTAGCTTGGATTGAGCGCATGGGATCACGTCTCCCTACTTCGCGTCGGGCGGCGGGCCCTCTTGGCCGGATGAGCCCAGGAAAATCTTCCTGCCGTCCGGGAAGGTGATGTCGCGGCCGTTGGCGCGGTTCGATGAATCTTTGGCCTGGAAGCCTTCAAAGATCACCTCCGTGCCAATGGGAATGGAACTCTTTGTAAAACCGTGGCGAACCAGCGCGTTTGGCGAGCCACCTTCGATCATCCATTCGGTGGTGGTCCCGTCATCGTTCTTCACGGCGACATGAAACCAGGCGTGAGGATTGACCATCTCAATTTTCACAACGGTGCCTCGTAATTTAACGGGCTTGTTTGTGTCGAATTCGGCGGCGAAAGCGTGATGTGCGAATAGCGGGAGTACCGAAGCCAGCACTCCAATAGCGGCCAGCGTGAAACTGATTGGCGTTTTCATGGCTCCTCTGATTATATTGCGCTAATCATCCCGCGTCTATGTACCGCGACTGCACCCTAACCGTCTGATCTAATTTTTGTGCGGCCTGAGACATAGGTAACAGAACGTTCCGGAGACATGGGTTACACTTTTTTGCCTGGAAGGGGGCGGGAAGTGGATGCCATGGAAGGAAAGTTC
>Ga0182018_10004965_pt1 | contig 10918 bp, 11 predicted proteins | sample 812P2MmetaG_FD_120490 | JGI IMG/M metagenome (GOLD analysis project Ga0182018, IMG submission 120490) | Permafrost microbial communities from Stordalen Mire, Sweden - 812P2M metaG | ecosystem: Environmental > Terrestrial > Soil > Wetlands > Permafrost | place: Sweden: Stordalen | collected... | reverse complement strand
GTTGGCGGCCTCGCCGTGGAGCACCTGGTTGGCCTTGCAGGTCTGATCGCCGTCCTTGATCTGCGTCTCGGCGTACGACTGGGTGCCCGGCAAGCCCTGACCGGCCGGCTGCGCCTCCTGCTGTCGCTGGAGCGCCCACGCGACTGCGAAGCCGTCGTTGCGGATGCCACCCGGGTACAGCGTGGTGGCCGTCGCGTCGATCGTCGAATCCGGCGCGATCGCCTCCAGGGCGGGCGGATCGAGCTGCGCGGTGAACAGCTGGGTGATCGCGCCGTAGGAGATTCCCATCATCCCGACCTTGTGGTCGAGCACCCACGGCTGATGGGCGATCGTCTGGATGATGTCGTAGCCGTCGTAGTCCGACGGGTAGCCGAGGAGGTCGAAAGCCCCGCCCGAGCACCCCGTCCCCCGCATCTGGACGCTCACGGCCACGAACCCGAGCAGCGGTGACAGGAGCGCGCCGACCACGGTGGAGCTGTCGGGGAGCAGCGGGTCGTTCGTCGGTGCCTTCCCCTCCTCGGCGTTGATCAGGCTGTGGGGTGCGGCCGTCTGGTACCCCGAGTACTCGATCACGGTGGGGAAGGGACCGTCGGCCAGCGTCTTGCCCGGAGGCAGACGGACGGTGGCGGCGATCAGGATCCCGTCGCGCATCTTCACGTAGTTGAGCCCGGCGTGGAGGTGCTGCGACGAGTAGAACGACGGTGGCGGTGTCGAGCCGGTGGTGGACAGGACCGAGAAGCGGGGCGTGGCCCGCACCGACGCTCCTTTCCCCTCCTCGAAACGGAATCCGGGCCCGGGGACGAGATTGCGGACGATCAGGCTGCCGAGCCGGTCGACCACGCCCGAGCCGACCCGCGTCCCCGACCCGTTCACCACCGTGAGGTGGGCGCGCGGCGGCGCGCCCACCACGTAAGCCTCGTCGATCGACCCGTGACCACGAAACGACGTCAGCGGGACCGAGGCCCCGGCCGTCCCCGCCCCCGGCACGACGACCACGGCGGCGGCCGTCACCGCCACCATGACCATGGCGCCGACGAGCCATCTCGTCGCCGCCGAGCTGAACGGGACCTTCGCCACCGGACCACCCCCGTCGTCGTCGGCGCCTGCGTGACCTCGGTGGCCCGCGGCGACAGGGTAGCTGCGCCACTACCCGGTGGAGAGGGCGAGGCGCATCACGACCCGGCGGGCGACGTCGAGGCCGAGATCGCCGTCGCCCTCGACGAGGGTGCGCATGGCCGGCGTCCATCGCCCCTCGGGGACCACGGCGAATCCCAGATGCTCGTAGAGGGGCCGGTTCCATGCGACGTCGGAGAAGGTGCGCAACGTCACCGCTCCCATAGCCTGCTCCCGGGCCCAGCGGCAGACGGCGTCGACCAGGCGACCACCGACGCCCCGGCCCTGGAAGGCGAGGCGCACCGACAGCTGGGCCAGGTGGGCCTCCCCGTCGAGCGGCTCGGCCATGGCGAAGCCGATGATCGTGCCATCATCCGACGTCCGCCCCGGCCCGACGGCCACCACCGGGGACGCCACCCAGAGCCGGCCGTCGCCGCGGGCTTCTTCCAAGGTCGACGGCGCCACGGTGTCGTCGAACCCGACCGGGACCCCGTCGTATCCGGCGTACCGGCGGTCACCGTCGCGCTCGACGTCACGGAAGACGGCGATCTCGTCGGCCAGGGCCGGTCGGATGACGACGTCCACGGCCCGACAGTACGGTCAGGAGCCGACGAGGAGGCGGCGGTGGGCGATACCGAGTATTCCGACAACGGTGTCCCCCGGCTCTTCGCCGTCTATCTCGGGGGTGACCCCGCTCCCGGGCGCCTGGGCGAGGATCACGAGGTCGTCTTCGTCGTGACCTCCGATCCGCGCGTCGCGCGCCGGGCGGCGCGGGCCAAGTGGACGGGGTCCGACCCGAAGCCCCACGTCGACATGGTCCAGGAGCTCGACGCCGTCGACGGCTACGAGGTCTCGCTCACCCACACCGGGCGGGTCAGCACCACACGGGCCGATCCCACCTACGAGCCCACCCCGCCCGACGACACCCCCTGACGGGGTGTCGGAGACGATTGTCGATATCCGTGGACGACGCTCTGTTCCGCCCCGACGGCGACCGATGGGTCCCGACCGACTTCGCCCGTGGGCCGTGGTCACCCGACGCCCTCCACGGAGGGCCGGTGGCGGCGCTCATCGGACGGGCCGTCGAGGCCTGTCCGTCCGATCACCCGATGCACGTGGCCCGACTGACGGTCGAGCTGCTGCGCCCCGTCCCCGTCGTCCCCCTGACCGTCACGACGACGGTGGCGCGCCCGGGCCGCAACGTCCAGCTGATCGACGTCCGCGTCTCTTCGACGGAGCACGATCTGGCCTGGGGCCGTGCCTTGCGGATCCGCCGGTTGGCCGACGGGTCGGCCGCCTCCGCCGGTCTCGCCGACGTCACCGCCGCCGGTCCCGTTCCCGGGCGGGATCCCGGCGCCCCACCCGGCCCCGACGACGGGCACCATTCACCCGAACCGGTCCACGGCTACACCGCCTTCCACTCCCACGGTGCCGAGCTGCGCTTCGTGGTCGGCGAGTTCGGTCGCCGGGGGCCCTCCACGGTTTGGGTCCGTCTGGCCGTCCCCGTCGTCCCCGGCGAAGAGCCCTCGTCGCTCGAGCGCACGGCGGCGGCGTGCGATTTCGGCAACGGCGTCAGCTCCCTGTTCGACTTCCAGAGCTACCTCTTCATCAACCCCGACCTCTCGGTCTTCATGCACCGTCCCGCTCTCGGCCCGTGGGTCTGCATCGACGCCCGCACCACTCTGGGGACGCCCGGGATCGGACTGGCCCAGTGCGCGCTGTGGGACGTCGCCGGACCCCTCGGGACGTCGGTCCAGAACCTCCTCGTCGAGCGACGGACATAAGCGGAGTGCGGTCGAGGGTGCCGTGAGATGGCAACCTCCGAACGGTTTCATTCCTAGATGCCGAGAATCGACCGATAGCCTTCTTTCGTGTCGATTCGGCGTTCCATGGTCCTCGCCGCGGTCGGGGTTGCCGTCGCCAGTGCGCTATCGGCCTGTTCATCGACACCAGCGCCGACACGATCATTGACTCCCGCCATACCAACCGGCAGGGGAACGGCTTCTGAAAAGGAAGCGCTGTTGACCACCAATGACCTCCGGGCGATTCCGGGCGCCCCGACCCAGATCGAAGTCGACTCGTCCAAACAACCGTCCGGCGTCTACCGGGATCCTGATCAGATTGCTCCGTGCGGCGAGAAGTTGGAGATTCCCGCGTCATCGCGGACCGAGATCAGGCAGTTCGGTGCCGCCACTGTCGACGGCTTTCAGTTGGTTGTCGATGTGTCGGTGGCAAAAGCCACTGCGTTCGTCACTGCATGGCAGAAGGACACTCGACCGGGATGTCCGCCTTCCAGAAGTCTGACCAACACAGGGTCGACGCAAAGCCAAGTTCTCGTTTCCTCGATCCCACTGCCACGTCTCGTGAACCAAGAAACGGGTGCGCTCCTCAGAATCACGAACATGGGGCAGACATTGGACGCCTACGGTCTGATCTTCCGATCCGGAGGTCGGATCGCGCTGGATGTCTTTCTGTGTGCGCAACCCTTGCCGACGGCTTTCGGAAATGGCTTCGCCCTGAGAGCCGAAATGATGCTGAACGCGTCAGTGGGCATCCGTTCGTCATCCGCATAAGGCATCACTCTTTCTGAGCCGGCGGCGTCAGGCGCGATCGGCGACCATCACCGCCAGGTCACCGCGCCGCCAGGCCACGCTGGTCTCGAAGCCGGCGTCGCCCAGCCACCGGAGCTGGTCCTCGACGGTGTCGGGCAGGTCGTATTCGGCGTCGACGGGCGTCACGGCGTCCTCCGGTTCGTCGGGCACCACCACGTCGCCGAGCACGAAGCGTCCCCCGGCCGCCAGCAACGAGTGGACGCGCCCGAACAGCTCCGCCTTGGCCGCTGCGTCGAGGTGGTGCACGGCCAGGGCGGACACCACCAGCTCGAAGGGTCCGGCCGGCAGCGGGTCCTGCAGTCTGCTCACCCTCAGCTCCACGCGCGAGACCGGAAGCGTTCGACGGGCCATCGTCAGCATCTCGTCGCTCTCGTCCACCCCGACCAGGAAGACGTCGTCGTGCAGGGCCAGGACGCGGCCGGCGGTCTCCCCCGTCCCCGTGCCCAGGTCGAGGACGCGCCGGGCCACCACCGGGCGCGTGGCCGCGGCGACGGCGTCCTGGAGCTCCTCGTAGGCCGGGACCTCGGTACTCATCAGGGCGCGATAGGTCGCCGGGTCCCAGTGGAATTGCCGCATCATTGCGATCGAACGTTACAACGTCTCGCACAGAGACCGTTGGTGATATGCGCCGCGAGAAACCCGTGGCTATAGGGGACTGCGAGTCCAACGAGGGGGAACGATGTCTACGGTCGATGACGCGGGTCCAGACAGAACAGTCAAGTCGGAACGTCATTCACGTCGTCAGTGACGAAACGCCACAGGTCGTCAACGCGCAGACGCGCAAGAGCACCGGTCGGACGTGCAGAGCCAATGAGACGTAACCCAACGGCTGGCCGACAGGCTGGGCATCAAGGCGACGAGGGCGCATCCGTTGCGTCGCCTCAACGCAACCGGTTTTGTCATTGCGAACGTACGTTTGCCTGGTGGACCGCGACCACGAATCTGCGAGAGACACTAAAGGTCTCAAGGCGGGCGGGACTTAGAGAGATCATGAACACAGATAACGACGGTGCCGATGGGTACGGATCCCGTATCTAAGCCTATGGGCACGTCGTTTGAGGACTGGTACCGCAGCGAGTACCGGAACATCCTTCACTCGCTCGTACTCATAACGGGCAATGGAGAGGTCGCCGTCGAAGCTGCTTCCGAGGCGTGCGCCCGGGCCCTGGAGCGTTGGGAGCGGGTCTCGGTGATGGCATCGCCATCGGGATGGACCTACACCGTCGGGCTCAATGTTGCCCGCCGGGCACTGCGACGCGCACGGATTGAAGCCATCCTCTTGCGACGACCGGCCGTTCCGCCACCGGTCCGTGAGGACACGCCAGAGCTGTGGGACGCCGTACGGCAGCTACCTCGCCAGCAACGGGTCGCTGTTGTCCTGCACTACGTCGCCGATCTCTCCCAGAGGGACGTGGCGTCGGTGATGGGCGTGGCGGAAGGAACCATTGCGGCGACCTTGCACACGGCACGCAAACGGCTGGCCGACTCACTCAGCCAGACGGTCGAGACGACGGAGGCTGGACATGAATGACCTGAAGACGTCCCTCAGAGACTTGATCGACGACACCCGACTGCCCACTCCTCCCTCGATGGACGAGCTGCGCGAGCGAACCGGACGCCGCCGCTATCAGCCGTACCAACCCCGTCGACTGTTCTTGGGGACCCTGACAGCCGTTGTCGTCGTCTCCGGAGTGACGCTCGCCGTCGTCTACGGACCACGCAGCGCCCCAACAGTGCCCCGCTCGACCGATCGGCACCACGCGCATGCAAACGTGCCTGCCTCCAACCCCGGTAATCAAACAGAGTATCGACAAGCGTTTCGCCGCACCGTGGAGGGAGGGACTGTCGTCATCCGGGCATTCCACGAGAGTGGACAAACGGCGATAAGCCCGCGGAATGACGTTGGGCCGGTTCCCACGGCGTATCCGCCCAACTCATTGGAGGCTGATATCACCTCGCCCACTGGTGTCGTGGCTCGAAACTCGGCATTTCCGCCAACGAATGTCGGCCCCGGCCAAGCCGAAGTCTTCAAGGCCTACAGCTTTGGAGATCCCGGGGAAGTTGTTGACGTTGCCGTCATATTCTCCGGTTCGAAAGTCAGGAGCACCGAGCTCGTTTCGCAAGCGGGAGTGTCCGATCAGATGACGCCCATCGGCGGCTGGTCGATTCTCGCGGTCCTGAATTCACCCGGCAACGTTCAGCTGACAGGGACAACCTCCACGGGAGGAAAGATCGATGACCAGGCAGTGTCGTTCTCCCCGACCTCGGGCGTACCCCTGGACTCGCCCCCACTCTTTGTTCGCACGACGTCAGATGGTCTGCTCATCAGGGGCGGCGAATACCAAGGATTTGTCACCATGGCCGTCTCGAACACTTGGGCCGGGACCAACTTCGAAGGGATACGAGAATGTGCCATGACCACTCCCGACTCGCTCTACGCCACACCTTCCTCTCTTGCTGGAGTCCGCGAGGGGAGTCCCTTTTCAGCGATCCCCGTGTTGGTCGGCCCCGGTGTCGCAGAGGTCAAAGTCACATGGGCGGACGGATCGTCTGATCAGATGGCGCCAATTGGTGGGATCGCAATTCTCGGTCATCAGGGAACGAGCCCACCCACCAAAGCGATTGCAATGGACAGCTCCGGATCGACCGTCGCGGTACAGAATCTTCAGACGGCACCACCAGGCGGTTCCAACCCTCCCTGTCTGCGTTAGCCACTCCGGCAATCAGCCTCATCCAGTCGTGAGTGACGTCGTCGACCCCCATTAGGCTCACGGGGATGAGATCCGAACCGCTGCGGGGAGCGAAGGTGGTCGTGACCGGGGTCACCGGTCAGGTGGGCGAGCCGGTGGCCCGCGCGCTGGCCCGGGACAACGACGTCTACGGCGCCGCCCGCTTCCACGACGAGACCGCCCGCCACCGGCTCGAGGCCGCCGGCGTGCACTGCGTGGCCATCGACCTCGCCACCGGCGACGTCGGTGCCCTCCCGGCGGACGCCGACCACGTCCTCAACTTCGCCGTCACCAAGACGAACGACTGGGACGTCGACCTCCAGGCCAACAGCGGCGGTCTGGCCTGGCTCATGGAGCACCACCAGAAGGCGCGGTCGTTCCTCCACTGCTCGTCGACGGGGATCTACAAGCCCATGGGGCACCACGTCTTCTCCGAGACCGATCCGTTGGGCGACAACCACGGGGTCTGGCCCTTCCTGCGGACCTACAGCATCTCCAAGATCGCGGCCGAGGCTACGGCCCGGTGGGCCGCCCAGCGCTTCGCCCTCCCCACCACCATCGCCCGCCTGTCCGTCCCCTACGGGGACCGCGGCGGGTGGCCCGCCATCCACCTCGAGATGATGATCAACGGCTCGGACGTCCCCGTCCACGTCGACGCCCCCAGCATCTACCACCCCCTGCACGAGGACGACATCGTCGGCATGGTCCCCGGCCTTCTCGGCGCCGCCTCGGTGCCGGCCACCATCGTGAACTGGGGCGGCGACGAGGCGGCCAGCATCGAGGAGTGGTGCGGCTACCTGTCTGAGCTCACCGGGGTCCCGGTGACGTTCGCCCCCACCACCGACACCATCGACAGCGTCGACATCGACCTCACCAAGATGCACGCTCTGGTGGGCCCGACCACGGTGCGCTGGAAGGACGGGATGAAGCGGATGGTCCGCGCCCGGCACCCCGAGCTGGTGGCGGACTGACGGGTCAGACGGTGGGCGCCGGCGGTGCCACGGCTCCGTCGGCCACGGTGAAGCCGTCGGAGTCGATGTTCGGGTCCGACGGCGTGGCGATGACCGTCGTCTCGTTGTCGGCCGTCATGGCGATGTCCCACAGGGTCGTCTTGGGTTGGCCGGGGTCCGGCAGGGCGCTGGTGAGCAGGGGCAGCGTGACGGGGGTCGTTCCCGGCGGCGTCTCGCTGAACGACCCGGGGTCGAAGGTGACGGCCGAGGTCCGGGCCAACGTGGCCAGGTCGGTGAAGGCATCGCACGACCCCTTGATGCACGGGCGCTCGTGGATGGCCTCGGCGCTCATGCCCTTCGATTGGTAGCTGACGGTGCGGACCCCGCTCTGGCCGCTCGTCACGTCGTCCACCGTCATCGTCCACACGTTCTTGGCCGTCTCCTGCACGGTGACGGTGACGACGTTCCCGGCGGCGATCGCGAGATCCAGCGGATCCTCGGCCTGGGGCAGGATCTCGGTCCAGGCACCGTAGTGCACCGTGGTCTTCTTGCCCGTCTTCTTGACGACCGTCTGGAAGCCGGCCTGGACCAGGGTCGGGTCGCTCGGGAAGAAACCTCCGATGCCGACCCAGTCGGCGGCGAACTCACGACCGGCGGTGGAGGCCGTCACGGTGGGCACGACGAAGGTGTCGGTGACCTCGGTGAACGTGTGCCGGGCCGCCGCCTGCGCATAGCCCGACCAGTTGACCGACTCACACGGATTCTGACAGGGCTGACCCGACGAACTGGGCGCCCGCCCCGCACGTATCAGGTGCGCGTTGACAACGGTCGCTCCCCCCGGCGTGCCTGCGAACGACGTCCCGCCCACCACCACGACGAGGGACGAGCACGACACCACGGCGGACGCCGCCCACAGCACCAGGCGCTTCACGAACAGACCCCCCGAACTTGTGAGTCCCCCCGCTTCAGCCCTGTCGGCGACCCGGCACGAGTGGGAACTACCCAGGGCGAAGGTACAGGAAGGTCATCAACCGTTCATCAACCGGCCCTCAACGATTGCCAACGATGAGAGCCGGTCACAGCTCCCCCAGGCGGTCATCGGGGTCGTAGTAGAGCTCTTGTTCACAGATCAGCCCCTGGCGGTAGCGATAGCGCACGACGTAGACCGATCGCAGGCGCCGATCGCCGACGTCGAAATCGAAGAGGATGCGCGTGTAGGCGCTGTCGTCGGCGATGACGGCCCGCTCGTCGAGCGCATAATGGATGTTCTGCACGCCGGTGATCGTGAGTTGCACGAACTCGAGCGCCCGGTCGCGACCGTCGATGCGCCGTGGCCATCCGAAGAGCCGCGTCGTCGGGCTCCGATAGACGACCTCGCGGTGGTAGAGGTGGGAGGCGCGGGCGATCTCACCGGCTCCGAAGGCAGCGGCGAACACCGTCTCCTGATCGTCGACGTGGGCGACGGTGATCGGGCCCACGAGCGGGTCAGAGAAGGTGGATACGGGACAAGGGCCAGAAACCGAAGACGGCGCGGCCCACGATGAGCGATTCGCTCACCGGCCCGTAGTCCCGGCTGTCGTCGGACAACCCCCGGTTGTCCCCCATCACGAAGATGTGACCGGCGGCGATCTTCTGCGTCTTGATCGGTGGCCCCGGATCGGCTCGGGCGCTCGCCGTCAACCATGGCTGGTCGATGACCATGCCGTTGATCAGGACCTCACCGTGCGGACCGGACGAGATCGTCTCTCCGGGCAGGCCGATGACGCGCTTCACCAGATCGTTGACCATCAGGATCGGTATCTCCTTGGGCGGGGTGGCGAAGACCACGACGTCGCCCCGGTGCACCGGGTGCAGGTGGTAGCTGAGCTTGTCCACCAGGATCCGGTCACCGACCATCAGAGTGGGGATCATCGACCCGGACGGGATCGAGTACGTCTGGACGACGTACGTCCGCAGCACCACGGCCAGGCCGACCGCCACCGCCAGGACGAGGACCCACTCGAGGATCCATCGACGTCGGCCGGGCTTCTTCACGTGCCTCGGTGTGCTCACACGCTCTTCGAGGTCACGGGCCACGAAAGGACAAGGGTACTCGGGCACCGGGCCGGGCCGCCCCGCTCACCCCTCCGATCCGGCCTCCCCCGATCCCCCCACGTCGTCGGCGCGCACCGCCGCGTTCTGGCGCGGCCGGCGCCCGCTCATGGTGGCCATCAGGGCCCGCACGTCCGACGCGCCACTGCACAGCGCCACCAGGTCGGCCGACTGCTGCAGGTGGACCCGCATCCCCATCATCTCCCACGCCCTCCTCAGACCGGCCTTGGTGGCCAGAATGGTGGTGAGCGGCATCTGGGCGATGGTGCGGGCGATCTCCTCCACCGTGTCCTCGAGTTGGGCCCGGGGCACGACCCGGTTCACCATCCCCCAGTCGAGCGCCTGGGCGGCGTCGATGGTGGGCGCCAGGAACAGGTACTCGGCGGCGCGCTTGAAATTCATGAGCACCCAGGGCTCGATCATCGTCTGTGCGCCGGGCAGGCCGAAACCTTGGGGCAACGGCATCTGGAAGTAGGCGTCGTCCGACGCGATGGTCAGGTCGGTCAACAGCCCGTAGACGGTTCCGCCGCCGACGCAGTAGCCGTGGACCTGGGCGATCGTGGCCTTCGGGAACTCCCACAGGCGCAACGGCGGCCACAGGAACAAGCCGTAGTGGTGGTGCTTCCACGTCCGCTCCGGGGTGGGCCCCGTCGTGGGATAGACCTCCGCCATCTCGTCCTGCCCCACGATGGCGTGGCCGGCGCAGAACCCTTCGCCGTTCGCCTTCAGGATGAGGACCTTGACGTCGTCGTCGTCGTCGGCCAGCTTCAGGGCCTCGTCCATGTCCCAGACCTGCTGGGCCGTCTGGATGTTGGCCTTCTCGGGGACGTTGAGGACGATCCGGGCGACGGGTCCGTCCTTCTCGTAGACGATCGTCTCGAACGGCACGCGCTCCACTACCACCCTCCCTGTCATCCCGGTGATCCGGGCCTGGTGGGCCCGACCGGGCCATGGCCCTAAGACGTCGGTATCGTTATCACATGACCGCCACCGACGTTCTCGCCACCGACGCCGAACAGCTCGTCCGGTCGCGGCTCGAGGAGCTCCTGGCCACCCACGATCCGTCGTCCACCCCGGCGGTGGCCTTCGCCGGCGCCCGCTTCGACGCCGGCCTGGCCTGGGTCTGGTTCCCCACAGGCTCCGGCGGACTGGGGGTGAGCCCGGACCTCCAGGGGATCGTGGAGCAGCGGCTGCGCCAGGTGGGCGCACCGAACGAGGTCGAGCGCAACGTCATCGGTTACGGCATGGCGGCCCCCACCATCCTCACCCACGGCACCGACGAACAGCGCACACGCCTGCTCCGTCCCCTGTTCACCTGCGAGGAGATCTGGTGCCAGCTCTTCAGCGAACCTGGTGCCGGCTCCGACGTCGCCGGCCTGGCCACGCGAGCCGTGATCGACGGTGACGAATGGGTGGTGAACGG
>Ga0182018_10004964_pt1 | contig 10919 bp, 6 predicted proteins | sample 812P2MmetaG_FD_120490 | JGI IMG/M metagenome (GOLD analysis project Ga0182018, IMG submission 120490) | Permafrost microbial communities from Stordalen Mire, Sweden - 812P2M metaG | ecosystem: Environmental > Terrestrial > Soil > Wetlands > Permafrost | place: Sweden: Stordalen | collected... | reverse complement strand
TGTCCGGTTCTGCAGAGTGCAGGAACCAACCGCCGAGAGGCAACCGTGCGCAGCGGCAGCTCCTGATCGGACCAGCAACGCGCTCTCCAGAGCGCGTACGGGAAACTCGTGCTTTTCTCTTGAAAAAGACTTACATGGATGCCGGTGATGCCGTGGCCGGGTTTGACAATGCGCGCCAGCTTCTTGATATCGGGTGGAGCAGATCGCAGGGTGCCGGGTGTTCATAGCGGATGACCGGGATCCGCGGCTCCAGCATCCTGGCCTTGTTCAGGCGCAGACGGGTGAGGATGCGGCTGACAGTGGCCCGGCTCAGGGCGGTGGCCTGCGCGATGCGCACACCGGTCCAGCGCTGGCGGCGCAGCTGTTCCACGCGCGCGGCCAGCTCCGCGGTGGTTCTGCGCGGGCTGCGGTGCGGACGCGAGCCGCGGTCGCGCAACCCGCCAACCCCTTCCTGCTGAAAGCGGCGCACCCATTTCCCAGCCGACCCTCCACAACACTTCGGGCGAGGACTTCTCGACTGTAAATGGTGAGACGGGCATGATGGTGGTAGTCCATTCGGTCTCCTCGGACAGCTTTGCTTCGCAAACTCAGCTTCCCAGTTTTCGACCGAATGGACAACAACCTATTGAAACGTCACATTTAGCCCCGGAGGGACCGTATTCTCTTTCCGGAAATCTCTCCGCGTGCCCGGTATGGAAAAGGCGGGGCGCTCACGCGGCTAGCGGGGTTGGGGGACGGCGCTGCGAATCGCGGCGACGAGAGAGGCGCGCAGGGCGGCGAGTTGCAGCGAGGGGACTTCGCCCTGGGCGAATTCGGCGGAGCCGCCGCCGCGGAGGCCGAGCTGGGAGAGCGCTTCTTTGAGAATGAGGCCGCAGTCGAAGTTGAGGTTGAGGCTGCGCGCGAAGACGAAGGAAACCGGGTCCGTCATTTCGGAGCAGAGGAAGATGATGGCGGAAGGCGCGGCGGAGGCGAGGCGGGAGGCGAGGAGGCGGATGTATTCGGGGTCGCGGTCTTTCCAGACGCGATCGACGAAGCGCAGGCCGCCTTCGATCTGAACTTCGACGCTGAGGCGGGAGGCGTGGTAGTCGGCGAGTTCTTCGCGGAGGCGCTGGCGGTCTTTGGCGGCGGCTTTGGTGTCGGACTTGAGGCGCTCGACGGCGGCAGGGATGTCGGCGGCGCGGACGGAAAGCGCGGCGGTGGCCTGGCTGAGAATAGCGGCGTCGGCGCGGGCGGCATGGACGGCGCGCAGGCCGCAGACGAACTCGACGCGAAAGCCGCGGCTGACTTTTTCGGTTCCGCGCAGGAGGAGGGCGCCGATCTGGCCGGTGGAGCGAAGGTGGGTTCCGCCGCAGGCATTGCGGTCGACGCCGGCAATTTCGATGATGCGAATGTCGCCGGGGCGCTCGGGCAGCTTGCGGAGGTCGCCGGAGGCGAGCATGGATTCGGCTTCGGCGCGGGAGACGCTGCGCGCGGAGACGCCGCGGTCCTGGGCGACGATCTCGTTGACGAGGTCCTCGACGTGTTCGAGGCGATGGGCGATGGGGCCGCTGGCGAGGTCGATGGTGGAGACGGTTTCGCCGAGGTGGAAGGAGACGGTGGGCGCGTCGAGCTCGCTGAGGAAGACGGCGGAGAGGAGGTGCTGGCCGGAGTGCTGCTGCATGTGGTCGAAGCGGCGGGGCCAGTCGATGTGGCCCTCGACTTTGGCGCCGAGGGAGAGCGGCTTGCGGACGTAGTGCCAGACCTGGCCGTGCTCGTCTTCTTCGACGGAGTCGACGGGAATGTCGAGGGCTGTGCCCGAGGGGGAGACGGCGCGGAGCAGGCCGGTGTCATTGGGCTGGCCGCCGCTGGTGGGGTAGAAGGCGGTGCGGTCGAGGGCGATTTGCCAGACGGATTCACCTCCGGAGCGGGAGAGCTCACGGACATCGACAACAGCAGCGGGGAAAGACTTGAGGAAAGAATCGGCGTAATAGAGCCGTTCGGCGACAGGCATTCTCTGACTCCTGGTCCGGCGATGAGGGATTTCGCCAGATCCAAAAAACGGGGACGCCCGAGGGGCAGTCCCGATTTAGTGTAGTGCGAGTGCATCCAACTGTCTCGAACTTATTCGGAACCCCAGCCAAAAGGCGGTTAGCGATGAGGCGGTTAGCGAAAGACCGGTTAGCGGAGAAGCGGTTAGCGGGAACTATTCAGGGAATCTATTTCTGCCATGGTTGACTTCCTGATCTGGGTCGTCTCGCTGGCCAGCATCGCACTGATGCTGGTACGGCCTCGCGGCATTCCGGAATGGGTATGGATCGGGGGCGGGGCGGTGGTGCTGGTGGCCACACGGCTGCTGCCGCTAGGCGGGGCGCTGCACGCGATCCGGGAGGGCGTCGACGTTTACCTGTTTCTTGCCGGGATGATGCTGCTGGCGGCGCTGGCGCGCGAGGAGGGGGTGTTCGACTGGGTGGCGGATTTCGCGGTGCGGCATGCGCGCGGGTCGGCGAGGCGGCTGTTCGTGTGGGTTTACCTGGCGGGGACGGTGGTGACGGCGCTGCTCTCGAACGATGCTACAGCTGTGGTGCTGACGCCGGCTGTGCTGGCGGCGGTGCGGCGGGCGAAGGTGGAACCGCGGCCGCATCTGCTGGCGTGCGCGATGATCGCAAGCGCGGCAAGCTTTTTGCTGCCGATCGCGAACCCGGCGAACCTGGTGGTTTTTGGAAATCATTTGCCGGCGCTGGGCGATTGGCTGCGGGCGTTTCTGCTGCCTTCGGTGGCGTCGCTTGTGGCTACGTTTGTGTGCTTGCGGCTGCTTTCGCGGCGGGCGCTGGCTGGGGAGGCCGCACCGGTGGGGGATGCGTATCGGCTGAAGGCGGCAGGATGGGTGGCGCTGGCGGGGATCGGGGTGGCGGCAGTGGCGCTGCTGGCGGCGTCGGCATGGGGGATTCCGCTGGGAGGGCCGACTTGCGGAGCAGGGGTGCTGACGCTGGTGCTGGTGGCGGTGAAGGATCGGAAAGCGCCAAAGACTGCTTTGAAGAAGGTGACGTGGAGCGTGCTGGCGCTGGTAGCGGGGCTGTTCATGATTGTGGAGGCGCTGAACCGGGCCGGGATGATGCGGCTGATGCGGACGGGGCTCGAGTGGCTGGCCGCCGGGGACAACGGAATGGGTGGGGGGATTGGAAAATTCGCGGGTGGGTTCGGGGTGGCGCTTTTGGCGAACGGGATGAACAATCTGCCGGTGGGATTGGCGGCGGGGACGGCGCTGCAGCAGATGGGGCAGCACGGGCTGCTGGCGCACGCGGTGATGATCGGCGTGGACCTGGGGCCGAATTTGTCGGTGACGGGATCGCTGGCGACGATTCTTTGGCTGATCGCTCTGCGGCAGGGAGGCGCGGAGATTACGCGGCTGGAGTTTTTGCGGGTTGGAGTGGTGGCGATGCCGGTGGCGTTGCTCCTCGCGCTTGCGGCGCTGTGGTGAAGCGAGCGGAAAAACGAGTGAAAGGCGTTTAGCGAAAGGCGAGGGAACAGCGAGAGAGAGACGAGCGAAAAGGCGAGCAAAAGACGAGCACGACGCGAGCGGGAGACCGTTAGCAAAAGGCGATTAGCGGGGCTGGGCGTTTATAATCGGCGCTGCCCGCTATGGAAAACACCGACTGCATTCTGGAAGGGCGGCAGGTGCTCGAGATCAACGAGATCATGAGCATTTTGCCGCATCGTTATCCGTTTCTGCTGATCGACCGGATCGTCGAGATTGAGCGGAAAAGGCGGATCGTCTCGATCAAGAATGTGACCATCAACGAGCCGTTTTTCCAGGGGCATTTTCCTGGGTTTCCGATCATGCCGGGGGCGCTGGTGGTGGAGGCGATCGCGCAGACGGGCGGGGTACTGCTGATGCCGGAGGTGCCGGACCGGCACAAGAAGCTGATGGTGTTTACAGGCATCGAGAGGGCGAAGTTCCGGCGGCCGGTGGTGCCAGGGGATCAGCTGCGGATCGAGGTTAAGGTGCTGAACTGGAAGCCGCGGGTGGCGCGGATGGAAGGGCGGGCGACGGTGGACGGCAAGCTGGCCTGCGAGGCAACGGTGATGTGCCAGCTGGTTCCGCGGATCGAGCAGGGGACACAGGGCGGGGCTGCGGAGGCGGCGCCGGCAGTGGTGAGTGAGGAGTGAGCGTTCACCCAACCGCGATCGTAGCGGCCACGGCAGTCGTTCCGGAATCGTGCACGGTGGGACCGTGGTGCACGGTGGGGCCGCATGTGGCACTGGGAGAAGAGTGCGAATTGATTTCGCACGTGGTGCTGGACGGACATCTGACGGCTGGGGCGAGGAATCGATTTTCGCCGTTCGCATGCGTGGGGGTTGCGCCGCAGGATCTGAAATACCGAGGGGAACCGACCGGGCTCACGCTGGGCAACGACAACACGATCCGCGAGTGCGTGACGATCTCGCGGGGCACGGCCGGGGGCGGGGGCATGACGCGGTTGGGCAGCCACTGCCTGATCATGGCCTATGCGCACATTGGCCACGACAGCACGATCGGCGACCACTGCATCCTGGCGAACAATGCGACGCTGGCAGGGCACGTAATTGTGGAAGACTACGTCACGGTGGGGGCGTTTTCGCCGATTCACCAGTTCTGCCGGGTGGGGCGCTATGCGTATATCGGAGGCGGGACGGTGGTGACGCAGGATGTGCTGCCCTACTCGCTGACGTCAGCGACGCGGGAGGCGTATGCGTTCGGGATCAATAAAATTGGGCTGGAGCGGCGAGGGTTCGATCGGGAGCGGCTGCGGGCGCTGCATCATGCGTTCCGGCTGCTGGTGTCGGGAAAAATGAACACGGCCCAGGCCCTGGAGAAGCTGAAGGCGGAGGGCGTCGCGTCGGAAGACGTGCGGTATCTGGTGGAATTCGTCGAGACGACGAAGCGCGGGATTATCCGGTAGGCAAAGGGACAGGGAGAGCAAGCCGCCGAAGATGGATGTTTAGGGCTGGAGCACGCGGGTTTGTGGAAAACAGCAGGAGAAGCAGGTCTGGAGGTTACGGACGCGTGTAAACGGGACCAACTAACGTAACCATCTGAAAAGTTGGGGGATAGGTCGACCATCGGCATTTCGTGGGGATGAATGCCGCCTGATGATGTAGTAAATGGCCCGGTCGGGGAGAATCTTCCACAGAAATTTCCACAGGTCGGCAACGGTCGACTGAGTGGGATGTTCATGAGAGTGGGGCGGCCTTTTTTCGCTATCAAAAAGGCCGCTTCTCGGAGGGTTTCCGCCGATCCTACTGGTGAGGAGGCGGGGTCCTGGTGGCGCCGGGCGTCGCGCGCGGAGCGGGAGCGGAGGGAACGTTGACGGGCGCCGGGATTCCAGACTTGGTGTTGTAGGCGTCGACCACCACTTTGGTGATGTCGGACTGAGGCGAAGGCCACAACACGCCGCTGTTCTGCTGGCTGGCATCCAGAACCAGACCAAAGCTCTGCGACTGAGCGTAGGTGACCATCACGTCAAAGACCTTTTGACCGACCTGCTGGAAGGTCTCCTGACCGTCCTGCTGCTCGCTGGCCTGGAGGTCCTGGGCAGCGCGCTGGAGGGCCTTGGTCTTGTCGTCGATGACGCGCATGCGATTCTGGCGATCCAGGTCGCTGACGTTGGGGCCAGCATCCTGAAGCTGCTTTTTGAGGGTCTCGATCTCCTGGTTCTGAGTCTGGAGCTTCGCTTCCTGAGGCTCATACTTCTTGCGGAGGTCGGCGACATCGCGCTGAAATTCATTGGTCGCGGTGACAGCACCCTGAAACTGGATGACGGCAATTTTGGTAGCGCCAGTAATGGCGACGGGGGCGCTGGGGGCCGGATCGGAGGCAGCGGGAGCGGCGGCCTGAGCAACGGCTGCGACGCTCATTCCGGACGCGAGCACGCAAACGAGTGACAACGAACGCTTCATGGATTTCAAGAACTCCTTCGGTTTCCTGGGTGGCTTGGTCCGCATGCTCGCTCTCAAAAAATCCTTTTCCTCATTTACCGGAGCGGGTCCGGGCATTGATTCTTGCCCGAGAATGCAAAGATGCGGACAGAGAGAATATCTCAGGAACTGGGCAAATTATAGGACCGTGGGGAGGAGGCGTCAAACGTGCCCTCACGTTTGACGCCGATTTACCGAACGCGATGCGGGGCACGGGTGGCGTTCCGTTTTGGTTTTCAGACAGTACTTGAGGAGTCGAAGTCCGGCATCCAGATATATCGGCGGTGCCGGGTGTGAGCTTAGGCTTCTTGCTGGGGGGTGAACCTGGCGGGGTGAGCGTTTTTGAGCCTGGGATCTCTGGAGGGTGTGGGGAGTGTCCCTAGAAGGTGGTGGCGACGGTGAGGCGGAAGGTCTTGCTGGGTTCGCGCAGGACATAGAGGCCGTTGTAGAGCTGTTCGGACACGGCGTAGGAGTAGTCGCCCGCGCCGCCGGCCGGGAACATGCTGCGGGTGATGAGGTTCTGGCGGGAGAAAGTGTCGAAGAGCTTGAGGGGATTGACGGCGTAGTAGATGCGGAAAGGTGCGTTGATGATGGGCATCATGATGTCGAACTCGCCGCCGGCGGAATCGCGGGGAACATAGTTGGTGCCGGGAATGGGATTGATGGTGGTGCTGAATTTGATTTGCTGACCGCCCTGGCAGGTGCCGTTGACGTAGTTGGGGCAGCCGTAGAGGGGCGAATCGAGGGCGTCGATGCCTTCGGGACTCTGGCGGAGCTGGCTGTCGCGGAGGGCCACATCCATGGCGAAGTCGTCGAAGATGTTAAAGCCGACGGTGCGCCCGTAGATGGGGATCATGTACTGGAAGTTGGCGGTGAAGCTGGTGTCGCCGCCGATGGTGGCAATGCCGTAGACGGGCAGCGGGACCTCAATGGGTCCGAGGCTGGGGTTGGTGGGATCGCGAGGAACGACGGTGCCGTCGGGATTGGTGAGAGCAAACATCACGCGGGTGGGGACGAATCCGTAGGGGGTGACGGTGCGGACGTCGAAGCCGCGAATATCGGATTCGCCACCGGCGGAGGGACGGTCAAAGGGCGGAGCCACATCGCCGCTGAAACCGGTGATGTAGATGGCCTGCAGGCGCATGCCAAACGTGTTACGTCCGGCGGGATTGAACCAGAAGCCCTTGACAGGGGAGAAGCGCTTATATTCGACGACCGGGCGCACGTAGCGCACGCTGCCCCAAATGCCTGCGAACTGCACGGTGGCGGCGAGGGACTGGCCGGAGTGAGGCAGGTAGTTGCTGTTGACGTTGCTGGAGTTATAGCTGAACATTGCCGAGCTGGTGACGATGCCTTCGAGGGCGTTCTGGCCCTGGATTCCGCTGCGGAAGGCGAGGGTTTGGAAGAGATTGCTGGAGGCCTGGCTGAAAGCGCGGACCGAAGAGCTGTCCCAGGAATAGGTCGCGCCGACGCGGGAGAAGCCGAAGAGGCTGAAGCGGCGGAGCGGATAGCTGCCGGAGAGGGTGAAGCCTTTCGATCCCTGGTTGTAATTCTGCAGCAGGGAGGAGACGGCGGCGTTCTGGTTGGAGCCGCCGGTGAGCGAATAGCTCTTGGATGCGTTGTAATCGGTTTTGCGGTCGAAGACCTGGAAGCCGATATTGAAGGGCTTGTTGCGGAGATAGGGCTCGTTGAAGGCGAAGAGCAGATTGCGCGCGAGACTGCCGGCGTTGGCCTGGACACTGAGGGTTTCGCCGAGTCCGAGGAAGTTGTTGGTCTGATAATTGAGGCCGAGGAAGGCGCCGGAGAGACCGCTGACGCCGCCGTTGAGTCCGATGGAGTTCTTGCCTTTTTCCTGGACCTTGAGAAGCAGATCGACGGTGCCTGCTTCAGTGTTCTGGTGGGTTTCGGAGTCCTGCTCGACGCGCAGAGGATTGAAATAGTCGAGCTGATTGAGGCGCAGGAGGCTGAGCTCCCACAAGTGGCTGTTGTAGACCTGGCCTTCCTGGAGGAGCAGCTCGCGGCGGATGACGAAGTCGCGGGTAACAGTGTCGCCCTGGAACTCGATACGGGAGACGGTGAACTGCTTGCCCTCATCTATGTCGATGTTCCAGGTGACGGTGTGCTTCACGTCGTCGAAGGAGGGGGTGGGCACGGGGCTGAAATTGATGTAGCCGTTCTGGCCGTAGGCCTTGTGGAGGTTCTCGAGGTCCTTCTGGAAGAGGGTGAGGTTGAAGGTAGTGCCGTCTTTTTGAGTAAAGATGGAGCGCAGGGCTTTGACATTGACCCCTGCTTTTACCCCGGTGAAGGTGATTCCGGCGAGGCGATAACGGTCGCCTTCCTCGATGTTCATGTGGATGTCAATGCGCTTGCCCTTGCGGGGGCGGAAGGTAAAGAAGGAAAGGCCGGATTCGTTGCGGATTTTGGTTTCGGGGGAGCCGGTGGGGCCGCCGCGGAGGTAGCCACGGTCGCGATAAGCCTGACGGACGCGCTCGGTATCCTCTTCCAGCTTGCTGGCGTCGTAGGTGCGGGCGAAGATGTTTTCCAGAACGAGGGAGTGAGGGACGCCGATGGGGCGGAGGTTGCGCATGGATGCGCGGAGAATCCGGGAGCTGACGTGCTGGTTGCCGGTGAAGGCGATCTTGCCGACCTTAACGGTGGGGCCTTCCTTGATGATGAAGTTGAGCTGGACGGAAGCCGGAGGGATGGTCCTGACCTCGGGGCGCACGATGGCGAACTGGTGGCCATGCTCGGCGAGCATTTCCTTGATGACGGTTACGCCGTGGGCGATGCGAGCCGGATCGTACTGGCTTTCCTGGGAGAGCCCGACTTTCTCCTTTTTGAAGCGGTCGAGGACATCGGACTGGGTGACGGAGTTCAGACCCTTGTAGGTGATGTCGCGGATAGTGGGCTTTTCACGGACATAGACGTCGAGGATGACGCCCTGGGGCGTGTCCTCTTTCTCGATGCGGACGTCTTCGAAGTAGCCGGTGTTCCAGAGGGAGTTGAAATCGCGCTCGACGGTGAGGGGATCGTAGTTATCGTTGACGTGGCTGAAGAGGCGAGCGAGGACGGTCTCCTTGGGAATGCGGCGGCTGCCGATGACGCGAATCTCGAGAATTTTCTGGCCGACGTCGCTGGAGACGGCAGGCTGGGTTGCTTCCTGGGCGTTGAGGGGCGCGGCCGGGAAGAGAGGGGCCAGGAAGAGAACCAACACCAGGGAGCGCCTCAGGAGCCGGCGCAGATTCCTGCATGGTACGTGCGGGGAGCCAGCGCTCCAGGAGATCACGGGAAAAATATGCACACCCTCACTGCTCAAAATCGGGCCGTTCGTTGGGAAAAGGCGATTATATCAGCGCGATTCGCGTGGGGGACGGGTTCGGTCGCGAGTTGAAAGCCGGGGACGGCTGTGTAAGAGGCGCGTGATTCCGGCGGAAGCATGGATGGCAAGGTCATTGCACTCTCCCATCCCGCACGGCTGTGCGTGCTGAGGATGTGATCGGGGAGAATTGCGATCAGTCTATCGAAGAATGGATCGCTTTTGGTGTGGACGCGGAAGCTTTGCGAACGTCAACGAGCACGGAATAGAAAACGGGGCCTCCGGCGAGGTCGTTGAGGCGCTGCGAAGTGAGGAGATTGACGTTGTGACCGCCGGCGGAGAGCTTATTCCAGTTAAGCCGAGCGGCGACGACGCCGGGACGGACGCCGCCGTTGACGTACGCGCGCAACGCGATGCTGCCGCGGTCGTTGAAGACGTCGACGGTGTCGCCATCGGCGATGCCGCGGGCGGTCGCGTCGTCGTCGTGCATTTCAAGGACGCCGTTGAAGGCGGCTTCCATGGCGCGATGACCGGGGAGATTGGGGAAGGTCGAGTTCATGTAGTTGTCGGCTTTGCGCGGAAGGAACTCGAGCGGGTAGAGCTCACGTGCGGCGGTGTGACGCGATTCGGGCGCGGGGCGGAATGCGGGCAGCGGATCGATGCCCTGAGCGGCAAGGGTGGCGGAGTAGAACTCAATGCGCCCGCTGGGGGTTTCGAAGGGGCCTTCGGCGAAGGGAAGGAAGGGCTGTTTGTCCTGGTCTCCTTCGAAGCGCAGGCGCTGCGAGCCGCCGGCGGCGTGCAGGGTTTCCGCGGTGATGCCGGTGAACCAGGGATGCTGCTGGTCCGGGTGGCCGGAGCGGAGAGCCTGGGCGATGAGGTCGTCGGGCGTGTCCTGGAAGCAGGGCTCGGTGAATCCCATGCGCTGGGCGAGCTGGGAGAAGAGCCAGACATTGGGGCGGGCTTCGCCGAGGGGGTCGATGGCCTGCTCGGAGAGCTGTACGTAGTAGTGGCCGTAAGCGCCCTGGATGTCCTTGTGCTCGAAGAAGGTGGTTGCGGGGAGGACGATGTCGGCGTAGTCGGCGGTGTCAGTGAAGAACTGCTCGTGGACGACGGTGAAGAGATCGGGGCGCGAGAGGCCGCGCAGTACGGACGCCTGGTCGGGAGCGATGGCCGCGGGGTTGGAGTTGTAGACAAAAAGCGCGTGGACCGGGGGGCCGTCGTCTCTTTTGCTGCCGAGTTCGGTGAGTGCCTGGCCGAGGACGGACATGTTGACGATGCGGGCTTCGCGGCCGAGGGGGCTGGCCTGCATGAGGTCGGGGCGCTCGAGGGTTGCTTTATCCCAGCGGAAGGCGCCGCTGGTGGAGAGCTGGAGTCCGCCGCCGTAGTGTTTCCACGCGCCGGTGAGCGCGGGCAGCATGGCGATGGCACGGGTGGCGGCGCCGCCGTTGTCGCTGCGCTGCACGCCGTAGTTGAGGCGGATGACGGCGGGGGTGGTGGTGGCGTAGTCGCGGGCGAGGCGCTCGATATCGGCGACGGAGATGCCGGTGAGCGAGGCGACGTAATCGGGTGGGTATTCGGCGATGCGCTCGCGGAGCTGATCGAAGCCGCAGGTCCAGCGGGCAACGTAGTCCTGATCGAAGAGGCGATCGCGCACGATGATGTGCATGAG